>WNGO01006582.1_pt1 | contig 14892 bp, 16 predicted proteins | sample 5400511 | NCBI WGS metagenome assembly WNGO01 (sample SAMN13153380, study PRJNA577476) | soil metagenome | isolation source: 20 cm soil or saprolite under Garry oak tree replicate 2 | place: USA:California | collected 2016-06-15 | reverse complement strand
TAGGCGTGTCCACGCCAATCAAATTCGGAGTCAAACCGCCTCAGCTTTTGCGGATCGAAATAAAAATGCGGCAGCCACGTTGGAATTTCGGTGGCATCTGCCGGGATGGAAATCTCGCTCCAGAAAATCTGAAAATCGACGTCGGTACGGACCTGTGGAGTAAAATCCCCCCAGACAATTGCGTCCGAATCCAGCCAGACGTAAAACTCAAAGGGACCTTCCCACATCGCTGCGTGCTTGGCAGTGGAACTCCCGCCAATGAGCTTGCGCATGTCTGTCGAGGGCAACTCGGAAATGCGCAAAACGATCAGGTCGTATTCTTTTGCCAAATCAGAAACGTCAAAATCGCCATCGACGGTCAAGCATATTGGCATATTGGGGCAGTAGTGCCTCATGCTCGCCAGCGTGGCCTGAACCATGAACTTGTCCCCGGCATGACAACCGGTCACAAAACCAAACGGCGCCTGCACCTTCACGTCGTAAGGGCTGGTTCTTTGCGCTGTGCATGCTCATGCGACGAAACGCATTCTCGATAGAGCTGCGCAAATTTTTTGGAAAACGAACTCGCTGCGTTGCGAGTGTGCGCTGTTTCATGACCAAGATTCCCTAGTTTCTCGCGAAGCTGTGGCGAATTGCGCAGCGTGGTGATGGCTTCGATCAATGCCGCGCCATCTCCCGGTTCACACAGGATCGCGCCCTCCCCGTCAGGCGCAGCTTCCGGAATTCCACCGACTCGAAAAGCCACTACTGGTGTTCCGCAAGCCATGGCTTCCACCAGTGTGAGTCCGTAGGTTTCCATCAATGAGGCGCTGACAAAAACATCCGCAGCCGTAAAGAGCTGCGCCAGATCACGTCGGTCGCGAATATCGCCTGTAAATCGAACGTTCAAACGGTCGGGAACCCGCAAATTGCCTTCGCCGAATACCAAAACAATTACGCTCTCCAAATCTGGCAAACGCGCGAGTTGCTCAAGCAACCACGGAACATTTTTATTTGCGTCATTCAGCGACGCAGCACCTGCAACGATCACAAACGCGTCTGCCGGCAAGTCGAGGTGCTTTCGGCCCAATTGTTTGTCTCGCCGCTTGAAAACAGTCGTGTCGATTCCAGGAGGAATTACTGGCACGCCCCCGCAGGCTTTCGCTATTGGGCTTTGCCCGGCGATTTCGGCCAGCCACTGACTGGTGGCGACCATGCATGCTCCACAATTCGGATATGCCTGCAACTTCCGTGAATGCGCAGCCTTCGCCAGAAATCGGTTTGCAGGCCATCTCAAGATCGGACATGCATCGCAAGGATGTGTTTCGTTGGCGTAGCGATGGCATCCGCGATAAAGAAAGCAGCCTCCAGTCACGTGCCACATATCATGGACGCTGATCACGACGCCCATTCCGCGCGGTAGCCTTTCCAGCCAAGCAGGAACATCAAACCAGTCGGCCATCGTGTGAAGATGCACCACATCGATTCCCTCCAGTTCTTGAGGCGTGGGCGGAGATAACAGTCGCCAGGTTCCATGCCACGGCTCAGTGGAAAAGGAAACATAGGAACGGCGAATAACACTATCTAAGAGAGGTCCACCGGTTTCTGCCGCGGGAGAATTTTTGCAGAGCACGCGGCTTGCAATCCCCTGCTCCGCTAATGCGCTGGAAAGAAGCGCTGCGTATTCGTAGCTGCCGCCCGAGGCATGAGTATTGAGATGCAAAACCCTCATGAACCCAGCGGGGATGCGCGAAGGTCAAATTTCATTCTGATAATTTCCTGGCTTCGCTGACGATGGACTCGCCGACGGACCGGGGCATTGCGAATGTAATCAGACCAATAACCTGCGACTTTCTTATAAGCAGCCGACTTCTCGCTTCGTCCAGCAATTTTGCAAAGCAACGATGCGATCGGAAAAGTAAGCGCCCGCAATGGCGCGAGCGCATTTCGCCAAAAATTTCGCCGAGCTGACTTTTTAAAATCCGATGAGTGCCGGTTAAGCCGCAGGCCTGCCTCTTCTGCAAATCGTTCAAATAAGCTTTGAGCCGGACCAGGTGTTCCGCCGAACCACGGCGCTAAACCGGTGTAATGCAGTACGCAGTCCAGATCATTGTTCTGCTGCGCATCGAAGCGCCAGGACGCTCGGTTCCAACATTCGGGTAACTCGTCGATTTGTCCGTAGAGAAGAAAATTAATAGCTGATTGATCCCAAAATCGGTAAGCCGACTTCCTATTGAGAAATTCGACAGCCCGTTCAAAAAAACGTTGTTTCCTCAGTTCATCCAGATTCATCAACATCACCCCGCAATTGAAGTAAGCGCCTTCGCGAGGAAGATTGATTGCATCGGCTATGGTTGGTGAGTCATCCGCCAGCGATAATGTTTCAGAGTCAGGAACTGCGGCAAGGACTTTGCTGGGAGACAACTCAACATCAAAAAGCTCCGATAAATCGCGGAATACCAAAACGTCGCAGTCGAGATAGATTAGACGTGGCACATCCAGCAAGTGTGGCAGCAATATCCGGCAATAAGTCATGTGCGATTCGCCTGGCCCGAGAGTAGCGCCGCGAAACACGGATTCGTCAACGGGCACGAACTTCAGGCGAACCTGATTGCCAAATCGGTCGACGAGCTGCTGTAGGCTGTCCTTGGACGCTTGAGAAATACCTCCATCGAGCACCCATAAATTAACACTTGTTTTCCAGCCCAGGTGGTTCAATGCGCTCGCAACTGCGCAGTGGAGTCCGGGGAAGTAGCGTTCGTCACTGGCAAAGGCGAGAACAACTGGTTCCATCGAGAACAATGCGGCCTAGGATCACTTGCTCACTTATGCGAAACTCAACAACCTCTGCATCAGCATTCTGTTTCGGTTCGAGACAAAATTTGGCTGAGCTCACGATCGTGTATTTTCATCCAAAGATAGCGGCGGCGCACGGCCAACCAATGAACTAGCGTCGCGGGATACGTCTTTATCCATACTCTATCGTCGGAGAAAAGCGATGCGATCAATAGCTTCGCAAGGCTGTGCAGTCTCGCCCAGCGGCCCTTGTGCATCGGAAAAGTCGCCCATTGCATCAAGAGCGAGTTTCGCAACTCGAGCGAATTCAAGTTGCTATTGGAATGATTCGACCAGCTGGCTTGGTGTCGATGCCAGACGCGGCTGTCTGGCTCGTAAATGCAACGCCATCCTCGACGCCACGCTCGGAAACAAATATCCAGATCCTCGCAATATGCGGGATAAAACAGCCGGTTAAACCCGCCCAGTTCAACGAACTTCTTTCGGTCCACAGCCATAAAGCCGCCAGAGGTAAACAGCGTGTGGCATCGCTTCTGATGTTCAGTATCAAATTTCCAGCTGTAAAAGCCGTTGTTAAGTTTCAAACGAGCCGGGCCACTCGTGACCTCGTCTCCGTTCCAATCGTGGCTCCGAGCCGAGACGGAAAAAACATCGGGTGATTCGAAGTGCTTTATCAAAGGAGCAATGAAATCGCGATCGACTTTCAGATCGTTGTTCAGAAGAACGAAAATGTCTTCCGTTCTTTTCTGCGCGAGCCAGTTGTACGAGAAGAGAAAATTGTTTTTTGGCGCCACGACTGTTTCGACCGAAGGAAATTCGTGTTGAATCCAAGCCACGTCGTCATCGGTGCTTTGGTTATCGATGACTACAACAGCGCAGGTTCCGGAGAAATTCTTCGCGGCTGCCGAAGCGGTCGGCAGCAAGTGCTCCAGATGTTTTTTTCCGTTGTAATTTAGAACCGCGAGGCAAACGGACTTCACTAGTGCGCACCAGTTGGAACAAGTTTTTCAATCTCGCCGACGAAAATCGCCTGCAATCTGTCAGGATTAAATAAGGTCTGACGCAGGTGCAGTGCTTCTTTTGAGAGCTTCTCATTTAACGTTGCGTCTGCGGCGATTTCACGGCAAAGAGAAACCACTGCTCCGGGATCGCCAGTGGTGACAACCGCGGCACCGCCATATTCACGAACCACGCGAACCGGCGTGCAATACTCTGGTCCCCAAAGAATCACCGGTTTTTCAAATGCAACATAATCCAGGAACTTCGTGGTGAAACTAGTGCGCATGAAAAGTTCATGCTGTTTCTCAAAACTCATCACTGACAGCAACGCGTTGGCACTGGCCAGCACCTCAGCGGCTTCTTGGGGTGGCTTAAAGCCGAGATACATGCCGCTAGCCCGCGCGCGTTCAAGGAGTTGCTTTGGCCAGTCGGCATTAGGGCCGACAACGATAATTTCCAAACCATCCGTCGCTTCGATTTGTTCGATTAGTGAGCACAGCATCCGCCCGTAAAAATTTTCCACCGAGCCTACGTAGACCACACGGAATTTTCCAGTGCGCGGAGGCCAAAGCTTTTCCGGAGCAGGATGTCTGCCGGGCATCGGGTAAATGACGTGGCTGTTCGGATGAGGCCCGAGCATCTCCTGCATCCCGTCGCTCGTGCAAAAAGCCAGATCGCACGCCGCATAAAGTTCCCGATATCTGCGGCTCAGTATTTTCCGGGTCCATTTGTGACCGTAATGACCCCTCATCACGGGGAACCAATCCAGAAAGAGTCCTGCCAGCGGCAAGCCGTGTCGTTGCGCCGTTTTTCGAGCGACATGACACAACCCACATTCTGCAAGTGTAAGCATCACTTGGGGCTGGAATTTCTCCACCGCTTCCTCCAACGCTCGACTAACCGTCAACGGCCACACGAGATTCTCGTAATCTCGGATCCATGGCACCAGTTGTGGCCCGAACCGGCTCTTTCTCAACCGATAAATGGGATACGGCAGTCGCAGCATTGTGTGTACGAGAAGGCTGTTATCAAAGTCCGCGTTGCTGGCAACGTGCAATTCAAATGGATTACGCTCGACCAATTGCCGGTGCATGACGATGCGGACACCGCAATCATTTTTGGGGGGCACAATGCTTACGAGCAGAACGCGACGTTTTGCTGTCATCGAGAACTACCAGACCCGTCGTATTTCTGAACCCAGATTACCGTCGTAACGGGTATCCATCCTGCAGTTTCATAAGGCCGTCCCCGATTGTGGCCCCTCAATGCTAACCAGTGTTTGGCCGCGCTCCGGGACAGCCCGATCTTTTGTGAATTATTACTGGGCAACCTGATCATCGTTTATGTCCGGTCTGGTAACGGGATAACGACATGCCCACCTCTCCTTTTAGCGATTCCGCCGAAACCAAAAGCTACCAGGCGACACGCCAGCTCTGTAGGAAGGAAAAGCCTTCATGAGCAGATCCGGATGGTTGATATGCATCCACTGCCCGGCCCAGAGCACTTCGAACGCCGCATTAAAGCTAAGAAACGTCTGCAAAAGGTATTGCTCATTCCAAAATCGGTGGCAATCAAGGATCCAATGCTTTGGGTATTCCCCAGGTGTAAAGATGTCGTGGACGTGCACGACAACTCCGCGCCGGATGCGCGGTAAGATCTCTAGAAACAGGATTTGCACGTCACTACCGATTTTACATACATGCGAGGAGTCAATGAACAGAATGTCGTTTTCGCAAAGCGACTGAAACTCATCGAGCGAAACATCCTGAATAGGTACTCGCCACAGCTCAACGTCGGATGGAAGCCTGGCTTGCAGCTCCCCAGACGGGTACGGTTCGATAGCAATGAAACGGCATGAATATCCCTCCGCGCGGTTGCGTCGCAACGTATCAGCAGAAAGGAGTGTCGAGAAGCCGGACCCGACTTCGTATATGCGTCGTGGCTTGAATAGCCGAATTAGTCCGGACAGCATTTCCGCGTCCACCGCCTCGAAGGCAGTGTTCCCTAGATAATAACGAAACTCCTGTGTCGAAGCTCTCTCTGGTATAGCTGCAAACTCATCCTTAAATCTAGCAACGATGTCTGAGAGAAGTTGCTTTTGCTGTTCTTCCCGCATATCAATGCCGGGCAGGTCACTAACGCGATTCCAAAGCGAAAGTGGTAAACCGCCCGTGTTAGGAATTGGCTGGTAGAAGTGGCTGCCGGTAACATGAAAGCTATAACTTTCCCACAGTTCAAAGTAGGTTGGATCATGTGCCAATCGGCGTAGCAGCGGTGCGATTGCACGCGCTGTAAGATCGCGCCCCAACTGCTTTGCTCTACTCACGACAGACATGCGATCAGACCTGGGATTGCAAGCGCAGTTTGAGCGCATCACGGTAAAACAAGTGCCGCATCCAGTTCACATAATGCCGGGAATAATATCCCTCCCTTTTCATGTTTCGATGACACAATCTATGGATGTCATCGAACGCTACCAAATTAATTTTGACTGGCAGCAGACCGGCTCCGCTGTGCACAGCCGAAGCAATAATAGTCTGTTCAAACGCGCCATCGTTGGGATCGGCAAGCGCCTCATGCACCATCGCGCGTAAGATTTCCGCTGGTAGAAACTCGCCGTGCAGAGCAAGCATGCCACCGTTGACAAATGGTGGCTCTAATACCTTGGGACAAAAGCGCAGAGCCATATCGCGATGCTGATAACAGTGACTTTCCCGCACACCGCGGGGCTTGGCCCAACCATCGCTGGGGCCCAACAGATCGGCCGGGTCCGCAAACCAAAGGATGTCTGCATCTGCAAACAGCACAGGTTCACGGCGCGCTAACAGGACAATGGATGCAATCTTTAATCCCCAGGCGCTGGCCTCCGCATACTGCGCGAGCTCGCGCTCACCGGCAGTGTCTGCTTCAGCAATAACTTGCTCACGGGAAAGAACATTGATTTTGCCCGGCCACCAGGAAAACACGGGGTAAAAATCCGCTGCCGACCAGCTCCCATCCGAAACTACGTTGATCGTGGGCAGGTTTTTCCACAACCGGTAAAGTGAAAACATGCTTTCTCGCAGCATCAACCAATGAGTGCGGCCGCCAATGGTCAGATAATTCAGGCCGGATTCGGGCTTTGGCGGCAAAGGCTTAATGGACCAGCGAGACAGGATATTCAAAGCGAGCTGGCCTAGACGGACTGATACGTTCATTCCACTGAAGGGATTCAGAAGACCGGCAGCGAATTTAACTCTGAAAGCTTCCCTTTGAGCCTTCGATGTGCTGTTCAATGCCGTTTCCACAAATACCGACTAAACCATCCGCGTCTATGACTGGTAACCTCACGTAGACTCTTCCAGTCAGCATCCGACAAGACAAAATCCAAGGCCTCGATGCTGGCAGCGAGGTGCGCTGGCGTACCGCACCCAATAATGGGAACAACCTTAAAGGAATGTGAGCGCAGAAAGGTCAGCACAACAGCACCGACAGGAACGCCATTGCGTCTGGCGATGTCCCCCGCAAGCCTTGCTACTTGGAAGTTGGCCTTTGTCGCGTATCCGGATCGCTCGGCCTTCAAACGCGCTACATCATCGCCTTCCAACCAATTACTGAAAAAACCGCCAGCCTGCGAAGAATAAGGCGCTTTGACCCGCCCGTCACGAACAAACGTGTCACAGCTGTCGATGATCTGCTCTACAGAAACCCTCTCGTCATCGCGGTGCAAAAACCACACGTCGATGTAATCTGTTCCAAGCGTCTCTAGGCTCCCTTCCAAATCTTGCTGTAACTCTGAAGGCGAAAGCCTCACTTGTGAGCTATTTTCGAAGAGAGGATGCCCCGCCTTCGTGGCCAATACAATCTGCTCCCGAACGCCCGCAGCTTTAAGCCAATCGCCTACAATGCGTTCGCTCCGATGCTTTTCTCCGGAAACCCAGTCCGAATACACTCTTGCGGTATCAATGCCATTTCCGCCGTTTTGAACCCAGTAGTCCAATAGGCGATGCGCCTCAATCTCCGTCTGGCGGACACCGATTTCAGCCACTCCAAGACATAGCGCAGAAATCTCAATATCGGTTCCGGGAAGCCTCACGCGGTCCATCGTTGTTTTGATCGATTACAGATGAAGCTCTCTACTTGTTGAAGATACGTTATGGCAAAGATGACGCACGAAAACATCTGCGGAAGGCGCTTGGCGCCGTGGATCAACTATTCTGAAAATTCCCTTTAGCTCCAGACCAAGGGCTATATCACTGCTGTGCCCGCTTGAAAGCAACGCCTTTCTCAGGAAAAACCGCGCCACAGTTTTCGCAGCAGTCGCGCCGGGGCAAGTAAGCCATGTCCTAAACGATAACTTGGTGAATTTTGAATGGTCCGGACTCCTCCTTGCAGCTGGTGTAGTTCCTCGTTTGTTTGACGCAGTAGCTTGTAACAAGCCAGTTCAGGTTTGCCGAAAATATAATTTACGACTTCGTCAAGACGCGGACTGATCCTTACTACATTCGATGGGTCTCTTTGCATGCGATAATCAAACCCGATCGTGTTCACGATCATTGAGTCGCTCCGCACACGGTAATCAAATCCGATCTTAGGAAGGTGGAAAAACGTACCGCCATGGGCAGCAACTCGCAGCCAAAAATCCCAATCCTCCCACCCCATCGAAGGCATGTGCTCATCGTATCCACCGACTTTTTCCCATAAGCTCTTTCGGTACAGAGCACACGCATCAATGAAGTTTGTCGTGACCAATGACAACAAATCGAATTCCGGTACATGCCACCGACCACTCCTGTCGCCAAAGTATTCAGCATCCGAGTAAATCACATCCAGGCTTGGATTGTCTCTTAGGAGAGACGGCGCTTCGTTTAAGTACGCGTCTCGAACCCGATTATCACTGTCCAGGGGCAGAATGAATTCACCTCTGGCTAATCGCATCCCCGTATTCCGGGCGGCCCCCAAGCCGCTGTTCGGCTGAGCCACAACGCAGTAGCCCGCGTCCTCGAGTTCGCTAAGAATCATCGTCGTTTTGGCTTCGGACGATCCGTCGTCGACAACGATCACCTCGAGCAGATTTGCGTTGCGCACCTGTTCTACGCTCGCAAGCGCTTCGCGCAGCATTGCCCCTTGATTGTAGCAGGGGATGACAATCGAAACCTTACCTTCGCCAATCGGAACCGTCATTATTTGGAAACTTGGCGCTGAAGTAATGTATTTAGTTTCGACTTTACCCATCGCTTCAGTCGCGATCCCATGATTCGAAGCCACAAAACGAGAAATGAGAAAATCTTCCTGATGACGCGTCGGTTGTGAGACAAGCGCAGCGCTTCGACAATCTGCCGCCAGGCAGGGGCGAAGCCGACTTTCACTAGTAGTTCGCGGGCATGGAAAACAGCCGCTTCTGCCCACCAAGACCGCGCCTTTTTTGCAAGAACTCGAGCACGGGCAGGGCTGTGGTAGGTCATTGTAAGATCGATCATCTGGCGGATGTCGCGTGCATCCGTGGCATCAAGCCTAATGCGCGATGTGGCGGAGTTTGGGTGCAATCGATAACAAGCGAGGATTGAAGGCTCAAAGCAAACCGGGAATTGAGAGGCAATTCGTTGCCACATCTCCCAGTCAGGAACATAGTGAAGCTGCGGCAGAAAGCCGCCAAGCTGCTCGTATACGCGTCTTCGAACAGCAATCGCAGCACATTGAATCAATTGCTGAGCAGTGATCTTAGCGTGCCAGTCGTCTAGCAAACCCGTCGATTCACGGTGCAGTTCGGAGAGCTGGATCCAATGGCCTTGGGAATTCACCACGGTGTGCCGACAAAAGATCGCACCAGCCTTGCTCTCCTCGGCTCCCTTGCGCATACGATCGTAGAAGCCGGGCAAGACAATATCATCCTGATGGAGAATATGCACCCAATGACCTCGGGCGCGCTCAATGCATCGATTCCAAGCATTCGCCAGACCCCGATTTTGGGGTTCACCGTGAAATGTCACCCGTCCGGCGCCGATGCGGTAAGTAACTTCGGAAGCGGTGTCATCCTTCGAGCAATCATCGACTACCTCGATCTGCATCTGTTCCGGCCCGGGATCCTGCAACAGAACGCTGTTCAGCGTTTCCTCCAAATAATCCGCTCGCGGATTGTACGTCGGAATCATCACGGACCAGAAAGGATGATGGCCGTCGGAAGGCAATGCGTGGATTGTTGGAGGTTTCATGGTAGTGGTCATGCGTTGTGACACAGGCGGCGATCGCTATTTCGCTACTTCGGGATATTGCTATTACCGAATGCGTTTCAGCCAGCCAAATTGGTGGAACGAGAAGAGATTCCTCTGCCACAAATGATCATCTCTTACAAAACCCGGATCACCTTTCAGGAATTCCTCTACGGCCTCGAACGGCCCAGGTCCCCACTGCTGTGCGACTGGATGACCATTTAGGTTTGTATCCTCTACCACAAGATACCCTCCTATTCCGACAAAATCTTCATAAAGGCTTAGCTCCTTCAGTACATGGCCTGTTGAATGATCCGAATCCAACGAAACCAGGCCTGTACGCCCGCCAACTAGAGCCTTAACTTGTTGAAAAATTGCCGGATCTGTAGAATCTCCTTCTATGAGTCGTATTCGGGGGTGCATTAATGTTCGAGCTCGTTGTGTCAATTTGATGTCAATTCCAATGACAAAGGCTTCAACACCTGCTTTGATCAAGTCCAACAGACTGGCAAAATAAAGGAGTGAACCGCCCTGATTGACTCCCGTTTGGAGAATAAAAGATGGGCGAATTCGCGCCACGAGTTCCTGATACAGCTGCATATCTAACGGGCACTGTTGAATCTCGTATCCGAGAAACGTGTTCTTAAACCAGGTATCCGTGCTGTGGTAATAGAAACGGTGAAAATAGTCGATTATCTTTGGCCGAAGCTTCCGCTTCAAATAGGCTCGTAGCGTTCTCATTCCTAATGCGAACTATCTCGTCGGAGTCGGGCTCGTGCTACGACGACTAGGACTAAAACTTCCTCAGGAGGTAAGTGTCCTGGTTTGATGTCTGACCCGGCCCCTCCCCCGGGACAAATTCGAGGGTCTCAAACCCTTTAACCAAGCTCTGCTTTACGTATGTCGCTGGGTGGAAAGCAGAGCAGTAGTTCGTTCCGCTTGAGCCCTCATTCAGAACAACCAATTGACCCGACCGAAATTGCTCTCTCTCAGGCGGGGGTAGGAAGGCATCAGCGTAAGGCGCCCCATGGGTAGTCAACAGAAGATAGCCGCCGGGCTTGAGCACCCTCGAGAGTTCGGCAAGCCACGTTACCTGGAGGGTCTCGGGTAGATGTGTGAATACGGAAAACGCGTAAACGAGACCGAACGAGCCATCGCCGTAAACCAGCGGCGGGCTTGGCGCGTTTACCTCGAACTCGGCAAAAGGGAGGTTCTTCTTGCACCAATCGATCATCTTAGGGTTATAATCCGTGCCGTACAACCTAGCTCTCTTCAGGCTGTTGAAGTACCTTATCACGCGCCCGCAGCCGCAGCCGAAATCCAGGATAGCTCCCAGATCATCAATATCCAAGCCCCGCTTCTTCAGAAGCGAGGCAACAGAGTTGGCGCAGAACCTCCCGACGTCGAAAAACGCTGACATGTCGAGTGAGTCGTCTCCTGAAACCAAGGCATGGAGTTCCCGTGGGGGGAAAGGGAGGCTATCGGGTGCCACCGGCATTTGATACTGAATACGGCTACAGATATCGCGCAGTTTCCTCAACTCGGTGACAATTTGATGCTGCGTGCTGGCGATCTCTTGCAGGCCCATGCTGCCGCCAACCTTTTGGAGCCCCTTTTTGACGCCTCTCTTGAGAAACCAAACCATATTAGAAGTTCTTTCGCCTTCGGTTCTCGTGCCGAAAACATCAAGCTATCGGCAATCTTCGGTCCAGCTAATGGTTATGCAACATTGGTAATCAACGCGTGCATTTCTCGTCTAATCAACATCCTCTGACCTCTCCCGTCCACTCATGCGTTTCGAGATCCGGAGCAGGCAACCGCATGCACGGGAGCGCGTTGTACTGACGACATGCAATCTCATGCACCGCGATGCGAAAACAGAACAGGGCGGCATTAATCAGAGATGTGACTTCAACTTGTCGTTGTAGTTCAGAAACGATCTCCGTTCCGAAGCAGGCGTTTCTGATCAAGGCTCCAATACCGCCCAGGCACCTCCTAGACAGGTAACGCATAGTCCTCTATTCGCCAACCTAAGTGTTTTCAACGATCGCGGCGATAGTAGTCACCGCCGGTCAGGTATTTCTCAAGCCAGATGTACAAGCAAATAAATAGGTAACGGCTGCCCATTTCCTTGATCTTCAGTTTCGATTCTCCTAGCCGTCGATTGCGCCAGGTCACCGGAACAGAAGTCCATGAATATCCACGGACAATAGCCTTCAAAGGAAGCTCGACCGTGATGTTGAAATGCGGAGAGATCAATGGGCGGCAACCATTGATGACTTCACGGCGGTATGCTTTGAACGCGTTTGTTGTATCGTTCAGAGGAATATTGAACAGCAATCTCAGGAAGAAATTCGCGCATCGATTCAAAGTTAGTTTTAACTTCGGATACGCGGTAACGCTGCCCCCTTTGATGAAGCGGCTTCCGAACACACAATCATAACCCAGTTGCAATGTCTGCCAGTAACGCACCACGTCGCGGCAATCATCGGACTCGTCGGCCATCATTAAGACGACAGCGTCGCCACACATTTCGTCCAAACCGGCGGTGACCGCGCGACCAAATCCATGCGGTGGCATGCTTTTTATCGCCCTTAAAACCGGAACCCGTTTTTTGGTTACTTGAATGACTTCCCATGTGCGATCTACGCTTCCATCGTCTACAACGATGATCTCGTGTGGGACTTTGCGTAAGCACAGTTCACCATACAGATGCTCAATGGTAGAACCGATACAAGCTTCTTCATCGCGGGCGGGTATTACCACGGTTAACAACCCCAGCGGTTTCGTCTCCATCAACTTCTATGCCGTGGAAAACTGCAGCCGCTCGGGATGCGCTTCCGTGTGGAGCGTAATTTCCCCTAGAATCGCGGCGATTGGTGTTTCGAGCTTCGATCTCGGATCGCTTGAAATAGTTTTTCGCCGCTTCGCAGGCTTTCGGCGAGAGATGCTGTTAATGCGAATGCCACTATAATTCAAGATGGCAAGGCAAATCGAGTTGAATTTCGGCCAAGCCGACATGGATCAAAGGGGCCCGACTTCAATTTGTCGTTGTAGTCTGGTAGCGAGCGAGAGGCTCAGAACCAAAAGCAGGCCAAACAGTCCCAAGGAGATTAGAATCTCTGCTCTGCGTCCAAACAGCTCAAGCATATATTGAAGCCACGAACATGCTGTCGGTGTCTGGAGAATCACCCAAGCCCCAGGCTTCGGTTTTACCACCAGTCGCAGGTCCGAAGGTGAAGGCGGCGTCCGCAAGAAAACCGTTAGCCAGCCGGGCGGCTGCCCGAACGCCACCTTCATCGAATGCGTAAGCGGGTAGACATTCGACCCACTAACGAACTCAAATGCATCGAAATCCAACGCGCCATAGATGTTCAGCTTGAGATAAGGCGAGTTGGCAGCGTGAATAGGTAGCACTTCCTCATGCGGCCCGTCTACTCGCCGCCACAGAATGTACGCATGCGGTGGCGCAACATTTCTGGCTGCGATGTAATTCACATTCGTGTCCACTCCTTGCTCCTCCCAGAGTTTCTGAATAGGCAAACTTGGCAACGCTTCGCCTAGCGAGGAAGTTCGAAGCGTCTCCGGATTGGAAGCTAACCACGTGGATACGATTTGATCGTGGTCGAAAGTCTTTCCAGTAATGACCTTAGGGTCACCGCTTAACAGATAGGCAAAAACCGGCTGGTAGCGTTTCAGCCAGTCTTCCTTCCAATAGTCAAATCCTCGAAACCCAACCCCAAATCGTAGCAAGATGCAGCCTAGCATGATCCAAAACCATATATCCACCAGTCTATGGGCTCGAATACTCCGGACACGTTGCTTCACCACCGCACAGCCGAATAGCGTGGACAACAGGCTCCAATAGAGCAACTCCATGTGTCTACCCCCCAGCTCACCTCGAATAGTGACGGTAGCGATGATGTGCGAAAGTGCCCATGCCATCAGATAGATATGGAAGCTCATACGGTAGACTGGGTCTGTTCTAAGCCACCAAAGTTCTGCCAGTAACACGATGACTGTGCCTAATTGTGTGGCAGGAAAGAAACCCCAGGGTGCGGGCCAAGAGATTGCTCCTACCAACCCTCCCAGTATAACCCCTGCTTTAGCAGGCATATTATGACCGGGACCGACAATACAGAAATAGATTCCTATTGCGCCGATTGCAAAGAGCGAGTTGATGCAAAATTGCCAACCGATCACGGCGCGTCTTCGCAAAAATGAAATTGCGTCTCTTACCAATGGAATGATCGCGATTCCAATATTGATCAGCCCGGCACCAAGGCAAAACGTGGACAGCAAGGCGCTCATAATGCCGAGGCCGAACAGCCAGGGTCGAACTCGGCAAGAGTATGCACACCAGCAGGTTCGAGCACCAGGGCGGTCTCGGCCGTTAGGAAACCACAAAGCAGTGCGAAAAGTGCTGCGTTAAGCACCATAAGAAGCATCGGATTCCATTCCCCGGCCGCAACGAAGACTGCCAAATGGAAGCACTTCTGAAGAGCGATATTATGGACATCGTTCGGCCACATGAAGTCCGAAAGTGTGAGGTTGTGGTTCAAATACGGGGCGTACAGGGTGTGCCATTCTGAGAACCACTCGTCGTTCAGTGGCCAAGCCAGACCATAATTAAAGATTGCCCAGAGACGGAATCCGAAGATCGTCATTGCAACTGCCATGCCAAGTGATAATCCCAGCCAGAAGCGATGCTGTTGATAGGACTTCATCTGGAAGCCTTCGCCCAAGGAATCAGGCCGGCAAAGGGGGGCCTGAGAGAAGCAATTTTTCATTTGGTTCAAACAATATTGTGCAGCCGCTCCGCGTTGAACAAAGTTTAATTCAACCGTCCGGCTTCTTCGGAAAGGGTGTCCCAGCAACTTCGGGTTACCTGCGATTTAACGGCAGGCGGCGGCGAGCCTGTCGGGCCGCG
>WNGO01003877.1_pt1 | contig 14896 bp, 17 predicted proteins | sample 5400511 | NCBI WGS metagenome assembly WNGO01 (sample SAMN13153380, study PRJNA577476) | soil metagenome | isolation source: 20 cm soil or saprolite under Garry oak tree replicate 2 | place: USA:California | collected 2016-06-15 | reverse complement strand
CCGTCAAGGGCACGGGCACGTCTTTGAATTTGGGATAAAATTTCATGGCGTCGTCCAGACTCTCTTGAATTTCACTCAGTTCGTAATCAGCCAGGGGCCAATTTGCTTTGGTTCCCGCATAATATAATTTCGCGTGGTGTTGTTGAATCACGCCCATGATCTCGCCAAGCCCTGGTTTGAGGTCGTCGACGGTTTTTTCCAGGTCTGCGACTTTGGCTTCCAGTGCGGCGTTGGAATTTACGTTTTGCTGAGGCGCGCAGCCGGCGAGAAAAATAACAGCAAGTCCAATCAGAACTTTGCTCATTCCCAAGCCCCCTTCATGTTTCCCTGCTAATGATCCAATCAGGTTCGTGTTGCTGAGTCTTTTTAGGAGCCTGCTCCAATTCGGCACACTCGAATTGCTTCCAAGTCACTTCCATGGCTTCTTTGGCATCCGCAGTGGCTTTTTCCGGCTCGGCAACCCATTCAAATTTGTTGATGCCCGTGGCAAGCAAATAGACATTGGGCATGTTGGACAACTCCGGCGCGAATTCTATCACGGCAAACGGCTGGAATTTTTGTCGCTGTGTTTAAATGAATCAGCGGAAGACTGCGCGGGCGGCTTCGGACGCCAAGAGGATTCATGACGTCCGAGCCGGAGTTACACTATCCCTTTTTAGGGGTTGGCTTATACACGGTTTCGCGTTCCCAGGTAGAAGGACTCTTCCGACTGGCGGTGCGCCGCGAAATAATCCTTCCGGTCTTGGAATCTCGCAAAATCTTAACCGGAGTATGCTTCATTTTTTCCTCCTAAATTTTTGAAGTTTCTATCTGGAGAAGATTACGTTAGGGGCACCAGCCGGAATCCGTGTTGGCATTCCGGCTGGTGTGTTGATATTCTTGTGGTGTACGGTTTAGATGAGGTTCAAACGGCGGCGTGGGTGTGATCAGCACTCACGCCGCTTTGTCGCTCACGCCTCCGGCGCGGAACACCCAACACGCGGGAAGCACCGTATATATCCTACGCAGCATTAGCATCGCCGCCCTCCTTGGCATCATCCGTCTCAGTCGCCCCGTTCTTGCCGGGACGCTCCTTCTTAGCTGCGACGCTGGGATACCAGCTAATCAGGCCATACGTTCCATTCGGGAGACGATGAAACTTTGGATTTTTTCCCAGAGTGATGGAAAGGGATCGGAGCCGATCGTTGTCCTTCCATCCTTGCGCCCTGAAGTCAAAGCCCCCAGCTTCAAGTCCTGTCAGAATCTCGCTTGGTGCGCAGGCTTGGTCACCTGTCGCTTTCTTGCGATTTTCCAGGAACTCTTCAACGCTGGTGGCGAGAGCGCGGCCATAGAACTGGTCGGGCCGGATTCGGATTGATGCCGAACTGATCGACTCTGTGGCTACGTCGGGAAATTGCGGTTCCTTGCCAATACGCCGGAGCAGAGTATTGATCGTCCTCTTCGTATCGGCCACTTGGTCCATCTGATTTTGAAGTTCCTCCAGGAGCGCCTCAATCGCTCCTTCTAATTTGCTCACTTTATGTGCCCTCCATTTGCGCCCCGTCATCCGTGACGGATAGGAAATTCTCCCACGAGAGCAAACCATTTCCAAGAAGAAAGTTCGTTAGCGTAGGAGCACATAGCCTTAAGTGAGTTTTCCACAGGACTACGAGCCGTACAATACAGGAGATATATCGATTGACATGCACGCACGTGCTCCTACATATCTAATCCAGTCATACGGATAATGGCGGCGAGAGCCTCGTGGCATCCTACTTCCGTGATGCCTGTGCAAAATCTGTTCAAAACGTGCGTTTGCCCTATCTTCGCTTTCCAGCCCTCGTCTGCATCTTCCCATACTGAGTGCTCTCCGCCATTCCCGTTTGAACAAATCCGCGCTCTTCCTTCTTGGAACCCTTGGCTCTGGGCATTCGACGCGTGATCTTTTCAAAACCCTCATTTGGATAGTCGAGGGCCGCATCATAGAAATTGGCGGCCATGCAAGTCTGAGGCATCGCCAGGCGCGGAGAGTTTCGCATTCGCAACGTGTATCACTTGGCCTGCAAACCTGTCGTCATAGACTCTGGGAACCATCATGAAGCTCACCGAAATTTTTCACGTTTTTTTTGCCGGCGCAATTTGGTGGCGCACCCGCAGCGTAATCCGGATATTTCATGCCACGGATCACTCCTGTTTCAGATGATTTAGTAAATTCTGGCGGAGAGGGTGGGATTTGAACCCACGGTTGAGTTTCCCCAACACACGCTTTCCAAGCGTGCTCCTTAAACCGCTCGGACACCTCTCCGTGCCGTGGAAAGCTCATTCAGACTAACAGAAACTTACGGTGAGAAGAAGATTCAACCTGGTCCAATGATGCTAGATGACCTTCCAGGCCCGCTTATTTCCCAATGGAACTCCAACTTGACACCAGTGAATGGCTGCCATAAGGTTTCGCGCAAAGATCGTGGTTAGATCAGAAATTCCGGCTGAGATCGGAAGGCCTACTATAGTGTGCATATCACCTTGTGAGAAGTGGTGATCTTATCTTGGAGGAATCATGCCGAAAATGCGGGCAATACAGATACCAAGCGCGAAGGGACCCTTTCAACTCGTGGAGTTCGACATTCCGGAGCCGGTTGCCGGATCGGTACGGATTAAAGTGCAAGCGTGCGGCATCTGTCACAGCGACGAATATGCCAAAGAAGGTTCACGGCCGGGGATCCAGTACCCGCGCATCCCCGGGCATGAGATCGCGGGAATCATCGACGCCGTGGGCGCGGGCGTTGCCGGGTGGGAAGTGGGGCAACGAGTCGGAGTCGGCTGGCACGGCGGACATTGCGGATATTGCAACTCCTGCCGCCGCGGTGATTTCGTGACGTGCAGCAAGGCGAGGCAGATCACGGGTCTGACCCGCGATGGAGGTTACGCGGAATACATGATCGCCTCCGCTGGTGCGCTTGCGCTGATTCCAGGCGAACTTTCCGCGGTAGAGGCAGGGCCGCTGCTTTGCGCGGGCGTCACGACATTCAATGCACTGCGAAATAGCGGAGCGCGGCCAGGGGACTTGGTCGCCATACTCGGAGTCGGCGGCCTCGGCCACATGGGCATTCAGTTTTCCACAAAAATGGGTTTCGAGACTGTCGCCATCGCCAGAGGAAAAGATAAAGAGCAGCTCGCGAAAAAACTCGGCGCACACCACTATTTAGACAGCCAATCGCAAAACGCCGCCGGCGAGCTGGAAAAATTGGGCGGACCTAAGATCATTCTGTCGACGGTCATCAGCGGAAAAGCGGTGAACGCCGTCTTGGGCGGCTTGGGCATCGGCGGGAAACTCATCCTCGTTGGCAACCCGGATCAACCGCTCGAAGTGCCCGGACGTTTGCTGATCGCCGCGCGCCGCTCGATCACAGGCTGGCCCTCCGGCAGCCCGATCGAATCGCAGGACACTCTCGCCTTCAGCGCGCTGACGGGCGTGCGCCCAATGACTGAAGTGTTTCCGCTCGAGCGCGCCGCGGAGGCCTACGAACGCATGATGAGCGGCAAGGCGCGGTTCCGCGTTGTAGTGGCGACCGGACTTTAAGACCGGTCTGCTGTGGGCCGCCGATCCTAAACCTTGAAATCATTGAGAGTCTATAAGCTCACTTCGTGCTACATTTCGTCTATGGAGATTACTCTCAAGATTCCGGATGAACTCGCTGCCCAGGCCCGGGCTCGCGGCTTGAAGCTTGAGGATTACATTCAAGAGATTCTGGCCCAACAGTTGGGGGCGCCGTCGGGGACGCGTCAGCCGCGCGCGCCGGAGGAGATTCGTGCCTGGCTCGATTCACTAGCGCAGTTCTCCGATAAGATCCCACCGTTGCCAGAAACCATCTCGCGTGAGTGGATTTACCAGGATCATAACTAGATGGCGATTGTTTCGTGTTTGGTTGACACGAACATCCTGCTGCGAATCTCACGACGCTCCGATCCCGAACACATGCTCGTGGACACAGCTCTTGCTCGTCTTGCTGGGCAAGGTACTACTCTTTTCTACGCGCATCAGAATATTGCGGAACTGTGGAACGCGATGACGCGGCCCGTCGCTCGAAATGGCCTGGGGCTGACCGTTGCGGATGCCGATCGTTTCGTGCAAGCGATAGAGTCCGGTATGAGTCTCTTGCCTGACAACGAGGCGGTCTACCGAGAGTGGCGAAGAATCGTCGTGCAATACGGGGTCTCGGGAGTTCAGGCGCACGACGCACGATTGGCGGCGGCCATGTATGTGCACCACGTGGATCACTTACTCACGTTGAACGTCGCCGATTTCAGCCGCTTAACCGGCCTCACGGCTGTCCATCCGAACACCCCAATGGACTGATTCCGACAGTTACGCTACTCTGTGTTGGACTTAAACTATTCCGGGGTAGTGCAATTGGTAGCACGCCAGCCTTTGGAGCTGGTTATCCTGGTTCGAGTCCAGGCCCCGGAGCCAATTTCTCTACTTGCTGCGCCTATGAAAACTCCCGACCTCGCGCTTGGCGTCATTTGGTACATCGTCTTTCTTTTCTCGACGACGTGCCACGAAGCATCCCACGCGCTCGCCGCGAAAATGGGCGGCGACCTCACGGCATTCGAGGGCGGCCAGGTAACGCTCAATCCGATTCCTCACATCCGGCGGTCGACACTGGGGATGGTGGTGGTGCCGATCGTTTCGTATCTCCTGGGCGGTTGGATGATTGGCTGGGCAAGCGCGCCATTCGATCCCAGCTGGCAGCGGCGTTACCCGCGCCGGTCGGCGTGGATGGCGCTGGCAGGGCCCGCAGCCAATTTTACGCTAATGCTGGTGGCAGGAATTGCTATTCGCGCGGGCATAGCGATGGGCTATCTTCAGCCGCCGCAGGTCATCAATTACACCAGCGTGACCGCATCGGCACACTCCGCCGACCCGACTTTTGCCGCCACAGCGTTGAGCATTCTATTCGTTCTGAATCTTCTCCTCGGCACATTTAATCTTCTTCCCGTGCCCCCGCTCGACGGTCACGCAGGGATCATGTTGTTTATGGGCGAGGACACGGCGCACCACTATCTGGACTGGGTCCACCAATCCGGCTACGCCATGCTGGGGCTGATCGTCGCGTGGTACGCCTTCGATAGGATCTTCGGGGTGATCTTCACGGTCGCGCTCAGGCTCCTTTATCCCGGCATTCGTTACGGTTAGGTAAACCGGCACAGCCTCTCCCAACCTCCGCGCGCGTCCTCCCGCAGCCGGAGTCTGGCCCATGAGCTGCATAAGATCAGGTAGGAGCACGACTGCAATGGACGGCACAGCCACACCCCAAGGTAATTACCGAATCGAAGTTTCAGGATGGGGCCTGAACGATGTCTTTTTTGTCGAGAAGACTGACTTACTCTGGTCCGAGGGCGGGGAGAAAAGGCTGCTGCTCCACCATGCCTTGTCCGAAGGCGCCGTAATTTTCGTCCGATTGATGGCACCAGAAACTTCCAGTGGTTTGGTTCCGGTCGCGTATCAAGTGGACAACATTAAACCTATGAACTCCACTGGCCTGTGTGAGATGCGGCTCGTGCAAGTGCACCCGCGATTGAGAGCACACACCCGGAGCAACTTTGCATCTCTATCGGCAAAATGTTCATCTAAATCGAAGGGACCGATGGAGAGTTCGACCCAATTGGAACTCGAGGAGGTTCTCCATGAAGCCTGAACTAGCTATACTGACTGCTCACGACCGCTTGGCCACTTGGGAGGAGATTCGGCGCGCGACGTCGTATACGCCGGATCGCGTGCTGGAACTTTGCTATACGCAGGGAACGCATTGTGAAATTGATTCGGAGTTGGGCGGCATCATCCGCTACCCTGCCGAGGAATTTGAGTTCTTCGCGTACCTTAGCGAGATGCAAGGGTCGGCTGTGAATTGAGAGGGCGACTCTCCCTATGAAATTCACCTTTGGCACAATAATGGGGGGAATCGCCCCAATACGGAACGCAAGCAAGGCTCGGTTTCTGGATCTGTTCTCGTTGCGGAAGGCGGGCCGTGAGCCGGGCCTGCCAAAGACCTCAGCATCTTCCTCTTAACTAAATACCAGCCATAGAGTTACACAATTTTGACCCCAGGCCGGAAGATTCTGGTTGACGCTGGCGAAGCGTGCTCAATCATACTTCCGTTCTGGCAATGGCCTTGCCCAAGATCAATGCATGAACACCATGACAGCGCCCACCAAGGAGGGACATTTGGTCCTTGGGAGTTCGGAAGATGCACTGACGGTGTGCGTCCTGGACGACGAGCAGGGCATGGTCGAGATGTTGCAAGAGTCGCTTCGGTGCCTTGGTTTCAGTTCCGTTGGCACCTGCGATCCGCAATACGCGCTCGACTTGATTGACCAAGGCCGCGTACGCGTCGTGATGTCCGACATCAAGATGCCTGGGATGGATGGCCTCCATTTCCTGGAACATGCGCTGCACCATGACCCCGGCGTATACGTCATCCTCATGACCGGGTTCTACTCGCTCGACAACGCCATTGCCGCCATAAAACGCGGCGCCTATGATTACATTCCCAAGCCCGTCGACCGCTCCCGGCTCAAAAAATCCCTGGACGAGCTATCTGACTCATTCCATCGCCGCAAACGCATTCGCACTCTGGAGCATCAGCTTCTCAACGATCTGGAATTCCACGGGATCGTTGGCAGAAGCCCTGCGATGATCGAAGTGTTCGAGATGGTGCGCAAGGTGGCGCGACACTACACCAACATTCTGCTAATCGGCGCGACCGGCACCGGCAAGGAATTAATCGCCAAGTCCATTCACAAGATCAGCCCTGTGGCGGCGCAGCGGTTCGCGGTTTGCAACTGTTCCGCCATGGTGGACACACTTCTGGAGAGCCAGCTCTTCGGCCATATCCGCGGGTCCTTCACGGGCGCGACCGATACGCGCCCTGGGCTGTTCGAATACGCCAACGGCGGAGCCGTCTTCCTCGACGAAGTGGGAGAGACATCGCTAGCGATGCAATCCAAACTGCTCCGTGTGATTCAGAATCGGGAAATTCAGCGCGTTGGCTCACCGGAAGTCCGCCGCGTGGATGTGCGCTTGATTGCAGCGACGAACCGCGACCTTCGCGCGGAAGTTCTTGCTGGCCGCTTCCGTGAGGATCTCTTCTACCGCCTCAGCACGATTCAGATTCGAGTTCCCAGCCTGAACGAGCGTCTGGATGATATTCCCCTGCTCATCCAGTATTTTCTCAAGAAGTACAACGAGGCGTACAGCAAGCAGATTCAAGGGCTTACGCGCCGTGCGCAAACCGTCCTGTTCCAGCATGCTTGGCCCGGCAATGTTCGCGAGTTGGAAAACGTAATTTCCTGCGCGTGCCTCACCTCCGTAAATGAATTCATTGACGTGGATGACCTCCCCGAAAACCTTCAAAAGCCGGCAAGTCGCGCCGGTCATCCAGAAGACAGCTGGCGGCCGCTCCCGCTCGAAGAAATTCGACGACAGCACATCCGGCGCGTTCTTGACGCGTGTGAAGGCAACCGCGTCCGCGCCGCGCACATGCTCGGCATTGGACGCACCAGTCTCTATCGGTTCCTGAAACGGTCGGAGAAGAAACCCGCCAGCACGTCTACATAGTAGTCCTCCGGCATCGCCGTGCACCAAGTTGCTGGTGTTCGGATGCTCTCCGTTTCACAAGCGAACAAACTCGCCTGATTGGCACAGTATCGAAAACACCTGCATGCTAAGCCATTTGCTTTCTGCGCCCGCCCCGCGCGTCTGTGGCACGCCGTTTGCATTTAAAAATCCGTGAGCCAAACGAATTTATTCCGCAGGAACCCGGGCGCAGTGTCCGGCACGGTCACTGGCGAGAAACGAAGGGAAGAACGCCTATCAGTCAAAATCGCGGTTGAAATCACTGGGATCGATCGAACAGGACATCCGCTCAACGAACAAACATTCGTGGAAGATGTGACCGAACATGGTTGCCGTTTCGGCGCGCGGACACAACTTCAATGCGGCGACATTGTAATGGTCAAGCCTCTTGAGCCGGGAATGAAGATCTTGAAGCACCAGCAGCCCCAGTTGTTTGAGGTTGTATGGGCTGCGTATCACAGGAAAGGTTGCACTGTAGGCACCCGAAAGGTGCCGGGCGAAAAGTTTGCAACCGCCGAATTTCCGCCGCCCAATTACCCTCCTAGACCCCCCGCAAAATAGCCTGCCAGAAACCCGCTTGCGTCGCGCGAGCCTGGACCCAGGTCAGCGCGACGCTTCCCTTCTCAATTTGGCAATGGTCAGCGGGCCCAATGGCTGCTTAGTGCCCGCAGGTCAAATCGTCACGTAAATAGCAATCGAGCGTTTTCCTCGTTGTGAAACTATTTTTTGAGGAAGCACGAAGAATGAGCGAATCGTGAATCCGGCGGCGCCAACCAATCTTCCGGGGGACTTCCGAAATGGCTTACGCACAAACTCGTTGCATAGCGCTAGGCCCACGCGTGGGGTCAGCGCGATACTCCCTCCATCAGTTCGGTAAACCAATCTCGCTCTATTGCGCGTCCGCCCTGCCTTGTAAAAGAGCGCCATTGTCGGCGGTGATCCGCGGCAGAGTTACGGTGTTGTCCATCCGAACCGTAATCATTGTCTGCGCCGGGAGATCCACTTCATTCCCTTTTCGGGCCAGGATGTAGACGGTGCTCCCAATCAGACCTACGCCGAATCCACGCGCCACGTGACTGAAGACGGCACCGGCCAATGTCCCTCCGGCAGTTCCAATGGTTTCGGCGAGGACGTCACCCTTGATGTCGTGCTTGGCTTGGATCACTTGGCCCTCATCGATCTTGACGTCTTTCCGGGTCTTCCCCGATTCGTCTCCCGAGGATGGGCTTTGCAAGCTCAAGACGCTCATTTTCGCCGGGAATACCCGGCTGTCGACTTCGAGATCGCGAAAGATGAGGACCAAGGCAGCCTGGCCATGAAACATGGAAAAGCGCCGGGGACCAATGACGGCGCCGACTGAGCCCTTGACACGTGCTCCCGCCGGCAAAATTATCTGGCTGCCGAGGTATACGGGCTGGGCAACTTCCGCGACAAATGGATCGCCGTTCTTCGCAACGGCGGTGGTTAAACTTGTGAGCAAGCGCAGGTGCACCTGGGTGCCCTGCAGAAGTTCGTGGGACTGCGCGCGCGCTGGGATCACGGCAGCAGCAAGCAACAAAACTACAGCGCCAAAAGATACGGCCATTCGTTTCATGGGATCCTCCATCCTGCCGAGCCGGCCGACGATTCGACCGCACACGGGTTAGGCCTCGTGACGTGAGGCGTTGCGCTGGCGCTGCACGCCCGGCGGCGCTCTGCGGGAGCACGCCGGACCGGATGCGGAGGTTGCATCCGGGCAAATCATACGCCGGGGCACTTTCCCATCGAAACTAAGTAAGCGGCTGTGTATCGAATCCGCCACCTTCCGCCGATATGCCGTCGCACTCGCGCATCCTCTGCGCTCGGTGCGGGTTGAAGCCAAATGGCGCTGCTGCAATTCTTGTATTGCATTCCCATAGGACATGTGACACCCTCTCTATGGTTATCCAATAGGAGAAATATGAGCGAGAAACCAGATGTCTGGCAAGGAACGCTTTCCGTGATGGTGCTGAAGACCCTGGAAACCATGGGGCCACTTCACGGATATGGGATTGCCCGCCGAATCGAGCAGACCAGTGGCGATCTGCTGTCCGTCAATTACGGAACTTTGTACCCGTCGCTTCTCAAGCTGGAGCAAGAGGGATACATCGCTTCCGAGTGGGGCGTCTCAGACAACAATCGTAAAGCAAAATATTACAAACTCACCCGAGCAGGACGGAAACAACTTGAGAGAGAATCGCGGGAATGGGAACAGACAACCGCAATCCTCGCGCGTTTCTTGTCACCGGGGGAGAAGTCTTGATGAGGCAACTGCGCGCCTGGTGTTTGCGATTCGTCGCGCTGTTTCGCAAGGAACAGCAGGACCGCGAGTTGGCGGAAGAGCTGGAAAGCCATCTTCAGATGCACATCGAGGACAATCTGCGCTCCGGCATGAACCCAGCGGCCGCACGGAGGCAAGCGCTCATCAAGCTCGGCGGAATTGAGCAGGCCAAGGAGAAATACCGAGACCAACGCGGCATCGCAGCACTAGAAACTGTACTGCAGGACATTCGCTTCGGACTGCGTGTGCTGCGCAGGAATCCTGGCTTTACCGCCGTCGCTGTGCTTACCCTTGTGCTCGGCATCGGGGCCAATACCGCGATTTTCAGTGTAGTCAATGCTGTTTTACTGCGCCCTCTGCCGTTTCCTGATCCTGGACACCTCATGATGATCTGGCATACGCCGCCGCAAAAGAGCTTTCCAGGCGTCGCCAGGTTCGTGGTTTCTCCGGCGAATTATCTCGACTGGCGCAGCCAGAATCATGTTTTCGACCAGATGGCAGCCATCGGATTCCGCAGCCTCACCCTGACAGGCATGGGGCAGCCGGAGTCAGTTACAGGGGCGGCCGTGTCGGCCGATTTTTTCACCGTGCTGCGCGTTCGGCCGAGCGCGGGCCGAGGTTTTGTCGCTGACGACGATCAACCAGGACGCGGCAATGTTGTAGTGGTGAGCTATGCGTTCTCGCAGAGCCACTTTGGCTCTAACGAGAATATCCTCGGAAAAACGATAAAACTGGACGACCAAAGCTACGTAATTATCGGAGTGATGCCTCCAAAGTTCGAGTTTCCCTCTCGGGCACAGCTCTGGATGCCGCTCGCTTGGACTGACAAGCAGCGCGCGGTGCGTGGGAATCACAATTATCTGGTAATTGCACGTTTGAAATCCGGAGTGGATCAGGAAAAAGCGCAGGCCGAGATGGACGCGATTTCGGACAACTTGGCGCACCAATATCCAACCGACGACGCGGGATGGGGCGCTGCCGTCGTCCCGCTCCACGAGTCTTTGGTCGGGTCGATGCGGTCAGCGCTTCTAATCTTGCTAGGCGCGGTTGTGTTTGTACTGCTGATCGCCTGCACGAACGTTGCGAATTTGACGCTGGCTAAAGCGCTCGGACGGCGAAAGGAAATCGCAATCCGAACCGCGCTGGGTGCGAGCCGCGGACGGGTGATGCGACAGGTGCTCACGGAAACAGTATTGGTTTCGGTGACCGGTGGTGGGCTCGCGCTTCTGCTCGCGCACTTTGTAAGCGATGCGATCGCGGCGTTCATTGGACCCCGGTTGCAGCTCTCGGTGGAGATTGGCTTGGACGGGTGGGTGCTCGGGTTCACGCTGGCGATTTCGATCCTGACCGGAATCATCGCAGGGTTGGCGCCGTCATGGCATTTGACCAAAACAAATTTGAATGCTTCGTTGAAGCAAGGCTTGGGCAAAACGGATTCAGACTCCGGCGGCGATAGGGCGCGAAGTGTGTTTGTGATCGCCGAAGTCGCGCTGTCCCTGTTGCTGTTGGTCGGAGCGGGGCTGACGATTCGGACCCTTTACATGTTGCAAAGCGTCAACCCGGGCATCGATCCGCACAACGTTCTGGCCGTGCCGCTGGCAATCTCAGATGCGAAGTACCCCAGCGCAGATCAGCAAACGAACTGCTTCAATAATGTGCTAGAGCGCGTCCGCGCGCTGCCCGGCGTCGAGTCCGCGGGTGCAGTCGACAGCCTGCCTTTCCAGGGGGGCTCAACGCAGCCAGTCATTGCGGAAGGCCAGCCGGTAGTCCCAATGGCAGACCAGCCTGAAGTAGCCGTTCGCTTGATAAGTCCTGGATACCTCCTCGCGATGCGAATCCCGCTCCAGCAGGGCCGTGATCTTACGGATGCAGATAAAGCCAACTCGCAGCCGGTTATTTTAGTCAGCGATGCATTTGCCAAGCGTTTTTGGCCTCACGATAACCCGATTGGCAAACATGTGGCGCTTACGTTCGTGTCTGGGCCCAGCCGCGAGGTTGTCGGCGTTGTTGGCGACGTAAAGCTAGACGGATTGGACGTCACCCGACCGGTCGAGACAATCTACGACGCGATGAGCCAGAACACACGGACGCAGATGGTTCTGGCTGTTCGCACCGGCTCTGCACCCACTAGCCTGACTTCTGCAGTGGCCGATGCCGTTCACAATGTCGATCCCGATGAGCCTCTCGTTGGCGTGGTCACCATGGAGAGCATTGTGGACCAATCGCTCGGACAGCAACGGTTGAACGTCGTATTGCTCGCGGCATTCGCAGGCTTGGCATTGCTGCTCGGCGCGATTGGAATCTATGGTGTGCAATCGTACGCCGTCAGGCAGCGCGTGCGCGAAATCGGCATACGCATCGCTCTAGGCGCGCAGCGTAGCGACGTTTTTCGCCTCGTCCTCGGACAGGGCCTGAAGCTTGCGCTGATCGGAATCTGCATTGGCTTGGCGGCATCTTTTGGGCTGACGCGTTTGATGGCCAGCCAGCTTTATGGCCTAAGTGCGACCGATCCGTTGACGTTTGCAGGAGTAGCGATTGTGCTGGCATTTGTGGCGCTGCTGGCCTGCTACATCCCAGCCCGGCGCGCTTCGAGCGTGAATCCCATGGTTGCGTTGCGTCATGAATGACGTATCTAGAATTGTGTCGCGCATTGCAAAGGAGCAATAGCCCGTGGATATCGTACGGCCGGAACTCAAACGCAAGCGGCGCCTGTTCCTGATAATCTACGGCGCGATGGGCCTGATCATAATTGTGCTTGTAACGGTGGGGCTTTCGAGGCTCAAGGCAGCTGCGCCTACCGTCGACAAGAGCACGGTCTGGACGGATGTGGTAACGCGCGGCCCGATGCTTCGCGAAGTGCGGGGGCTTGGGACGCTCGTGCCGGAAAACATTCGCGTCATTCCGGCTGCCACGGACGGCCGGGTTGAGCGACGTCTGCTGCTACCGGGCACTCCGGTGAGCGCGAAAACGGTGATTCTGGAACTGAGCAATTCCGAACTCCAGCAATCAGTTCTAGACGCGGGATTCCAGCTCAAGGGCGCCGAGGCGGAATACAACAACCTGAAAGCGCAGCTCGACAATCAGGTCATGGAACAACGATCGAAGGCCGCCGGCGTGCGCTCCGAGTTTCATCAGGCCCAATTGCAGCAGGATGCAAACGAGCAGCTTTACAAACAGGGCCTCACTTCCGAAATTATCTGGAAAACATCCCAAGTGAAGACGGAAGAGTTAGCGAAGCAAAACGAAATCGCTGAAAAGCAGGTGGATACATTCGCACATTCGATCGAAGCGCAACTCGCAGTCCAACAAGCCAAGGTCGACGGACAACATGCGCTCTATGGGCTCAAGCAGCACCAGTTCGATCAACTGCACGTGCGCTCTGGAATCGAGGGTGTATTGCAGGAACTAGCGGTGGAAGTTGGACAGCAAGTAGCGCCGGGAACGATTCTTGCGCGCGTCGCGCAGCCGGCAAAGCTGAAGGCACAGCTCAAAATCGCGGAGACGCAGGCTAACGATATCGCCATCGGCCAGAAGGCTCTGATCGACACGCACAATGGCGCGATCCCCGGCCATGTGACGCGCATCGATCCTTCGGTGCAAAACGGGACGGTGACGGTGGACGCGGCTCTCGATGGAATGGTGCCGCCTGGCTCGCGTCCGGATTTGAGTGTTGAAGGCACGATCGAAATCGAGCGGCTGGTGGACGTACTTTCCACCGGGCGGCCCGTGCACGGGGAGGCCGACAGCACCGTGGGCCTGTTTAAGCTGGCCGAGGCAGGCAGCGAAGCAGTGCGCGTGCGAGTGAAACTGGGCCACACTTCTGTGAACAAAGTGGAAATCCTGCAGGGCCTGGGGGCGGGCGATCAGGTCATCCTTTCGGATATGTCGGCCTGGGACAATTTTGATCGAGTTCGCTTGCGATAACCCGATTCTGCGAAGGGGCGGAAAAGATGATGGCACATTCCGAATTGCTCGTGCGTCTGGAAGGTGTATCAAAAATCTTTTTTTCCGACGAGGTAGAAACACACGCGCTTTCCGGCGTTCACCTGGAAATCCGCCATGGCGAATTCGTCTCGATTGCCGGCCCCTCCGGTTGCGGCAAGTCGACTCTGCTCTCCATCGTCGGCCTGTTGGATTCACCGACCGAGGGCGGCTATACCATCAACGGCAAGCTGGTTGCTAGACTTTCTATTTCCGAACGCAGCCGAATCCGTAACCGGGAAATCGGCTTCGTCTTTCAGGCGTTCAATTTGATCGGCGACCTCACCGTGTTTGAAAATGTCGAGCTACCGCTCACCTACCGCAATATGGCATCGAGCGAGCGCAGAAGGCGCGTCGAACAAGTGCTTGAGCGGGTGGGAATGGCGCACCGGATGAAGCACTATCCCGGGCAACTCTCCGGCGGCCAACAGCAGCGCGTCGCGGTGGCGCGCGCGCTGGGAGGGCAGCCTTCAATTCTGCTCGCGGATGAACCCACAGGAAATCTCGATTCGAAGAACAGCGAAGCAGTGATGGAGCTACTGAAGGAGTTGCATGGGGAGGGCGCGACCATCTGCATGGTCACGCACGATCCACGCTACGCCGGAATAGCTGATCGCACGGTCCACCTTGTCGACGGCCGTATCGTCCAAGAAACCACGACCGCCCGCGCAGAGGTACTGTAGAGCCATTCGGAAGAAGGGCGGCTCGTAGCTAGGAGCGGAATTTACCAACAAATTTCTCCCTGGCCGACAATCCGGTACTGTCCTAATTTGAAAATAGTTGGCATTGCGCGATTCGATAGGAGGTCGGGACTTTAGTCCCGACGAAAAGCTATGTCTGGGCAGGGGTTTTAACCCCTGACGCTTCAGATTCTCTCTTAGGTTTCAAGTTTTTCTTTTGGGGTGACAGGCCCTTTTCTTTTTGTAAGCTCATGCGGCCTCCGCGGAACAGTGCCCAGAAGAGGGTGCATACAGATTCTCGGCGAGGCGATAGAGTTTAGC
>WNGO01002805.1_pt1 | contig 14897 bp, 15 predicted proteins | sample 5400511 | NCBI WGS metagenome assembly WNGO01 (sample SAMN13153380, study PRJNA577476) | soil metagenome | isolation source: 20 cm soil or saprolite under Garry oak tree replicate 2 | place: USA:California | collected 2016-06-15 | reverse complement strand
CGCCGATGGATTCCTGCGGGAGGGATCCAATTTGCCGACCCCGTGAGCCGCGTTTTTTGTCGCCCAAAGCTTCCTTCACCGACCATGATTGCGGTGGCGACGTCGCACCACAATAGAAACTTCACTATCCGAATGGGGCAGCCATCCGGAAGGTTGGCCAGAACGGGGCTCGAGGAGAAGTCAGTTCAGCCGCGCCTCCTTACGGTGAAGCGGGTCAAACCCGACCTCCTACTTTGCTCCGAACAAATTATTCGTGCCGTTCCCTGGGGTATCGAGATTCTGCGAAACCGAAGCATCGCAAGGCAACAAAGTGGTATAAGAATGTTAACGGCGCAAACATGAAAACGAGGATCGAAAGAACCGTGGATCGGCGGGAGGAACCCCGCTATGGAATAAAGGAAGCAGCTCGTGCGCTAGGGATGTCGTCCGCCACGTTGGACTCGTGGGTAAACGGGCGAAAATATCCCACCAACACAGGGGCTAGATTCTTCAAGCCATTGATTGACCTCGCAGGGCCTGGACGTTTGTCCTTCTTTAACCTTGTAGAGGCTCACATCCTCTTATCCACACGAAAAAAACATTTGGTTGAGATGCCCGCCATTCGGCGGGCGCTCGACTATGTTCAGAAAACATACCCGTCGGTACACCCCTTGCTCAGTGAAAGTTTTTTGACGGACGGCAAGGATTTATTTGTGAAGAAAATCCTACGCGCGACTGGCGAAGAGCAGACCATAAATGTGTCGAGTTGGGGACAACTCGGACTTGGGCCAATTCTCGATTTGTATCTTCGCCGAATTGAGCGGGACAAGAGTGGCTGGCCTGTGAAGCTCTTCCCAATCAGGATGAATTGGCCGGCAGAAATGAAATCTGATCCTCCTCGTGTTGTTGTCATCGACCCCGATGTTTCGTCAGGGAGACCAGTGGTAAATGGCACAGGAGTGATGGCGGAAGTTATCGTCGGGCGATTCAACACTGGTGAAGGAGTCGGCAGAATAGCGGAAGACTACGGCCTGAATGTATCTCAAGTCGAAGAGGTAATTCGTTACGCCCGAGCAGCCTGAAGTATTCGTATTCTTCCTAGACCGAAATTTAGGGAGCAAACAGTTGGCCCAGGCCCTCGAAAAAGAGGGAATAGCCGTACGAGTTCACGACCAGCACTTCAAACCGGACGAAGCCGACGAAACATGGCTCGGATCATGCGGCCAGAAGTCATGGATTGCCATTACTCCGGATAAGCGCATTCTCAGCGATCCTAGAAGTATGCATGCCATTGGTGCAAATAAGGGTCGAGTTCTGTTCCTGCCGCACAATAATAAGAATCCAGTCATGTGGGCCTCGATCATTCTAGAAAACTGGGCTGAGATCACGAGAGTTCTACGGTCGCGAAGGCCGCCGTTCGTTGCTCGATTGTCGCCCAACGGAATATGGGACGTCCGAGAATTAAATAAGCTCGGCCGCGATAGGAAAGCTAGGAAGAAAACATAAGATAAGACGATTCATAGTAGAGTCGTGAAGAGGCGTACTCCTTGGCCTGCGTTTACGGAACGGAGGCAATCAGACACTGAAGTTTACTGTCCTGAGAAGCCGATTGCCGAAGGCAAAGTGTGGACCTATGCAGTCAGATCGTCGGTCGATGCTTTCATCGGCTCGGTATCATCTTCATCTCGCATTGCCGTCAAGAATGCATCTCCTATAGCCGGGTCGATACGGTCTGCCTGCCCCAGTGCCCATTTGGTCCATCGCTCGAAACGCTCGGTTGCCGCGGGACTGGTGCACCCCTGCCTTAATCGGATTGCTTCGACGTACCTCCTTATTATGCTGGCTTGCTCAAATGCCTGAGCGTCCTTAAGGAGGCGGTCGATCCGGGCCTGCTCGAGCCGCTTCAACCGCTCGCGTTCGCGCCGCTCCGCTTCAAGCTTGCGTTTCCGTTCCTCCTCTTCCAATTCGGCTTTCCGTTTAACACGCCATTGGTAATAGCGGACCGCGCTCTCACGGTGCTGAAGCTCAGCAGTCAGGATGAGCTCGATCGCAATCTCAGTAATTCGGGTTTCAAGCTTACCGTTGTCATCGTCGTGCCAACTAATTCTCCCTTCTTCCGAGCTAAGACTCTGAAGAATCGAGATCGCGAGCTTTGTATCATTGGACTCATTTGGCTTGGTTGCACCATAGCGTCGAATATGTTCTTTAGGCTGAGCCAGCCTTACGCCAACGCGTTGCTGATGGAAGGCCAAGTGAGTACTACGCGCATCTCTGCTGACAATAGGCCTGCCGTACATTCTTAATGCGGCCAAAAACAGCGTATTCAAGATGCGGAGCTTTCTGCGTTCGGAGGGCGTATCGAACAGCGGGGCATTCCAAGAATAGCCCGTGGCAAGCTGCTTTTCTCGCCGTTGGTCATCATCTTTCAAGAGACGCTCGATCGCGGGGTGCCAGCTGCGAACGTCTCGTGGAACCGACAACTTACCGATGATCTTAGCAATACGTTCACGCACCGCTTCGATTGGTTCATGGAATTCCGGAGGTGGGGGAAGAGGTGCCAGAAGATCCTCTTTAGTGCACTCTTGGTACCAGTAATTGCCGCCTCCCCCTACAACTACTTCGTCATCCATGCCCGGCGGACGTTCCGAAAGTGCCGGTTGATATGTACTCTTCCCCGCTTCCTTTTTAGCCCAATAACCGCGCTCCGGCGCAGGAATCTCTGCTCGCGCGCAAGTCTTCTTTAGGGCAACATCCGAGATTCTGAATCGAACAGCAAGATTCTTCATCGGTTCGGACCAAACGAGCTCGTAAAGTTCCTTCCGGGAAAGCCGTTGAACCATTCTAGTCTCCGGGCTTTTGGCAAGTTTCGAGTTATCCGGCGCGCGCCGTTGGGCGTCACTCTCAAAGCCTGATACTTAAGACTCGTGCATGGCTTCTGCAAAATATGAGGAGATCGGGCGGAAGGCTTGTAATCTGTGCAGAATCACGTAGTCTTTAGCGACGTGCTGAGTCGAGTTGCGTTCGATATCAGGACCTCAACTGATACGGATTACTGATATGTAATAGACTTATGGTATTCTTGCGCCCTTTAAAACAACATGCCTGAAAGTAAATCAATTTTGCGCGCAGGTGAACAACTAAAAGACCTCCGCTTGCGGCTTGGAATGACTACACGCGACGTTGCGGATCTAAGCCAGAGGATTGTAGATTCAGAAGGGAATGCAGAGTTCCACATCTCCAACGCGTGGCTTACCGAGATCGAAAACTCAGAGTCGATCCCAAGCATTTACAAGCTCTATAGCTTAAGCGTCGTTTACCATGTGAAATTCGGCGACCTTCTTCAGCTCTTTGGTGTGGACGTTCAAAAGATCAACAAGCTACAGATTGAGATGCCGCTTCCGCAGACCCATCTGACGCCCGTCGAAGTCTTTGACCTGACCGGGACAGTCACTTTTCCGATTCGATTTGACCAGGGGTTCGACAGAGGTAAGACCAACCTCCTGTCCCGTATGGTGGAAATCTGGGGCGAAGTGCCAATCGGAGTCATCCAACATCTAGACGTCCGGCATAGCATGTACGGCTACATCGGGCTGGAGGACAGGACGCTCTACCCACTTTTGCGGCCGGGCTCTTTCGTCCAAATCGACTCCGGCATCAAGAAGATCCTGCCGCTCAAATGGCAAACGGAGTATGAGCGGCCGATCTATTTCGTGGAATTGCGTGACGGCTATGTGTGTTCGTGGTGCGAACTCCAAGGAAGTCAGCTCATCCTGGTTCCTCATCCATCATCAGGGTGCGCGATTCGCCAATTTAAATACGAAACGGAAGCTGAGATCGTGGGCCGCGTCACGGGGCTGGCAATGCGGATAGTGCCTCCCGATGAGCCCGCAGCTGGCGAGACTGCAAGATTGCCAAAGCGGCCCTGATATTTGAGGCGAACAAACGAGCGGCGAGCGGACTGCACTCCAATGGGACTGCCACTCTGTAAGGCTGAAGCTTTTCCCAAACTCGAACAAGCTCGGACGATGTAGAGCAGTTCGAATCAGCATAAAGCTCAAGTTGCTTGACAAGCTCCTTCACAGGACAAAGAACCAATCGCCTAAACATGTCACGATGGCAGCTCGAAATAGCCCTTCCAGCAACGCTCTCAGTGAACCGCAAAGCGAGACCTTCATGGTGGTACTCCCCCGTATTGTAGTCGCGCATAGAAGCCATATATATCAGGCGGGCGAAATCCCCACGAATCTTCGTTAAGGTCCGATCCGCAAGATCCCTGCGAGCCGCCTCGACATCCTCGTGTTTGAGTTCACCGTGCATACGGGTGATGTCGAATTGCGACTCAGCCCCTCGGTTCCTGCTTGTTGTTCATTAGCTCCACAGCCACCTGGCGACCGGCCGGGAGAACATCTTCCGTGACCTTTCGCAATTGCCCTGCCAACTCCAGTGAGTATCCGACAAGCTTTGCGGCACGCGGAGGGCCGCAGGCCCATATCACTAAGTACAGGATTCCGCTCGTCAGTTGAAAAAGAAGAAACTCGAATCCCAGCCTGATTTCGTCCGCCGGCTTGAGGCCAGCGTTTCCGCGTGCGGCTCTGAGATGAGCCCGAATTAATTGATTGACATGACAACGTATTGCCCGTAACCAGTCGAGCGCGAGCACAGTGCGTTCTTGTCGAAACTGCCGCGCGTTGGGTCGGGACGTTTCACTGGCAACGAAATCCGCATCTTCCGGATCGAAAATCCGTGCGCTCAGTTCAGAATCGAGCGGATCCCATCCAAAAGGAATCGACATCCCGAGCCCGGTTCCATCCCCGTCTTGGTTGGAATCTCGTCGCCTGCCACGCCTTGAAAGGAATAAGAAAATGTTGAAAATTGTCAAAAGAGCCAGGAGCAAATATGCAAGCACACTCATGGTCGCATGGCCCTGAGGAGGTAACTGCGCGCTGATTGCACTTTACTCTTGGTTGTGGCAAGCAAAGATTCATAATCGGCTTCAAGTCGCGGCTCGTTTGTGGGTTGTGGAATTGGCGCATAGGACCACAGAGTCCCGCACCACATTACGAGAACAACGAGGTAACAGATGGGCTGTATGTACTGCCAGGCGCGCTGGAAGCTGTCTCCGAGATAATCCCTAAGTGTCAAGTGAGCGACGCTAGTGGCGATAAACAGGCCGTAGCCATAGATAATCCCTTTGAGATTTCGGCCCAGCGGAATTGCGTAGGAGGCAAAAAGACTAACCAAACCGATCAGAAGCGCCAACTGCACGATCCGCAGATCACGTTCCGTTTCTAGTGTCGTCCTTCCGGGGATCCAATTCGGGCTGTTCCATGCTTTGACGAAAATTCTTGTGATTGCCAAGATGAAGAGGAAGGCAAGCACGTTGCGTGCCATGCGAGCCGCACCGAGATACTGTGCAAGCGCAACCTTGTAGACCTCCCAGACAAGCGCACATCCCAGAAGGACGTTCAAGAACTGGGTGAACCAATACGCAGGCGAGTAGAAGTTTGGCCACAAGTGGTAAATCGCAAAAAGGGAAGCTGACCGGAGCAAAACGGAAATCAAATACAAATAGAAAAGACTGTAATAATTCAGCAAATTCCCTAGCAGAGCCCGTACCAACAGGACGCTCTCAAGCACGAGCCCGGTTACCCAAAACAGTGAGGACAACATCTTGAACCTCTCGAGGTTTGCGTGAAGCGTAACACAAATCGGGGAGAAGATTCCGGGAGTCTTCTCCCCGACTAGGATCAGCTATGCTGCGATTCCGACTGTGCTCTTTGGCCAAGGTAGCGGCGGTGGAGGAGGTTCTGTCCCATCAGCAATCTGAACCTTCTGGAATTTCCCCTCAGTGACGGCTTGGCCCCAAGGGATAGGAGGAGGTGGGGGCTCGGTACCATCAGCTTTGAACGACGGCACGGTGGTTGTTCCTGACGGCCATGGTATCGGCGGAGGAGGCGGCTCTGTCCCGTCGGCTCGAATCTTGTTTAGATTCTCGAGCTGCAATGGACCACGAGGTGTTGCGAGCAGAAGTACGGCAGTTACAAACAAACAGAAACACATAACCTTTTTGAAAATCATTTTTGTTTCTCCTGAAATGAAATTTGGGATCCCGGTGAACGAGAACCCGCCGGTAGGTTACGAAACGCGTGAGAGCCGCCGATTAGCTGCCTAGGCTTGGTCGGTTCTCCGAGCACAATGCGAATTTGCGAGGCACCAAAGGGAGAGGAAGAACGATCAAGCCGCAATCCAACAAGAAGGAGAGCGGTAGGTCCATCTCATGGTCCTCTCCACGTTTTGCCTACGCTCGTTCCGTCGGGCTAGCTCGTAACGGTCAAAACAAGACGCTTAACATGTGTCAGAACAATGACTTGAAGAGCCCTGTTTCCCTACCAACTTCCGGGCACCTACTTTGAATAAACAATCTTCCGCCTTCTGCGCCGGTGGCCCGAGGGAGATGAAGCTATAACTTGATTTGCCTTCTTGGAGTTGATCTGGTCGGAAAAGCGAGCAAGAGGTCAGAACAATTTCGTAATTTGTGTCGCCGGATAGCATCTGTGTTCGCCAGTCCTATGGGGGTAACTCAGCATGATCTTGAAGAAGGGACAGCGATATCGTTGCCAAAACCGGGAGTGTGCCGCTGAGATCGAGGTTACAAAAGACTCGGTCGAGGGACCGTCAACCCCCAGATGTTGTTGCGGGGCGGCGATGAAGAAACCTTACACGAAACCTATGCTAAGAACGCTCGACAAGGACAAGGCAGCCTTAGCGGAGCTTTTCGGGAGAAGTGCATAGTGGCGGCAGTTCGCCTGCAGCGCTGCCCGATCCGATCCCAGGACGAAGTCAATGTTCGATAAACTCGGTCTATCTTTTGGAGTCGTCTCTCTGAAGAAATTCTAATCTAACGCTCGCTTTGGAAGGGATAAGACGCTGCGGACGCCAAGTAGAATCCCGAACTTACTGGGTGGCTCCGTGGAGATGTTGACGGCGGTTTTCCCAACCGGCCGCGGTCTTTCGCATTCTTCAACCGACTGGTCAACAGTTGGTCACCACTGCATTTCTGGTTCTGTGGTAAGCTGTTGAAAGTAAACGCCGGAGAGGTGGCAGAGCGGCTGAATGCGGCGGTTTGCTAAACCGTTGTAGGGGCTAAAACCTCTACCGGGGGTTCGAATCCCCCCCTCTCCGCCACAGCTCATTTCGCCAATAAAAATGCGGCGATTTGTACTGTGCTACTACTTTTCCAGATATGCCATTTATTTCAATTACCAACTCAGTTGTTTCCGATGGCCTTCAAAATTCGGGCGTGCCCGACGCCGAACTTCATGACCTAAAGAACGAGCACTTCGGAGCCTCGTGAACGAAGCGCTCGGTCAAATGTGACAAGCTTCAACCCCGCCGTGGTTGCGAATGCCAGGAGATAGGAATCCGCCCACACTTTCGGCGAAGAAGTACCGAGTCTAGACTGCCGGCGGAATTCAGGCTCTATTGCCTCGGGTTCGGAAAGGTATGCGACCCTGTCGTCGGCGCAAACCTTGTCCCATAGTTCCCAGGCCTCGGGCATTTTTCTCACGTCGTTTCCCATCACAGCTGTTGATGTGAGAAGGCGAAGTACTGTCAACTGCGTGAATCGACAGAAAAAGAACTTTTCTTCTGGGAACTTCTCAAGCCACTCGCGCGCCCTTTCGGAATGAATATGTCGGCCCCACACCAGTGCCAGCCAAACATTGGCGTCAAGGAAATTCAATGTGTTCATAGATCTGTTCGTTGGTCAAATCGACTTTCGGCTCATCTGTCGCGATGAGGGGAAATTTGACCCTCTTGGAACGAGGACGCTTGCCCTCGATGAGAGTGACCCGCACGCCCAAAAGGATCAATTCGCGGATCGAACGTCCTTGCGCGGCAGCTTGCTCCTTAAGCTTGCGGTAAAGGGACGCGGGGATATCGACGGTCGTCCGGATGGCTTGCTCTTTCATACACCGATTCTCGCACGAATGCCATAAATATGGAACACCCTTTTCGCGGTCTTTGGCGGTTCACCAGCGCAAGAAAAAACCGCTTGACAAAGTGTCTATGGAACACTTATATTAGTGTCTGTAAGACACTGCTGGAGGCATCCAATGCTTACTATCCGATTCATGAAAGCCGCTCCCACGACGTACGTCTTGCAGTTCAAGAACGGCCAGGTACGCCGGGAAGGGCTGGGGCTCTCCTTCTTTTATTACGCTCCCACATCAACGATGGTCACCGTACCTTTGGAGAGCGCCGATGTTCCATTTGCTTTCCAAGAGAGCACGGCGGATTTTCAGTCCGTCTCCATACAAGGGCAACTTACCTACCGCGTATCGGACCCCAAGAAACTCTCCTCGCTGCTGGATTTGAGCATCAGCCCGTCGGGCGTGTTTCGCTCCGAGGATTATCGCAAGCTTCCAGATCGACTGGTTCACGCGACGCAAACACTCATGCGGGCAGAGACGCAAAAACTCTCGCTAGGAGAGGCATTGACGAAAAGCGGATCGTTGAGCGCTTCGGTTCTAGCTGGTCTGAAATCATCTGAAGGCGTGGCTCAGCTTGGTATAGACATACTAAATCTTTCCTTACTTTCGATTCGTCCGACGCCGGAAATGGCGAAGGCCCTAGAAGCTGAAGCCCGCGAGGCGCTGCAACGCCGTTCTGATGAAGCCATCTATGCTCGGCGAAACAACGCTGTCGAGCAGGAGCGACGAATCAAGGAGAGTGAACTCAACACGGAAATTGCTGTCGAGGAGAAACGGCGACAGATTCGCGAAACACAAATGGCTGCGGACATAGCCATTGAGCAGCAACGTGCAGCTCTGACGGAAAAGCGCATCGAAAACGATCGCAAAGAGGCGGATAGCCGCGCATACGCACTGGAGGCGACACTCAAGCACGTGCGCGACATTGACTGGAGAACCTTAATGACACTTTCCCCGCACGGCGGTGATCCCAAGATGATGATCGCCCTGGCTTTCCAGGAAATGGCGTCAAACGCGCAAAAGATCGGTGAGCTGAATATCTCGCCGGACCTGCTGCGGAGCCTGCTTGCACCCACTATCACGAACACAGCCATTCCAACGCAGCAAAAAGGGAAGTAGTCATGCGTGAATTCGTGCACGGTGCAAAACGACAGGCTGGCTTTGAGAAGGTCGTCCTGGTGACTCGCAAGACCCGGCTGGCCGAATTGATCGAACGATTCAACACTTTGGCACAAGCCAAGTTTTACATCGAACATGCAGGAGGGAATTTCCAGGAATACCAACTGGAGGATGAAGCGTACAGACAGTCCGCTGACGTTGTCCGCCGGGCGATTGAGTTTGGATTGAAAGTTCAGGAAATCGATCGAGGACTGGTGCCAACGTATACTTTTCTGCCGGAAGATCTGGTGATCACGTTAGGACAGGACGGTCTTGTTGCCAACACCGCGAAATATGTCGGCAAGCAGCCCCTTGTCGCTGTAAATCCGGACCCAGAAAGATTCGATGGCATCCTCCTTCCCTTCCTTCCCGGTCAAACAGGGCGCGCGCTTGAGGAAGTGATCTCTGGAAAGTACCGCATTCGATCCGTTACCTTGGCGGAAGCGCGCCTAAGTGATGGCCAGAGGCTGCTGGCGTTCAACGATCTCTTCCTTGGGGCCCAGACTCACGTTTCGGCGCGATACCGGATTCGGTGGGCCAAAGCCGAGGAACCTCAATCATCCAGTGGCGTTCTCGTCTCAACCGGCGCGGGCAGTACAGGCTGGGTTTCGTCGGTATTCAATATGGCATCCGGGGTTGCCGCCTTGGCTGGGGGCCATACCGTGAAACCGATGCGGCTGGATTGGGAGGACCGGCGTCTGCTATTTGTAGTTCGCGAGCCCTTCATCAGTCGTCATTCCAAGGCAGGTATCGTTGCCGGGATTGTCGAACAAAAGCAAGCCCTAGAGCTGGAATCGCTGATGCCATCGGGCGGCGTTATCTTCAGCGATGGCGTTGAGGCGGATTTCCTCCAATTCAATTCGGGCTCCAGCGTCATCGTGAGGGCGGCAGCCGAAACCGCTCAACTTGTCGTGGGGTGAAACGTGGAAAGTTTGCGTGTGACCGCAGACATCGTGATCTTCACTCTAAAAGAAGGTTTGCTTCAGGTGCTCTTGGTAAAACGTGGGGTTCCTCCGTTTGAAGGTCAATATGCCATCCCTGGAGGCTTTATCCGCGGAGATGAATCACTCGAAGAGGCAGCGCTTCGCGAACTCCACGAGGAGACAGGTGTGAAAAACGTGTTTCTCGAACAACTGTACACGTTCGGCGACCCCAAGCGAGACCCAAGGGGTCGAGTGATTACAGTCGCTTATTACGCATTGATCGCCTCGGACAAATTGTCGCTAGTTGCAGGCGCGGACGCGGCTGAAACGCAATGGTTTCCGGCCAGCAGCCTTCCGCCTCTTGCCTTCGATCACAAATCCATTCTGGGCTACGCTCTCGAACGCCTTCGCAACAAGTTGGAATACACGACTGTCGGGTTTCAGCTTCTGCCCGAGAAATTCACTCTTGGGGAGCTACAAGCCGTGTATGAAGCAATCCTTGGAAGACAACTCGACAAGCGCAACTTCCGCCGCAAGCTCGCGCTATTGGGCATCTTGAAGCCTCTACGAGAGTGGCAGCGAACCGGTCGGAAGCCGGCACAACTGTTTCGGTTTTCGGCTGCACGGTTCGAAAAACTGAAGGACAAAGGAATTTTGTTCCCGTTCTAAAGGTCGTGAGTCTCAAGGATTCCCGCTCTCCCAAGTCCCCGCGATTGGGGCCCATTCGAGGGATGTTCAATCGATGAAAATCATTGAGACCAAGAATTCTACTGGACCAGGAAACAACTTGAAGGCCGCACGAAGACTGGCGATTAGCGCAAATCAGAAACGTGTGTTGATAACAAGAGACATACCAACGCTCACCAAGCCCTCACCTCCCACTCACCAATTGGGGTTTCAATCCCCCCCTCTCCGCCAGATTCTGACCAGCATTGGAGTTAAGGGAATCCGCTTGTCGATTAGGCGAGCGATTGCGCGGTTCGTTTATCACAATGCTATCCCAACTGCCGAAAATTTCAGCCGTTTGGGCGTTCACAAGCCGAAGGTCATCAGCGGAGGGCCGCAGCCAATCTTATTGATTTACCAAAACTTCCAGAGTCGCGTCGGGACAAATTTGGTTCCCGTGTTGAGGCTGTTTCATCGGTGCAACGGTCCGGAAAACCGTTGCTGTCAGACTTGGAAATGTCCTTTCGGAACCCGTGCCAATCGCAGCCGAGCGGAGAGACCGCGCTGTGTGAACTTCCGCCCACACTTGCCGAAGAGTCATACCTTGACAATCGACAATACTTATTGTAGATAACCATAGTATGGCGAAGCCAAACGATCTGGTTCAAGGAACGCTCGACCTCTTAATCCTGAAAACGGTCTCGCTCGAACCTGTGGTGCAAACGACGTAGGAGTGAGATGCCATGGTGTGGGCTCATCGATTCTGGCTGCGGTTACAAACTTTGTTTCGTCGAGATCGAATCACTCAGCGATTAGACGACGAAATTCAATTCCATCTTGACCAGCAAATCGCCGAGAACATCTCCGCAGGCATGAGCCCCGATGAAGCCCGGTACGCCGCCCAGCGAACTTTCGGCAATCCTACCTTCCTGAAAGAAAAAGCGCGCGACACCTGGGGCTGGCGCTGGCTGGAACAATTCACCCAGGACGTTCGCTTCGGCGCACGCCTGCTGTTGCACTCGCCGCTGTTCACCGCCGTGGTCGTACTCTCGCTGGCGCTGGGCATTGGATCCAACGCGGCGATCTTCAGTATCGTGGACGCGCTCATGCTGCGCCAGCTTCCAGTGACGGCGCCAGATCAGTTGGTGCTGCTGTCGCAGCGTACGGCTCAAGAAGCCGACTATGCCTGGAGCTATCCGCTGTACGAGCAGTTTCGGGATCATGTTGACGCGCTAGCCGGCGTGCTTTGCATCGCCGGTGGCGGCAAGACGCGAGCGACGTTCCATTCGGTGGTTAGCGATTCTCAACCTGAGCTCGTCGAGCGTCAAGACGTTTCAGGGGGTTATTGGTCGGTGCTGGGCGTTCGCGCAGCGGTGGGCCGCATGTTCACAGAGGAGGATGATCAGCTCGGCGATCCACACGATGTGGCGGTGATCAGCTATGCGTTCTGGAAGAACCGGTTCGACCTCGATCCACAGGTGATCGGGCGCACCTTCATTCTGTACAACACGCCCTTCACCATCATCGGGGTGGCGCCGCTGCAGTTTCGTGGCACTCAGCCCGATGAGCAGCCGCAGATATGGGTTCCAGTCACGACGAGGAAGCATTTGCGGCCGGGCTTTCGCGCCTTCACAGAACACGGGTCGTCCTGGCTCACCGTCATCGCACGTCTGCGTCCTACCGCGACCTCTGCGCAGGTGCGAGCGCAACTCGACACGCTCTTCCAGGTGGATCACCGCGAGCAGTTAAGGCGCTGGGGCTCGCAGCTCACTCCGCAGCAACTCGCCGAAGAGCAGACGCGTCACGTCGAAGTCGAGTCGGGCGCCAACGGTTTCTCATGGAATCGCGACAGATACTCGCGTTCGCTCTACGTTTTATTGACGATTGGCGGGCTGGTGCTGCTGATCGCGTGCGTGAATGTCGCCACCCTGCTGCTGGCGCGCGCGGCGGCGCGGCGGAGGGAAATTGCCGTCCGGATGTCGATCGGTGCGGGGCGCTGGCGCCTCTGCCGCCAACTGCTCACGGAGAGCGTACTGTTATCCGTCGCTGCGGGCGCGTTGAGCGTCGTGGTTGCGATCTGGGGCAGCCGCATGCTGGTGGGATTCGCTTCGGGCGACGAACCTCTGAAGCTGAACCTTGCGCCCGACTGGCGCATGTTCGCGTTTGTGACCGGGCTTGTTATCGTCACGGGCATATTGTTCGGCGTCGCTCCGGCGCTGCGTTCGACGCGCATGGATATGAGCCCAGTGTTGAAGCCGGCCACCAGCGGGATACTCGTTGCCGACAAGCTGGGGCTTCGACTGGACAAGAGCCTGATCGTCGCGCAAGTCGCGCTGGCGCTGTTGCTGATCACAACTGCCGCGCTGTTCATCCGCACTCTGGACAAGCTGCGCAGCGTGGACACCGGCTTCGATCGCGACCATGTACTGCTCTTCTCGCTCGACCTCGGCCCAAGCTATGACAAGTTGGCAGTGCGGTGGGGTCTTTACCATCGCATTCTGGCGGAACTCCAGCGCCTGCCCGGCACCGTTGCTGCAAGTTTTTCCATGATCCCTTACCTTAGCCATAGTTCGTGGACCGATAACCTAATCCCTGACGGATATGTGCGCGGTAAGGACGAAGATGTCGAATGTTATGGCGTGACGGTGGGCCCGGATTTCGCCAGGGCTGCCGGTTTGAAGCTGCTGGCCGGGCGGGACTTCGGATTGGAAGACCAGCCCCAGCACCCACCCGCGGAGCCGAAGCCGGGCGTGGGCCCGCAGCTTCCGCCTGTGGTGATCGTTAGTGAGAGCCTAGCGCGCTACTACTTCGGCCAGCAGGACCCCCTCGGGCGTTATCTCCACTTCGACTCTCCGGATGCGGAGGCACCGCAGGGGCGCATGCGCATCATCGGCGTCGTGAACGACACCAGCTACCGCAGCTTGCGCGATCCCAAGCCGCGAGCGTTCTACATTCCGTTTTTCCAGACGGCAGGTGGGTTTGGCGACGATCCGACGTTCTTTGTGCGCACGTACGGCTCGCCGGATGCGATCTCCGCCACGGTGCAGAAACTGGTGAGCAGGATCGACGCTCGCATCCAGGCCACGGAAACCCATACCATGCGGCATATGATCGACCGAGACACGCTGCAGGAGCGCGTACTGGCAACGCTGTCAGCCTTTCTGAGCGGGTTCGCACTGCTGCTGGTTTCGCTGGGTGTTTATGGGGTTACAGCCTTTTCGGTCACCCGCCGTACGGGCGAGATCGGCATTCGCATGGCGCTGGGGGCGCAGTCGGGAAAAGTGTTACGCATGGTTTTGGGCGAAGTCGCGGTGCTGGTGGCGATCGGCGGAGCGGCAGGTGTGCCGCTGGCTCTGGGGCTGGCTGGTCTGCTGCGCAGCCAGCTTTTTGGTGTTGGCCCACGCGATCCGGCGGCGCTGGTGAGCGCGATCAGTGTGATGTTGGCCGTGGCACTGGCTGCGGCATGGATTCCCGCTCGACGCGCCGCGCGAGTCGATCCCATGGTGGCGCTGCGGTACGAGTAGCTCGAACTCACTCCTCCAAGCCTGGCAGTCGCCTGCTCAGGTCTTTCTCCTATTGACAGCCAGTAGAAAAAGCGTATGTTCCTCTTGGTAGCCAAGGGGAAGAAGGTTTATGCCAGACAAGCCCAGTGATCTCGTTCAGGGCACGCTCGATATGCTCATCCTGAAAACGTTGGCGCTGGAGCCTATACATGGATATGGGATTTCCGTGCGAATCGAACAGATGAGCAAGGGCGTTTTCCGCCTGAATGCGGGCTCGTTATTTCTGGCCATTCAACGACTAGAGAGGGACGGGCTCATCGATGGCGAATGGAAACCCACTGAAAACAACAGGCGGGCAAGGTACTACACTCTGACGGCGAGGGGACGAAAGAGGCTCGACAGCGAAACACGAGAATGGGGCAGGCAAGTGGACGCAATCGGCAGAATTTTGGAGGCCTCGTAGGGAGCGAGCCATGTCCTTGTTCAGAAATTTTGCAAGCGGCCTGCGGTCGCTTTTCCGAAAGAACCAAGTCGACCGAGAGTTGGATGAAGAACTAGGCGCCTATTTGGAGATGGAAGCGGCGGAAAAGATGAGGCAAGGCGTAAGTCGTAAGGATGCGCTTCGCGAAGTGCGACTAGAGCGCGGCAGTCTCGAAGTTACCAAGGAACTCGTTCGC
>WNGO01005096.1_pt1 | contig 14904 bp, 14 predicted proteins | sample 5400511 | NCBI WGS metagenome assembly WNGO01 (sample SAMN13153380, study PRJNA577476) | soil metagenome | isolation source: 20 cm soil or saprolite under Garry oak tree replicate 2 | place: USA:California | collected 2016-06-15 | reverse complement strand
CAAGGCGCCACCTGTGAATCTTTTTCGGGAACCCGGTTGAGCCGTTTCCGGATAAAGACCTAAGCGATGATAAACATCATCGCGCCTTTGTGGGACGCAGTAAGGCTCCTTCCAAAACAAGAATATGAAAACCAATTTCCTAAAGCAGATGTCAGCTGTACTAGCCATTCTGGTGGCTTTGGCGCCATTTGCGCCACTTGAAGCAGCAAAACACAATAAAAGAAAAAAACATCGCAACCATCGTTCAAAGGAGCTTTTGGGCGCCAGAAATGTACAAAAAAAGGCGGCACAATATGCCCACGAGCTTCTTTCGAAGTTACCACCGGGGACGCTTGGCAGTGTCTCCATCACAGAAGGAACGGACTTTGACGCCGCGATTCAAAAGAATGTCCGCGACCTGAGAGGCGCAATAGCTAACTCCTCGTGGCCGCAAGCTGCGAAAAGGGCCGCGGTCTGGAATTTTCCTGCCGGATTGACTGGCGGCGGAGGAGGAAGTGGAAATTGGTCGGGAGAAACATCCGTTGGTGGCTACTGCTTTTGCTGGACGCGCACCACTATCTTTTTCAACGACCCGTGGTACGTGATTCGATTCACAGTGAAAATATGTTGTACGCCAACACCTACCCCGACGCCGCCTCCGCCAACGCCGACTCCACCTCCGCCAACACAGCGACTCCAACAGCTACCGTTACACCTACTCCGACTGCGACGCCCACAGCTTCTCCTACTGCGACACCGACGGCAACTCCTACGGCAACACCAACGGTAACTCCTACACCTACACCGGATCCAACCCCGACACCTACTCCGACCCCGACGGTTACACCAACCGCAACGCCCACCCCGACGGCGACCTCTACGCCTAGTCCAAGTGCGACGCCAACGCCAACCGTGACGCCTACGACGACACCAACTCCGACACCTACCCCAACAGCGACCCCGACAGCCACACCAACGGCAACCCCGACGTGCACTCCAGGTGCGCAATGTGTTTATACACGTAATGAGTGGGCCGCAATTCCAAATTGGCCCGTACAAGAACTGCAATTAGGAAACGTAACTTACGATCGGGAACAACTGCAATCCATCATGGACGAGTCAACCGGCGATAACGGACTTATAGCAGTAGCGAAAGAGCAAATTGCAGCAAAGCTAAATATTGCAAATGGTGCAAACTTTGACTGCATTGAACAAACAGTTACAGACGTTGACGTGCTGATCGGAAATTTGATAATACCGCCTATTGGCAGCGGGTTTATTCCACTTGGTAATGTGCAAGGATATGCAAATCAACTTGCCCATTATAATAAGGGAGATCTCTGTTGCGCAATGCATTGCTCGGCAACTCCTACTCCGACCCCCACAGCAACCGCATCACCCACACCAACGCCAACTGCTACGCCTACCGCTACTCCGACAGCTACGGCAACCCCAACGGCAACGCCTACCTCAACGCCTACCGCGACTCCGACACCTACCCCTACGGCGCCCCCGACAGCAACACCTACGCCAACACCATGCCAGTTAGACCAGCCGTCAATCGCGTGTAGCACGTCTGCATCTTCAAACATTGCACTCGATCTGACCGTTGGTGACTCCGGCGCGCCGAATGGATTTGTCATTGAATGGATGACCGTGGCCGACTTTATCGCTAACGGGAATCAATGGCCGGATAATCCTGACGAAGTTTGCCAGGCCAGTTTTCCCAACAGTCTGGCGCCAAACCAAACATTCGAGGTGGTCATCGGAGATGACCGATTGTTCGACTCATTTGGTGTGCGAAGCGATTGCTCGGGCAACCCGCTCTTATGTGATACCGCTTATGTATTCCGTTGTCGCGTGAGCGAAACAGCGTCTTGTGATGCAAGCCCGTGGGGTAATTCCATTGCCTGCGCGACGCTGCCGTGCAATCCGGGACAAAATTGCACGTATTCGCAAGGCTACTGGAAAAACCATTCCGACGTTTGGCCCTTGCAAAATCTGACGCTCGGCGCCGTCAGTTATAATAAATCACAGCTACTTCAAATCCTGAATCGTCCTGCGCAGGGCAACGGGCTTGTAATGCTGGCGCACCAGCTGATTGCTTCGAAGTTGAATATCGCCAACGGAGCCGATCCGGCAGCGGTTCAGCAATCCGTAATCGACGCGGACGGCATGATCGGAGGGCTGATCGTGCCGCCGATTGGCAATGGTTATTTGTCACCAGCCCAGACTAGCGAGCTAACTGATACCCTCACCGAATACAACGAGGGAACGATCGGCCCTGGACACTGCGATGACTGATCAGGTAGCACGGCGCTACTATTGAGAAATATTCGCCGTAGAGCTGCGCGGGGAAGCTCAAAGCTTCCCCGCAGCGTTAGGAATTCAGGGCGCAGGGGACTCCTTTCCCGAAATTCCCGTGCCAATTTTCATAGCGGGTTTCTGTTACGATTCCCGACAGGGATCCGGGCCCGCTTCTGTGGCCGGCACCGCCTCCATGGCGGATCGATTCACAGCAACGCGCAATATTCCAGTAACGGGCGGAAAATTCGGAGCTTGCCTAACAATCGTGCAAGTGAGATGATCCGCGGCTGTGAAATCCGAAGCATCTCAGGCCGGCGCTCGCCGCCCCGATCGCTTCATGACGACCCGGTGGAGCATCGTCTTGTCGTGCACGGATTCTCAAGGCGACGAAGAGAAGGCGCACGCCGCCCTTGCCGAGCTCTGTAAGATCTATTGGCGGCCGGTCTTTGCGTTCATCTGCCGCCAGGGTCACTCTGTCCCTGACGCTCAGGACCTGACACAGGATTTTTTCGCGATGGTGCTGAAAGGTCGGCTTTTGCAACGGGCCGATCGGAGCCGGGGACGGTTCCGTTCACTCGTGCTCAAGGCATTACAGAATTTCTTGCACGACGCCGTGGACAAACGTCACGCGCGGAAACGCGGTGGCGACGTGCAATTCGTTTCATGGGACGATTGGATGGCTGAGGCGCCATCGCACTTGTCGATCCCGGAGCAGGACTCGGACAAATGGTCGCCAGAAAGAATCTTTGATGTCCGTTGGGCGGCGACGGTGGTCGAGCGCGCTTTGCGGCGATTGGGCGATGAATGCGAAAAGCGTGGTCGTCGACGTGTTTTCGATGTGTTGAATAATTGCCTCGCGGCTGAGCGGGAAGACGTTTCCTATGCGAAGTACGCAAAAACGCTGGGCTTGCAGGAGGCGGCGGTGAAACGCCTTGTGCACAGGTTACGCGAACGCTATCGCGCGCTGCTCCGCGAAGAAGTTGCTCAAACCGTCGAAGGACCGAACGAGATCGATGACGAACTCCGTTATCTCTGTGCGGCGTTAAGCGCTGCAGAATAGTCAGAAAAATTCGAGATCAGAGCTCGGAAGATCGAGCAACGTGTAGATGCGGCGAATTTCTGACGCATTTTCGCAGAAGACCCTCGAGCACTAAGTCTGTTTCGTTCTGCGACAATTCGGTCGGACGTTTGATTTAGATCTTGGATATTGTCGGTCCTGATCGACGAGTCACTTCGCGTCCGAATGTTGTCCATTCGTATTGATTAGCGATTACATTTTTTTTCGAGAACTCCGCTCGGCCAATTCCGGAGAATGCATAGAGGAGGCGTCGGAGCCGACAGCCGATATTCGACTCTCGCCCTGGCTCCCTCCGTTTGCAGCCTTTTTTAAGTTTTCAGAATCCGATGAGCGGCATTCCTGTTTCAATTCGTCTCCAAAAGGAACCGCTCACCTGCCCGCAGTGTGGATCGGCATCGCGCATAGGACGCAGTCTTTGTCTGAGCTGTTTGCTTGCTCAGGGCCTGCGCGCTCGAGTCTCGCCACCTCAGTCAGAAGAAACGCTTGAGGACGTGCTTGGGGAACTCGATATGCGGGACGCCGAGTGGCGAGTAGGTGATTACCAAATTCTCGAAGAAATCGGATGCGGTGGCATAGGCGTCGTTTATCGGGCGCGACACAGGCGCCACATCGTGGCGCTTAAAAGAATTTTGCCTTATCATGCCGAATCGCGAGAGACGCTGCTGCGTTTTCGGCGCGAGGCGGAGACTGCAGCGGGTCTCCTTCATCCGAACATCCTGCCAATCTCTGAGGTGAGCGAGGGTGACGATGGGCTGCCGTTTTTCAGCATGAAGTTTGCCGGCGGGGGCAGTTTGCTGGACGCGGCCCCGGCATTGCGTAGCGAGCCGCGACGAGCGGTGGCGTTGATGGCGAAGGTAGCGCAGGCGGTGCAATACGCGCATGGGCAAGGGATCCTGCATCGGGATTTAAAACCTGGGAACATTTTGCTGGATGGACGGGGCGAACCGCTGGTAAGCGACTTCGGCCTCGCCAAATGCCTGGAACCCACGAGCAATCTCACGCGCACGCTCACCGCCTTCGGTACGCCTGATTACGCTGCACCGGAGCAAGTCAATCCAGCGGGCGCCGGGTCGGGCAAACTTGGTCCTGCGGCCGATGTTTATAGTTTAGGTGCGATTTTGTTCGATTTGCTGACGGGTCGTCCGCCATTTTTGGGTGAGCATGCGCTTAAGGTGATCGAGCAAGCGAGCGAGAAGCCGGCGCCGAAACTGCGCATATTGGTGCCGGGGCTGGATCGGGATCTGGAAACAATCTGCGCGAAATGTTTGGAGCGGGAACCAGGTGCGCGTTATCGCTCTGCGGGTGCTCTTGCCGAAGACCTCGAACGCTGGTTGGAAGGACAGCCCATTGCCGCGCGGCCCCTTTCGGCGCCCGCACTGGTCTGGCGCTGGACCGGGCGCAATTCAGCTGTTGCGGGAATCGCAGTGCTTCTGACGGGAATCGCAGTGCTTCTGATGGCATTGGGATTGGTGGCAGGGGCGATGATGTGGAAGGGTGGCGCGGCAAGCCCCCCGGCGACAACCGGCATTGCTGTTCTGCCCTTCGAAAGTTTGAGCGACGATAAAGAGGACGCGATTTTTGCCGATGGCGTTCAGGATGACATTTTGACCAAGCTGGCGAGTATCCACGATCTCAGGGTGATCAGCCATACCAGCGTAATGCAGTATCGCGGGAAGCGGAATATTCGCGAGATTGGTAAAGCGCTTGGGGTTTCTCACATTCTGGAGGGTACCATGTCCCACAGTCGCGGGAGCGCGCGTTTTCACCTCAAGGCTCGATTGATAGACGCTCGCACAGGTAATCTCGTCTGGGCAGAGGAATACGATCACGATTTGAACGACCTGTTTGCGCTCCAAAGTGAGCTTGCCCGAACGGTCGCTGGGCGCCTTCGCGCGAAAATTTCGACTGCGGAGAAATTGGCCGTTGAACAGCCGCCCACGACTGATCTCATAGCCTTTGATCTCTACAATCGAGCCAATAATCTTCTTATGCTGCGTCTGAGTAGTGCGCTGAAAGCGAATCTGCTGCAGGCAGTCGACTTGCTGAACCAGGCCGTTGCGCGCGATCCCTCCTTTCTTCAAGCCTACTGCCAGCTCGCGTGCGCTCATGACCAGCTTTATTTTCTTGGCTTCGACCATACTCCGGCGCGGCTGGCGTTGGCTGAAGCGGCCATTGAGCGGGCATTTCGCCTTCGTCCAGACTCAGGCGAAACACACTTGGCGCACGCGAGAGATCTTTATCATGGACACCTCGATCATGGTGGCGCGTTGGCTGAATTGAAAGTTGCTCGCCAGACTCTTCCTAATGATGCGCGGATATTCCAATTCATGGGTTACATCCAGAGGCGACAGGGACGTTGGGAGGAGTCTATGCAAAACCTCGAGCGCGCAGTTGACCTTGACCCGCGTAATACTGAAACGCTTCAGCAGATTGCGATCAGTTACGGAGTCCTCCGGCGTTACGCTGAAGACAAAGCAGTGCTCGACCGTGCGCTGACTGTGGACCCGAACGATATCATTACGAAAGTCGCGCTCGCGGCTGTGCAATTTCATTCGAAGGCCGATGCCGCACCATTACATCAAACGATCGATTCCATTCGAAATACAGATCCCGCTGCTCTGCCGAATGTCGCCAACGATTGGCTGAGTTGTGCGCTTGCCGAGCGCGACATCCCTGGGGCACTCAACGCACTGGACGCATTCGGTGACATGCCTCTAACCGATTACGCGGTTCACTTGAATCGTCCGGTAATCGAAGGCGTTCTCGCTCGCATGACCAAACGCGACGATGAAGCTCGCGCCGCGTTTACGGCTGCTCGCACGGAGCAGGAGAAAATCGTCTGGGCTCAACCCGATTACGGTCCGGCCCTATGTGTGCTTGGTTTGATCGACGCTGCTCTTGGACGAAAAGATGAGGCGCTGCGCGAAGCCCGGCGCGCGGTCGAAGTTCTTCCGGTCGACAAGGACGCAATCAATGGTCCGCTCATGGTGGAGTATCTGGCGATACTCCTGCCGTTTTGGGATCCACTCCGGGGCGATCCACGCTTTGAAAAAATCGTGGCTTCGGTCGCGCCGAAAGAGGAAGCAAATAAATGACAAAAGATACACGCGTTCCCATGCGAACAAACGTTCAAATCAAGTGAATAACGTGGGCAAAAATATTCCATTTTTTAGTTGGCAACCCACTAAAGTTCATCTACCATCCTGACCTTCGATGCGCGTGCCCTCCAGTTCCGACCCGGTGGACCTCCAAAAGGAGCCGGGATTCTGCCCCGAGTGCGGCTCAGCATCGCGCGTAGGACGGAGTCTTTGTCTTAGCTGTATGCTCTCCGCGGGCATGGGCACCAATGGGCATAATGGCAACTCGCCCGATGAGACCTCGGCGAAGGCGGAAACGCTCGATGACCTGCTTGGTGAACTCGATGTGTGTGACGCCGATTGGCGCATAGGCAATTATCAAATCCTTGAAGAAATCGGGCGCGGTGGGATGGGCGTGATTTATCGGGCGCGGCAGCGGCATTCGCGCCGCATCGTGGCACTGAAACGAATTTTGTCTTATCACGCCGATTCGCAGGAGACGCTGGCGCGTTTCCGGCGTGAAGCCCAGGCTGCGGCGAGCCTCGATCATCCGAACATTCTGCCAATCTATGAAGTGAGCGAATGCGACGATGGGCTGCCGTTTTTCAGCATGAAGTTTGCCGGCGGGGGCAGTTTGCTGGAGGCGGCTCCGGCATTGCGTAACGAGCCGCGGCGAGCAGTGGCGTTGATGGCGAAGGTGGTGCGGGGGGTGCAATACGCGCATGCGCAAGGGATCCTGCATCGGGATTTAAAACCTGGGAACGTTTTGCTGGATGGGCGGGGCGAACCGTTGGTGAGCGACTTCGGTCTCGCCAAATGGCTGGACGCTAGCAGTCACTTGACGCGCACACTTACTATTTTTGGCACGCCCGGATATATTGCACCTGAGCAGGTGAACGGATCGGCGGGCAAACTTGGTCCGACGTCGGATGTTTATAGTTTAGGTGCGATTTTGTTCGATTTGCTGACGGGTCGTCCGCCATTTTTGGGTGAGCATGCGCTCAAGGTGATCCAGCAAGCGAGCGAGAAGCCGGCGCCGAAGCTGCGCACATTGGTGCCGGGGTTGGATCGGGATCTGGAAACAATCTGCGCGAAATGTTTGGAGCGGGAACCAGGTGCGCGTTATCGCTCTGCGGGTGCTCTTGCCGAAGACCTCGAACGCTGGCTGGAAGGCCGCCACATTGTCGCGCGTCCTGTTTCACCGGCTGCGCGCGCGTGGCGTTGGACGCGGCGGAATCCAGTTGTCGCGGGAATGGCAGCGCTTCTGTTGGTGTTAGGATCGACAATTGGTGTGATGATTTGGAATGGCGAGATGGCGGCCCCACCAACGGCAAGTGGCATTGCTGTGCTGCCTTTCGAAAGTTTGAGTGCAGATAAAGAAAATGCATTTTTCGCCGACGGCGTTTACGACGGTGTTTCCACCAAACTGGCGAAAGTGGCCAACCTAAAGGTGATCAGCCACAACAGCGTGGCAAAATATCGCGGCGCGCGGAACACACAGGAAATTGGTCGTGCGTTGAACGTCGCGTACGTGCTCGAGGGAAGCGTGCGCAGGGAAACAGGCAGGATCCATTTGAACGCCCAGTTAATTGATACGCGCACGGACGCTCACGTGTGGGCGCAAGAGTACGATCGCGCTTTGAATGATGTGTTCACGCTCCAGAGCGAGATTGCGCAAAAGATTGCAGATCAGCTCGGAGCGGAAGTCTCATCGACCGAAAAAGCAGCCATCCAAGAGCCGCCAACGACAGATCTTGTTGCCTACGATTCCTATTTGCGAGGCAAAGACCTGATCAATGGAATTGCATTTAGCGCCCGAGCAAAAGAAGACCTTATGCAGGCTGTGCAATTGCTTGATCAAGCTGTTGCCCGTGATCCATTCTTCTTTTTGGCCTACGGCGAGCTTGCTGGTGCGCATGACCGAATTTATTTCCTCGGTTTCGATCACACCGATGCGCGCCTTAAATTGTCTGAAGCAGCCATTCAAACTGTCCGTCGGTTACGTCCCCAGTCTGGAGAAACACATTTGGCCCTCGCTCAGCACCGTTATTGGGCATTTCAGGACTACGACCAAGCTAAAGAGGAACTTGCTACTGCCCGTCGCACGCTGCCAAACGAATCGCGAATTCCGCTTCTGTCTGGCTACATCGATCGCCGCCAGGGTCACTGGGAGAAATCACTGGAGGAAATGAAACAGGCGTTGGAATTGGATCCGCGCGACTTTTCCATACTCCAGCAAATCTCCCTTACTTACCAAAATTTGCGCCGCTACAAAGAGACGGCCGCCACTCTTGATAGCGTGCTGGCCATCGCGCCGAAAGATATTATGACCAAAGTGCGGCGCGCCTCGGTTGATTTTCAATGGCGCTCAGATGCAAAACCGCTACACACCGCAATTGAGACGGTCCTGGCCCAAGATCCAAACGCGGCGCCTCTTATCGTTTTCCAATGGCTCGAGCTTGCTCTAAGCGAGCGCGACCTAGCTGCCGCCGAGCGCGCACTGGCCGACATGCCGGCAGACGGTGGCTACGACGAAAACATCCCATTCCCTAACAGTTGGTGCGAAGGACTTGTCGCCCGGTTCCGCGGCGATGAGCCGGCGGCCCGCGGCGCGTTCATCAAGGCGCGAAACCAACTTGAGCAAACTATCCATAACCAGGCCGACTATGCACCAGGTCTTTGCGCGCTGGGCGTGGTTGATGCCGCCTTGGGAAACAAGGAGGACGCCATCCGCGAGGGCGAACGCGCAGTTCAGCTAACGCCCGTTAGCAAAAGCGCCATCGAGGGCCCAATGTTAGTCCAATACCTCGCCGTCATTTATGCCTGGACCGGCGACAAGGACCGCGCAATCGAGCGATTGGCCGAAGCCGCGAAGCTGCCAGGAAGCCATGTTACTTACGGTCATTTGCGGCTCAATCCGCTTTGGGACCCGTTGCGAGGCGATCCGCGTTTTGAAGCGATTGTCACTTCGCTCGCACCGAAGTAGCATTGCTCAAAAAGTAGCTCTCGAACTGCTGCGGCGCTGCTTTTCTCTCACGGGCATGCTCATAAACGGGCGAGCTGTTTTTTTGCACGAGCGAGAAATCTATTGAAAGCGAACAGTCGAGGAACAGATATCTGATTTCAGTTACGTGGGGTTCTTCTTGTTTCGTTCGTTTTTCCCGCGTTAAGGCGCTTCTAATTTCTGCTAATCACCTCGAAAGCCTCGCCTCGCCTAGCCAGTTTGGCCACACGTAAGCGAGTTTTAAGACATTGAAAAAGTGAATTGTGGTCCTTGTTGGCATGCCATCCCTCTGTCCCTTCGCACTTGGATTTTGTTAGACAGCGGCGTCCTGACCCTAGGTAAAAATCCTATTAACTGCTCAGGTATTTAGCCCCGATTTGACCTACGTTGTATCCGATGCCACTGTAGATATTTTTAATTTTTCTAGTTGACACTTACTCACATCGCCTGTAACCGTCGCAACTTATGAAGAAGCTCCAAGCCCAAATCACCATACGCTTGGTCGCGGCAATGCTGGTTGCTATGGCTGTTATCGGCCTTAGTGCCATCACAATGCATGCGCCCACCCAGAAGCCAAACTCGCTGACCCGTTCCCTGAAGAATATTCAAACGGACAATGCCACGCTGTTCTACGCGGACCAAAGAATGGACCGAAATTGGTGCGTCGAGATGGTCCTGCCGGGGACTGCCGAGAGTAAGGCCGCGACTGACAACCTGAAACTGATAGCAGCGACACTTTAGTCGCTCGCTCGTTTAGCTAACGAATCAATGCGCCAGTCCCGAATGTATTCGGGACTGGCGGTGTTGTGTACTGGCGGACGGAGCTCTCCGAGGTCAGAACGAGTTGTTTAGCGCCGGTCGCACCGGCCGCTCGCGACTTGCTCGTCCATTTTGCCATTAGGTCGCGTTTCAAAGTCCCAATTATTCTCGGGGTAACAGGAGGAAAACGGGGCAACGGAAAGAATTTGAATGAAATCTTCATTTCCTTCGTTGTGTTGTGTAAAAACATTCTGCGATGCTCTCCAAGCGCATTCACGCGACCTGGTTTGGAATACATTTTTTTCTCATCACAGCCGTTTGCTTCGCCGGCATATTCTCGCTTATCGCCGAGGGCGCGACCATATTGCCATCAGCGCTCGACAAGTACGCGCGCAAGGCTGAACTGACAGCAGCATTTGTGCTGGGAAAGGAAGCGGCTGCATCCAGTCCAGTGCGGCAAGGTATCGCCACCTATTTGCATGCTGCCGGTATCCAGGCTGGATACAGTTTTTTTGCGCCGAATATTCCAAGTTACCACAAGTTAATCTTCGAACTTTACCACGAGGACGGACGAGTAGAATACGAGTCGCCCCACGTGAGCGGGAAAGCAGCTGCTTTGCGGCTGGCTAGTTTATTAGATCGACTCGCAGACAATCGTTATGAACCGTTAAGGGAAGTGGTGGTCAAGATGCTCGCCTTCTCTGTCTGGCAAGAGCGCCCTGACGTGAAAAAAATTCGAGCCACCTTCGGGGCGGTTAACGCGCCTGACATTAGTGACTTTGAACATGGAAAAGGTGAATCGTTCCAGCCCATGTTCAGCTACGATTTCAGCCTGCGTGAAGGGCAGAAGCGATAGAGGAACCACAGATTGCACCGGATAGCGCAAATTAGACCGAGGGCCTTCTGGTTTCGAAGAGTCGCAACATACGATCCTGCTTCGTCATTACGCTTTGGGTTTCCTAATTCGCTGCCGTGATGCGTTTAATCCGTCTCTGAATCACAAATCGTGAAAGAACATGATGCAACGAACCTACTGCGGCGGTGGTCGGGAAATTTTATGGGTTTTCTGTTCCCCTCAGAAACGGACAAGTGGCTTGGCGCTTTGCGTATTGGCCTGGGGTTGCAAGTAGCTGTTTATGCGCTGTTCTTGCGAAGTGACTGGCACTATTTGTTCGCCAGCACCGACAGGAGCCTTGTCAGCCGCAAATTCGGAGAGGCCATTACATCCTTCGACAGTCCACTCATTCCCAAACTCGGCTGGCTTGTTGCTCTTGGCGGTTACGCTCACATCGGGGAGGACGCCGTGCTTTCCATTGCCTGGGCCTGCTTGCTTTGTATGGGACTGTTGCTATTACTCGGCCTTTTCTCTCGCCCTGCCGCAATCATTGCGTGGTTTCTTCACCTCTGTGCGGCGGAAAGCGGTGGGCTATTCGCATACGGCGCCGATAACTTCATGACCACCGGCCTCTTCTATTTAATGTTATCGCCGTTGCCAGATCGATACTCATTCGATCACTGGCTGCTAAAAGTAGAACTAAGAAATCCACAACTCTTAGGTTTCTGGCGGCGCGTTTTACAGGTGCATATGTGCTTCGTTTACTTTATCGGCGGCCTGGCGAAATGTCTGGGCAACGGCTGGTGGGATGGCTCCAATCTCTGGCGATCGCTGACCAGGCCGCCTTTCAACCTTATTTCGCCGGACCTTCTTGTTCGATTCAAATACGCGCTACCGATCCTCGGAATTTCGATCTGTCTAATCGAACTCGGTTACCCATTTTTCATTTGGATAAGGAAGACCCGCTTGTTTTGGTTGGTGTGTATTTTGGGAATGCACGCGGCGATTGGGCTGGCAATGGGAATGTACCTTTTCGCCCTTGTGATGATCGTTTTGAATCTTGCCGCCTTCGGTATCGGAATGAGCAGAGAGCGACCTTTCACTGCCGAGGTCACACTGGGCCGAGGCACAGCGGAACGCACGGGCATTTCGGGGCGTGCAGCCCTTGGTGTTCCACCGCTTCGCGGTTAAATTCAACCAACGCGAAAGCGGACATCGCGAATCGTCCTGCCGCCGAAACGCTGTTTAAGTTTTCGCAAGATTTCGGACTTGGAAATCTGTTCCAGTTCGTAGTGCAAGGCTGGCTGGAGCACGCGAACGTAGAGAACGCCTTCGCGCAATGCTACCGGCGCGGAGTGCGTAGCGATAAATTCACCGACGATTTTTCCCCACGCGTCCATGACCTCCGTCTCACGCAAACGCTCGCGTAACCCGAGGCGCTGCATCAATTTTGGAACCAACTCCGCCGGCGACTGCCAGCGGTCGGCTCGCATTTTTCTCTCAGGAAGACCCCGCCATTCGGCGATCACTACGGCGCGAAGAGAAGGCGACATGGTATATGGTATATGAGGCGAGCATCAATATTTCCGCCGCATGTGACTTGGCAGAATATTCAGCTCGCTGCGGTATTTGGCGACGGTGCGTCGCGCGATCGGGATCCCGCGCTCGCTCAGAATCTCAACGATCTCATTGTCGCTCAACGGTTGATTGCCATCCTCACGCTTCACCAGGTCTAGAATAGCTTCTTTCACGCTGGTGTTGCTCAGCGATTCGCCGGTGGCGGTCTGATAGCCAGGCGTAAAAAAGTATTTCATCTCGAAAATACCCTGTGGCGTGGCCATATACTTGCCGGAAACGGCGCGACTAACTGTAGTCTCATGCACGCCGACCACATCGGCGACGTCTGCCATGGTCATCGGTTTCAGATGCGATCGCCCATGCTCAAGAAAATCGCGCTGCCTCGAAACGATCTGCTTCGCGATGTTGGAAATCGTTTGCTGGCGCTGATGGATCGAGCGAATCAGGAATTTGCCGCTTCGGATTTTGTCGCGGATGTAATCTTTGACTTCGCCACTCTGGGTATTGCCCGACGCAATGATATCTTTGTATAGATTGCTAATCCGCAGATGCGGAATCTGTTCGTCATTCAAAGTGATTTGGTACTCGCCATCCACCTTTTCCACCGTCACATCCGGCAGCACATAGTTTTGCGGTGCAGCCGCAAAGACCTGGCCGGGACGCGGATTCAGCCGCCCAATATTGTCGGCCGCCTTTTGCACATCCTCTACGCCGATCCCCATCCGACGCGCGATTTCGGGAAAGCGCCGCCTGCCTAAATCCTCCATATGTTCGGACACGATTTTGTACTCCAGGCTGTTTTCTTTTCCTTCTCGCCTTAGTTGAATGAGCAAACACTCGCGCAAATCGCGCGCGCCAACTCCTGGCGGATGAAAACCCTGTATCAACGCCAGCATTTTCTCGAAATCTTCCTCGGGGATTCCCGAGTTCAGCGCCATTTCTTCCGGTGCGCTTTGGAGAAATCCTTTGTCATCGATGTTGCCAACGATTAGCTCCGCAGCTTTGCGGTCGCTGGCGTTGAGAGCGGTCTGATTCAGTTGTCCCAGCAGATTTTGCTGAAGCGTTTCCTGAACGGCAATGGAATCGAAAAAGAACTGGCGTTTATCTTTCGCTTCTCCCGAACTCCGAAAGCCGTCCGCGCCGGAACTGGCCGACTGCGCCATGTAATCGCGCCATTCTTCATCCAGGCTCGCGAGCTTCTCGAATTCGTTCTCGAAATTATCGTCACCGGAAGATTCGCCTTCGTCCTGACTATCGGGGCCGGGCTCATCCGGTAATTCCTCGAGCACGGGATTTGTTTCCATCTCTTGCTGAACCAGGTTGCGCAGCTCAAGCAGCGGCGTTTGGAGGACGAGCAAGCTCTGCTGGAGTTGGGGCGAGAGGACCTGCTGTAAGGCAAGGCTCTGCCCGGGAAGCAGTCGGGTCTGCATTCCTTGTCCGGGCATACGTCGAGTTTACCGGCGTCGCAGACCTCGAGCAAGCAGATCAGGGGAGAACCATTTCGGATTCAAACAGAATCAGCCGCAGGTGATTGGATGTTCTGCGTCCGTCCGTTTGCCATGATCCAATCAACTTCCCCATCAAACGCCACGATTTCTCCGAATAGGTCTCGGCCTTCACGGCAGGGAATGGCTATGAGATCGGCGCGAAATCCGGGCCGAATCCGGCCAAGCGTGTTCTGCTGACGTAGCGCCGACGCCGGATTCACTGTCACCATCTCAAAAATCTTCTCGGGTGAGCTCTCAGGTTCACTGCGCTGAAAGGCACGCATCTCTGCAAACAAACTCAGACTCTCATTGCTGGCGAGGCTATCAGTCCCCAGGCAAATGTTGAACCCAAGGCGACGCAACCGTTCGGATTGAAATGGGCTGTGACCAAAATAGTCATGGCTGCGCGGTGAATGCGCGACATGAAATTTTGTCCTCATTTTTTCAAGCAATTCGAAGTCGCTTTCAGTCAATTCGTTTAAGTGCGCAACGATCCAGCGTTTCGGTAGGGTGTGACCGCCGGACGCGCCAACGAACAGCTCCAGCGCCGTTTCATGGCCACAGTCGCTCATGTCGCGTCCAATATTTTCCATGAATTCGTAAAGGGGACCTGATCCATAGCGAAACATTTCCATTTCCTCTCGCGATTCCGCCAGATGCGTTGTCAGCAGGACGTCTTTGCCGACTTCCTCACACCGTTGATACAGATTTTTGGATGCCGTAAACAGTGCATGCGGTGCTAATCCGTAGTTTTGCGCAAACTTCAGCGATTCGATTGCAGAATCGACAAGTTCATTTGT
>WNGO01001527.1_pt1 | contig 14907 bp, 16 predicted proteins | sample 5400511 | NCBI WGS metagenome assembly WNGO01 (sample SAMN13153380, study PRJNA577476) | soil metagenome | isolation source: 20 cm soil or saprolite under Garry oak tree replicate 2 | place: USA:California | collected 2016-06-15 | reverse complement strand
CATCGCTGCAACAAGTGCGAGACCATGTGAAGAGCGAAAATAGGCTCAAGGCATTAGGCACGCGTCATTGCTTCAACAATATTGCGGACAGCAAGGACGGCTTCCTCTCCCTGAAGGCGATGAACGATGTTATTGCGATCGATCCGGCAGCCCGTAAGGTGACGGTAGCTGCGGGAATTACGTATGGCCAGTTATGCCCTTATCTTGAGGGCAAGGGTTTTGCCCTGCACAACCTGGCGTCCTTGCCGCACATATCGGTGGTCGGAGCGTGCACTACAGCTACGCATGGCTCGGGTGAGAAAAATGGGAATCTCTCCACGGCGGTTTCGGGACTGCAAATGGTCACGGCATCTGGCGAGGTGCTGATGCTGTCGCGCGAACGCGACGGGGAGACGTTTCGAGGGGCAGTCGTCGGACTGGGAGCGCTAGGTGTGATCACTGAGATCACACTTGAGATTCAGCCCACCTTCACAATGCGCCAGTATGTTTACGAAAACCTGCCGCTCAGCGCGTTGAAAGATCATTTCGATGAGATTGAGTCCAGCGCGTACAGTGTGAGCCTGTTTACGGATTGGCAGAAACAGCGCATCAACGAGGTTTGGATCAAGAGCCGAGTCGAACCAGGAGCGGCATTTGACCCTACCCCTGACTTTTTGGGTGCGAAGCGCGCGACTCGCAACCTGCACCCAATCGCAGAACTCTCGGCGGAGAATTGTACCGAGCAGATGGGCGTGCTTGGTCCTTGGTACGAGCGCCTCCCCCATTTTCGTATGGGCTTTACGCCGAGCGCCGGCAAAGAACTGCAACAGCCGCTTGCGCGGCACCCCGAATATCGTCCGTCATCTTCGAGAACATTGTATCGACGGCTCTTTCCACGATGCGAATTGCACCGTGAGAAAACTCCTGCCTCATCCGGTTCCACTCTTCTCTGAGTACGCTAAGCGATCCGCCAAGTAGTTCGATTGTGTCGTGCAGATACAAAATGTCCTTGGCACGAGAGCGCCGGTCGTAGCGAAGATTTTGAGACGTTACCCCTGCAACGCGCGTCGTTGCGCGGCGATTGCCATCGCGATCATATTCACTTCCGATAAGTGGACTCAAGAATTCGGCGTAAAACTCCCCATGCTCATCTGCGAGCTCATAGTGAGTGGCAGGAGGTTGATTTTCTCCTAGGAATTTCTCTTCAAAACCGGAAGCCTTTAAGCGACTCTCTGTAGTGAACGACGCCACTTCGCAGCCTGCTTTATGGCTCACTGATGATTTTGTTCCGCATACGCCGAGAAGCGGAAAACAAAAGCCCAATACTAGAATTTGATACTGCCTGTGATTTGAAGTGAATATCCCTGGAATGTTGACCTGTCCTCAAATTCCTTAAAGTACTTGACGCCTACACTCACCTTTCGTGCCGGCATCATCAAACTCGATGCGAAACCAAGAGCGTTGACCCTATAATGCGCCGAAGACTGGGCAGGAGTGATACTCGGTCCGGTCTTGTCGGTCAGCTGCCACTGTTCGTAGCCCACCAAGCCCACTTGAAGATTCAAATCGCGTTGCAATGACAGCACATGTGTCAACGAATAATCGAGGTTAAGGCTGTCGCCCGGATGGACTTGCGTATCCTGTTGGGTCGTGTGAATCTCGTACATCTGGAATGCAGAGATTACGGTTGTTCTGTTGGCGTTGAGGTAAAAGGTCTGTCCAGATGAGAAGGCATGCGTCCAGTAGCCAGAGCCGACATTGTTGCTTGCGCCGACATTGAATCTCCCGGAAGGAGCAAGAAATCCGTAGACAGCCCGAATGTCAGCGCGCTTTTTGCGCCAGCCGAGGATGAAGGGCTGATAATATGAGTCGGCCAGCCCGCCACCACCGCTGATTCCTCCCTCAATCTCCGAGGTGAGCGAGTTGTTGGCGATCGGGATGGTGGCTGACATGGAAAACAGCGGACCGCCAAGAAAGTCTATCTTTCTCTTACTGACCCAGACCAGGCTGTTCATGTCCATCATCACCGAGTTCTGACCTGTGGCTAGGACCTCTCCATTCGGCCCCTTTGCCTGATCTCGCGAGTAGAACAAGAATTGATTCACGTAAGAGATGCCGGTTTCGGGTGTGACTCCGGAGTTGGTTGCGCTCATGCCAAGCGGGTAAACACCCCTGACTTGGGACAGGGCGGGCAGAGGAATTATGCAGATGGCAGCCAACAAACGAAGTGGGACGGTACTCAGACTGAAAAAACTTCGGGTCACAAGCCGCGCCGAGCTCCATCGGCTGCGGATTGCTCCAAGGGCTGAAGCTTCGAGCGGTTGCTTTGCGGCGGGGACCGCTTCGCCAGATAGCGCGCGAATGGCATTAGCATGAGTAGTCCGACAATCGCAACCACAACGACCATAACGATGACTCTTGGATCTTTGAAGTTCTGGCCGCCTACCACCAGCGCTGCCGCGATGTTTCGTTGTGCGGTACCGAGCGCCATCACCCCTCGAGTGTCTGACTGAGGCCCGCCCAGCAACCATCCGATGCCAGAGCCGGCGGCGACGAAGAGGATGCTGGCCAAAACTCCCCGCGTCCCGTATAGGTTCAGTACGTTCTGCATGTTCGTGATCAACAAGAGCGCAATCAGCAAAACGAGGCTCAGCATCGACAATCGGCTGAGAAAAGGTTGCGCTTTAGCGGCTAGCCCACTCAGGCGCGCTCTCACCAGAAGCCCTATCGCCAGAGGGAGCAACATCAGGAACACCAGCGAGCTGCCTATTTTCACCGGATCGACGGACACACCTTCGAGCATCAGCGGCAACACCAGCGGCATGAATCCAACTGTCACAACCATGAGCAACACCATTAAGCCCACGGCGAAGGCAAGATTCCCTTTGCTGATTCTCGCCAATAACGGCAGAAAAGGCGCGCCAGAAGCTGTGCCTAGCAAGAGCAAAGCAATGCCGAGCGGTTGATCCAGTCGAAGCAGCCTTGCGATGAAAAAAGCCGCAAACGGCATCAAAACGAAATTTGCCAGGAGGGCAAGAACAATTAACCTGTAGTTGCGCAAGGGAACAAGAATTTGCGCCACGGTGAGACTCAAACCCATGGACAACATGCTTGAAAGCACGAAGGCCAGCATCGTGATAGGGATTACCTTACTGAGGATCTCCATTTGAACTTTCCGGCGTGGTGCCCGTCGCGCTCCACCTTCGGATTAGGCGACAGCCTGAGGTTGTTTGGCGCGTACTGCGCTGGCCAGCGGCAGCATCGCAAGATTCTTCCAGAACGTCTCCAACGACTCGACGCCGCCAAATAACGTAGTGAAGATCGTGGAGTCCGCTAGCAGGATGTGCCCAGCGCGCTGGGTATTAGGCGGCATCCAGATACACGAGTTGAATTCGGTGTTGCCCGCTTCGACGAAAGGATGTGGCCGTTCAAGATCAATGGGTTGTTGCGTGAGGACGTGAACCGATTTTGCGTCCGCCCCGGTCAACGCATAGTGTGGCAAGTGAGGATGAAAGTTAAACGTGGTAACGCCGTTAAGCAGTCCTAGCTCATCCAGGTCTCGATTGACTGTGAGGGGAGCGATCTGTCTTGTGCCTTTGACGAGGGCCGGACGAAGTCCAAACTGATTTATCACTGGCACCCCGAGCCCCTTCATCATTGAACGTGTGTATTGTCCGAAGCGCTGCTGACGAGGGACAAGCGCATCCCCATGGTGCAAATACTCCTGCTGCCGCTGCTTTAGATCTTCTGTAAATCCCACGTCGTGGTGGGGACCAAGTAATAGGCAAGTCCCTTCTCGTTCCAGCCATTTGCGGATCGCTGCGATTTCCTCCTGATCCGCCTCTTGTTCTGAAATCAGATGGTCGAGTCCAAACACCATCAGCGTGTCTGTATCCGCCAGAATTCGTTCATCAATCGGAAGCTTGTATCCTGCTTGGTCGATTCTCTGGAATACCGCGACCGGATGTCCGGTAGCCTCACCCGCCACTTTCTGAAATGCGAGCGTAGAGCGATGGAACAGTTCCAGGGTTCCGGCGATTCCTTGCAGGAAGTGTTTTTCGTCCCACTCCGTTTTCTCGTATGCTGGCCAGGCAACTCTGCGAACCTCGGTCATGGTTGAGAATCGATTGTCCAATGCTGTCGTATCCCTGTTGGTTTCCCATGGATAACTCCACGTCCAATAGATCGAAATCCTTCGTTTGCCAGGGCTGTACTGTCGCGGTACGTGGTTCTGGTTGTACGTACGCGGTGGTTGAAGAACGGTGCTCATTGCGACCTGCCTTTCTGCCGAGGAAGAGAAGTCTTCTCAGGAGCTAAGTTAGCGATGCGAGGTATCGAAGTGCCTTTATCCCGGGCAAAAAGAAATAAGAGCCGCCTCGAATGGTAGTGAACGCTGGCAGCCCTTTGATCTTTTTTCGAATGGGTCGCTTGGGGATCGTCATGTCAAACGTGCCGTCTTGTGTACCGAAAATCGGGTCCCGCTCGTTACCTAGTTCGTGGAAGTCGGGATCGTTCGCCCAAACGTTCATGGCAAATTCGAACTGGCGCACGAGACTCGCGCAGCCGACAAAAGCCGCGATACCTCTTTCCCGGCCATCTTCTGGAGCGCCCGCCGGGAGGGGCGGACCGTAGGTTCCACCGCGGCGGATCATCTTTCGGCGATTCATATTCGTCGCTGTATCACGAGGGTTCATTCGTCTGATGTGCGAACCGAGTGGGCAGGCATAACCGTGCGGGTCCATCTTCGCGAAATCGAAATCGTTCGTGCGCTGATAGTCGCCAGCGAGTTTGGGGTCGTCCTTCTCTGGCGTAAGGACAAGTGGAGCGCCGCTCCGCCATCGCCCCATTAGCTTCGCTGCCACCAGCTCTTGTTCGTCTTGTGTTTCGCCATGCTGCCGGAGAAAGTCGCGAAACGCCCCTACGTGTTCTTCCATCATCAAGTAGGCGAGATAGCTACCATTGCGCGAAAGGATTTCGGGTCTCGTAGCTTCGGGACTCGGGCCCTCTTCGTCGGGATAACCCAGAAAAAATTCACCAGCCTTGAGGGCTGGGCCAGAGCCCGGCATTGGCTCCTCTCCCGTACCTTCAATTACGGGTTGCGAAAGACGATCACGGTACCCGAAATGTTCATGCGCATAGTCGAGGGGTGGAATCGCCTCCAGGTCCAACGAAGACAGCACTTCTACGCCCGCACACTGCGATAGAAACTTTGCGTGCTCGATGCGGCATCGCTCGCGCTCCGGGACGTCGCGCGCAAAAAGAATGACGATGGCATGAAGATCCGCGCTCGCCAGCCCACCCTTCCAGTGCTGTGGGTGATTTGCACCCGTCAGGCCAAGCATCTCCGCTCGGGCAGCCATACCCTGGCGAAATTCTTCCGGAAAACTTGCGAGGGAATGATCGTCCAACCCGAGCGCTCGTATGCCATTCCAGCTGAGAGCAACCGTGACCCATCTTGCATCCAACTGGCCCGATCGGACGGCTGCTGCCGTGGTCACCTTTTCGGTCATGGCTCTCAACCAGGCACGGCCTGCCGCCGGCTTTCGAAATGTCAAGAACTCATACCTTGCCGCAAGTGCAGGAGAGCGATAGATCAAAAAATGCTGAATATCCTCGAATTCAAGTGACGCGGCGTCTGTTTTTGGCGACTCGTGACCGGCGGTCTTCGGAAGGGGCGGACTGTAGATAGCCATAGGTACTGTGGCTCCCGGGCGCAACACGTCTCTACTGCATCAAATCAAGCATTTCGGAAAACTTCGCTTTGAGTTGCAGGGCCTTCTTGATTTCGTCGGCTGTCGCGTAAGGATACTCGCCGTACTCCAAAAAGCTCGGACACTGGTGTTCGCGAACGAACTTGACGAATGCTGGAACATTCGTTTTCCAGTCCTCGGGAAAGCCTTCAAGGTTTTCGAAAACTGTGTTCACTCCGACCTTTTTGAACAGGGCTACTGCGTCCTCGGTGTACTTGTCGAAATCTGTATCGAAGATTCCCTGGTACATAAAGTAAGTGTCCTTTCCGATGTCGAAGAGAACCCATCGAAGGTAGTGCAGCTTGAGAGTTGCAAGCGCATCAGGCATGTCCTCGATCGCTTTCTCGATGGTCCTGCCATAGGCGCGGATAGTTTCCTCTCTTCCCCCCTTGATTTTCGCGATTATTGTGAATCCATAGCAGGCCGGAGTGCGTGGATAAATCGGGCCGTATCTCCCGTTCTTTTGGCTAAAGTATCCCTCTTTCGGAATCGCCATTGCTGCCGGCTTCGTCCAATCGCGAGCTTTCTCTTTTCGTATCGAGGGCGTTTCAATTACCGTTGCAGCCATGCTGTTCTCCTTCTGAACCTGATGAGATCTCCGTCAACACGAGATTTCCCCTTCTCCCTTGTAGCCCGGCCTTCGGAGTTGACGCGGCTTTCCCTAACGTGAGTGGCACTGGTAGTTCTAAATGACAATCGGAATTCCTTACACTGGCAGTTGTGACAGAGCAGCCGTCGGACATTGGCTTGAAGATGCTTTCTAGGAGACGGAGATTACGACACGGCAGAGCGCAGCAGCGCGCAGCCGTCCAGTGAGGCCACTAGGTCACTAAAAGAGCGAGAGCCTTCGATGGTATTCTGCTTCTTACAGAGGCGACGACTGGACGAGGTAAGCGTCAAATGACCGCACTCGCCGGATGGGAAAACTTCTACGTAATTTTGGGGGCGTCTGCTGGTGCACTTATCGGACTGCAAGTCGTCGTGATCACCCTAATCGCCCGCAGGCCGATCGTGGCAGGTCAGGGGCGTGCAGGTGACGCCTTTGCGACCCCAACTATCGTACACTTCGGTGCCGTACTCCTGCTTTCAGGGATCGGAAGTGCTCCATGGCACGCGATCGCGGATGCCGCCATGCTCTGGGGATTACTGGGTCTCTGCGGGATGGTGTACGCGATCACCGTGGTTCGGCGCATGCGAGCGCAAAGCATCTACACACCTCAATTTGAGGACTGGCTATTTCACGTTCTACTTCCATTCGTTGCTTACGCGATACTGGCTGGATCGGCCGTCGACGAGATTGTTTCCAAAGCAGATAACGACCTTTTTGGCGTTGGAGCAGCGGCGCTCTTGCTGCTGGTTATCGGAATTCACAATGCGTGGGACACCATCACCTATCACATCTACCTCAACAATGACGACCGGAAAAGAGGCAAAGGACAGGGCTGAGTACCTCGTTCGGACCCACCACACCTCGGAGGTGTGTACATTTCGACATGACATACACATATAGCCCTCAATGCTTGACGGGGTTATACGCATAGAGGGGAAAATGCTACACCCCGCTATCTTCTGTTTGGCCGCCTAGCTACTGGCGCGGAAAAGTGTTCCACCTGCGAACAGCTGTTCACGGCGCTGAAAAGCGAGTGCAGGTGCAGCTCGGCCATTAAGAGCTGATAGTCAGTTTCGCGACTTGACGATATTGATTGTTGGCGTAATATCTATTGTGAAATTGCTCGTGGCCAATTACGTGTGATAGGTGAGGAGCAATGAGCACGCTATTTGCACTTCCGCTCTCTAGGATTTCGCGTCTCTTCCCTTGGGAATCCAATTCTTTCCTGCAAACCGGAATCCTGCACACTTTTCGCTCGGCTCTGCTTGTTGGAGCGAGCTATTACGCAGGCACACTAGTTGGTTTTGCCTGGACGCCCAGTGGACAGCCAAATTCGACGTTTTGGCCTCCCAATGCAATCCTGTTAGCGTGCTTTTTGTTAGCTCCAACCCGAATATGGTGGACATTCATTTTGGCCGTGTTTCCAGCTCATATGCTGGCCCAACACCAGGCCGGAGTGCCGCTTTGGACAGCTGTCGGTTGGTTTGCTTCCAATATTAGTGAGGCGTTGATCGGTGCCTTTTGCATTACGCGACTCACCGATAGCAGGAAGATCTTCGACGACCTGCGCGGCATTTTCACTTTTCTCATTTTTGCTGTCATCATCGCGCCTTTTACCACCTCATTCTTGGACGCTTTCGCAGTAGTAATCACAGGTTGGGGTCGAAACTATTGGCCGCTTGGGATCGAGAGATTTTTCACAAATGCCCTAGCTGTGCTGGCGATCGTCCCGACGATCATGCTGTTTAGCGTAAATGGGCTTTCTTGGATTCGGAGGCTCACTGTATCCCGATTCTGTGAAGTAGTACTTGTCGCGCTTGGAACAGTGCTGACTATCGTGGTGTTATTCGGCTTCCATGGCTTGTCGGCTGCTACTACGCCCGCATTGCTGTACGCTCCTCTTCCGCTTTTGTTGTGGGCGACCATCCGATATGGTACGGGTGGACTGAGCATCTCTGTTTTAGGAATCGCGTTGATCTCGATGCGGTATGTAATGCAAGGACGTGAACCATTCCCGTACACGTCCATGGCACAGAACACGCTGTCGGTCCAGGTTCTGCTTTGTACTATCGCCGTACCGCTCATGTTCCTGTCGGCAGTTTTGGCTGATGGGCGACGAATCCACGCCTCGCTTCGCCTCGTTAGCGGTAGGTTGATTGAGGCACAAGAGCAAGAACGCGCTCGGATCGGGAGAGAACTCCACGATGACGTTGCACAACGACTTGCGCTAGTTGCTGCCGAAGTTCAACAATTTCAATCAGAAGCGCCTAAGTCCTTTGGCGAACTTCGAACTCGCACGGAGAAGCTGCACAGAGACATTGTGCACATTTCGTATATCATCCATACGCTCGCGCGCGAGCTGCACGATGCAAGACTGACCTATATCGGGCTCGTTGCAGCTGCTAGGGGTCTCTGTAGGGAAGTCGGGGAACGTCACAACATCGATGTTGATTTCAAGCATGACTCTTTTCCCGAATCCGTGCCCTCTGAGGCGTCGCTCTCCGTTTTTCGAGTCTTACAGGAAACCCTACACAATGCAGTAAAGCATAGCGGCGCGCCACGTGTTGAAGTGCAATTACGGAAAGCTGGGGACGTGATTCATTTGACAGTAAGCGATACAGGGAAAGGCTTTGACCCAAATGGAATGATGAAAGAAGCGGGGCTTGGACTGTCAAACATGCAGGAGCGTCTCAAACTGGTAAATGGGGACCTTTTCATAGTCTCAGAACCCCAGCGCGGAACCACCATCCATGCTCGGGTGCCTTTCACGTCGGAAGACGGGTCCGCAAAAATCGCGAGCTAGCCATACGCTAATAGCCTAAAATTCGTCCATGAATTGCTGAGTGTTCCGCGCAGATCCGGCGGAAAATTGAGTTGCTTTCGCCCTCGGGGAAAGCACTCCAGAGATATCCACACAGAGTATCGGCGTCATGCTCTCTTGTGGTCTCGTCCCAAATGTGCTCCAGCCGAATCGCCGCATCCGCGTTCCCTTCTGTAAGAAGTATTGGCGCGCACTCTCCGCAAATTGCAACCCGTGCACCCCGTACGGTTGCTGCTTTGCCTACTGTTGTGACGAGATCACCGACGAGGCTGCTACAACGGGTAGCGTCGGGCATTTCGTGTGCCATGATTGTTTCCACCGCCTCGGCAGCCGACACGGACAAATAGCTACCTTTTTCAATGGCGGCGTCAACGTCTACCGCATTCTTTCTGAACCTGTTAAGAATCTGTTTATGGTGTGAGTCGGTCGCGATTACGATAACGGCAGTGCCAACACTTAGGGCAGCTTCAATCACCCCGCTAAAGCCATTCACAAAAGCGGTGTCATCAGGGTAGAAGTCAACTTCGTGGCGAATTCTTATATTTCGCGGTGGAAGTGGTGCCTCGGGCTCAAAGTAGTCGCGACTGTGCCCATCCGTCGGATGAGCGGCGTTGTTGCCAGCCAAACTCGCACTGACAAACTGTTTGCCTCGAAGAATAGCGTCAACTGCTGGTAGCAATTCCTTTCCCGCATCCGTCTTGACGATGTAGCCGCCTGCACCCGTCGCCAACGCAGCTTCAACAATGTCCCAGGATCGAGAGGCGCTTGCGAACAGGATCTTGGAATTGGGAGACAGCTCTCGAATTCTCCGTGCAGCTTCAATTCCATTGACCTTTGGAAGGCCGATATCGAGGAGAATCAGGTCTGGTTTCAGTTGTTCGGCGCTCTGAAGTGCTGACAATCCATCCGACTCTTCGCCAATAATTCTCAGTTGGGGCAGTTTCTGAAGGGTCGAACGAAGGAAACGACGCCAAGGCTCAAAATCATCCACAATGAGAACACGAAGGATTGCTTTTTCCAAGGAATGCCCCTCGATCAACAGGGTGACCTTTCAAAATGCAAAACCCGTCGCCGAGAACCGTTGCCGCATCGGTTCTGGCTAAACAAGAAACGGTTGTCACATTCTACTGCAGAATGAAAGGGGGGATTCCCGTTTTCTGACAAGAAAATCAGTGCTCCTTCGCGTCGTCTTGGTTTACCTGTCTGAGAACGATCTGCGCATCGGCGATAAGGAGCTCTCCGCTGATATTTGGATTGGCTATACCTATTTTTTGCTTTTCTTATCGCAACTCTCGCAGGACCTTCAGACATTCCGCACGCTTTACCGCCCGTACGGGTTCTCGCTTGCAGATTTTCTCCAGTGTGTGTTGATTGATGCCCCTGCGCATGAATTCCCGCTTCGGTACCGTTGCGATTTGCGCTAGTTGTTCGTCGGTCGCAACCGCATTTCCCCTTCGCTTGTATTCAACCGTTTTGAATTCGAGCAAACTCAAATCTTCGCCTTCTTCCCAGTGTTTGTCGGATTCCTTTCCGATATAGATCAGCGGCCAATTCGCAATAATGTTGGCTCGCTGCAATAATCCGCACGTGTCGAATTCACACGGCTTCCCATCAGGCCCGAGACTCTTCGCCTCCGGATGGTTTTGGTATGACTCCAGGAGCATGAAGAAATTCTTTGGCACAGCTCTGCGCCCATCATATTCGTCCGTCAGTTCATAGATTCGCGATTGAGGATCATGGATGTTGATGCATTTCGAGCGCATCCACTGGCCGCTTTCGGACGAAAATGATGTTATGAGCGTGCATTTGTTCGGATCGATTCCTTGCGGATGCCCAAAGCGTGATATTTGCGGGTCATCATGAAATTGTTCGGTCGCGTGAGGGGCCCCTTGGCGAGATTCTTCAACGCGTGATGTGGGGTACTGAGAGCCAGCTTCATCATTACCTTACAAGCGGATGCCTGAGTTCCTTGGGCTATGCAGGAAGTATGACCCGCGCGGGAAGTTCCGCAACGAGTTCCTGAACAAGAACCTTTTCGGCGACTAAAGGCGCGACGAGGCCTGATACGTGATTTTGAGCGTTCAAGGAAGCAGCTGCTGCAGTTAACGCAATAGTCCGTGTGATTCGTGAATGAGTGCCAATCCTGAAGTGACGCGCCCGTGCCTAAACGGTAATAAACGCTGGTGCTCGCAATCGTTTCAGGTGCGGAACTCAGTCCGACCAATCCATCTCTTCGGTCGCATGCGGTCGCTCGGGGAAACATCTGCTTAGAATGATGATGCTCTTCCACCGCAAAGTTCCACATTAGTGAGGCCTTTGGCCGTGACCTCTACCAGAATGAGCCTCCTGCTGAGGTGTGTTCTTTTGTGGACGAGCGCTCTCTGGATGATTGGCGCTCGGTTGCGAGCCGCCCCGATTCTCGGGCCTGCGGGTTTCGTGTGCTGGTTGTGCAACTGAGTTTCCATGGGCTTCCTGGCGCGCTACGGGGCGCTCTATGTCACGAGAAGAGTTCTGATAACGCGACACGGGGTGGTTTTCAACACGACGATCATGCGCATCGCCCGAGCGTGCGGCTCCGCCTTCCCGATCGTGAAATTCTCCGGGCCGCGCGGTGGCGGCGATTGCTGGCCGCCCATGGTTCTCGGAAGCCAGGAAGGCCCGATCCCTGCCCGCCGCATGCTCATGGCGCGTTTGCATACCGGTGGGTTCGTAGTGGCGTTCCCGAGTCCATCTCTCTTGTTCCCGAGTTGGACGAGCACTGATTCCTCCGTGGCCTCCGTTATAGCTGACACGATTCACCGTGACGTTATTGATCACAGTTCTGTTGTAGATATGCACGTTGGTGATCCTGACGTTGTTGACGCTGCGGTTGTAGAAGAAGTTCCGACCTCTCCAGTATCCGCCCGCATAGCCGGTGCCAACGTAGCCGAATCCATAATTCACGCCGCCGTAGAAACCGACGTGCGGTCCCCAATATCCTGCATTCCAGGCATAAACACCTTCATGCCAACCCCAATAGCCAGGCGTCCAGAGCAGGCCAACGCTAGGCGGCGTCGCCCAAGTACCGGGCACCCAGTAGTAGCCATCTGGGCCGTAGGCCCAGTAGCCGGGCGTCCAGATATACCCGTCGCCGGGACAAGGCGGCTGCTCATAAGCAGGCAGCACCGGTGGGGCGATCGTGATGGAGACCGAAACTCCCGCGAAGGATGGGGCCGTTAAAACCAGCATCAGCAGGACAAAAGAGAAGCAACGAACCAAACGAAGAATTTGCATTGTGTCTCCTACTGCTTCTCTGATGATCTTCGGGAGGCACAATTACCCGCTAGATTACGTCAGTCACAAGCCTCCAGTTTTACGGCTCGGCCATCGAGGGTGTTTATGGTAGCTTACGGATTCGCTCGGCGGTCTCCCGTATCGGACCGGGGTCGAGGCCAGCTCGTTCGTCCTCTCGAGTCGTGAACAAGTTCTCACAGCCGTACCGGCAGCCGCAGCAGCTCATGCTTGTCCCGAGCTTGCGAACCGACGCAAAAAATTGGACAGCCCCCGCGGCTGGCCGTCGCAGCAGCGAATGGAATGGCAAAAAGCAGCGACCCGACTCCGATGTAAACTCTGTTCAGATGTTCAATAAATCGCTTTCGGCACTCGCAACTGCAACGATGTTGTGGACATTCTTCTTCGCCGTCTGCGTGGGACTGGGTTACCCAACTTTGAATCGTTATGACCCTGGTATACCTAACGCAGACGCTACGGAATACTCGAAAATGGTAAGAGAATGAGGAGGGTGTTACGCCTCATTTCCGGCATCGCGTACTGATTCCCTACCTCGCCCGCCCCATATTCCATGCTGCCAGTGGCCGGGTGGGCTCATAGAACCCCGCCTATTTTGCGCTGTTGCTCGTGAATAGCTGGTTTGTTTCTGGGACGGCGTTCTTGCTATTCATAGTGGTGTCTCGGAATATCAGTAGCCCGCCCATCGCCTTGCTCAGCTCAGCAATATACTTGCTAAATTTCGCTGTTCCGAATCTCCTGCTAGCGGGTCTTGTGGACTCAGGAGAAGCATTTTTCTTGATGGCTTTGGTGGGGATATTGTCCGCCGAGTGGTTCTTTCTCCTCCCTCTCGCCGCCGTGTTGGGGTCGCTCGCAAAAGAAACATTCCTCCCCTTTGCACTGGTATTTGCTGCAACTTGGATGGTGATGAACAGGCAGCAGAGACCGCTAGTGAAACCGATCATGTGGCTTGTGGCAGCCGGATTTGCAGGCATCGCCTCGTTATCGGCTGTGTTGACACGCACAAATGGATATCTGCTTTTCCCTTGGACTTATGCCTGCATGTTGAAATCGAGCCTCGCAAGCCCCGCAACTGCAGCGGCAGCTCTGAAAGACCTCAACTTCTGGTACGTCCTCGCCTGGTTACTGCCTCTTGGGTTGTGCCGGCTGAAACACCTGCCGCGCGAATGGGTTATGTCATCCTTCATAACGGCGCTAGTCGCGATGGGTTTCACGACATATCACAATAGCGCCCGAGATGCGGGGCCTGCGGTGGCAAGGCCGATTTTCAGCATAGCCGGCCCCCTCTTGAGTGTCTCGGTTGCATTGCTGATCGTCGTTCTGGCTGAACGTCAAAGCTGCGACAAGCTTTAACTTTTGAAACGAGTTTCAGACATTACACAAACTTTAACCTTCCCACGCTTTGACCCTGTTGCTAGCTTCCATCTCACACCTCGTTATCGTTTGCTCGTCGTCTAGGCTCCGACAAGGGCTTCCCCTCAACCAACAAGGTTGTCGCACCCTTCCTCATGTGCTCAATCGTTGCACGCAGCAGTTGCGATAGCTCTTGCAGGATTGGTTCTAAATCATCGTTGGTTGCAGGTTTTGCGTTCGCGCAGAGTTCGCGTATGCGGTCCTCGATTCTGCGTTGAGGAGGAGACATGAAGGCCGCTCAAAGTCTATGTGTCCAAATGGGACTGTGCGATACCCCACAAATGGTATTCGCTTCTACAGCGTTGACCTGATTAACAAGTTGGTCAAAGAATTGTCATGGGCACGCTTATTTCTACAGGATAGACAGGATGGAATCGCCGCAGACAGCAGCTTCATGCTCGTAGTTCATCGATCGTCCTTCGAGAGGTAACCAAATCCGTGATACGCTCACTCGTCTGCCTCATCGCCGCGTCTATTGAAACAACAATCCTACCAAGTGACCCAACCGACCGACGCCTCGGACTCATCGTGTTGATCATGTTTTTCGCGGGCGTGGCTTTGGCCTGCCGTGAGGTGGTCGGGTGGTGGAAAGCACGAATGGACCGATTCGAACGGCCTCCTTTACCCAAACTGATAACCTATGAGATTGACTCGGACAGACATTGGCTTCCAACCAAAGTGCTTTGGTTTCGTCTCCCGCACATACGCGCTATTCCCGAGCGATCACAGTTTTCCGTTCAGGAGGATCGACCAACAAAAGTTTCGGAACAAGAAAACCCGAGCTTTGTGAATATGGAAGCTTCATCACCCACAGTTAACAGTAACGCCAATGTCTGATCTTTCGATGGGGATAGCCGACTGACGAGCATCGACCATCCCATCAAACGCATCGACGAACTGTTGCCTGGAATCTCAATCCCACATCTGCGGAAGTGTCCACTTAACCGATTCGTGGACAGTTAGCAATACGGTGCAACTCGGACGCTGACTGAACGTCGTAGTGCGCTGGACAAAAAAAGGACGATTGGGTGAAAGAAAGCTGAACC
>WNGO01001525.1_pt1 | contig 14917 bp, 13 predicted proteins | sample 5400511 | NCBI WGS metagenome assembly WNGO01 (sample SAMN13153380, study PRJNA577476) | soil metagenome | isolation source: 20 cm soil or saprolite under Garry oak tree replicate 2 | place: USA:California | collected 2016-06-15 | reverse complement strand
AGTGGAATGTAGCGTCGCCCGGAGGGGCGCGGCTGAAGCCGCGGCTCGGCCCTACCGCTGAAGCGGCAATGCACCGCCCGTTTACGGGCAGACGCCGAGCCGCGAGTTTACTCGCGCCCTACACGCTCCAGCCCGCGCGATACTCCGAGCGCACGTACTCCGCCGGGATCTTGGTGTTGGCGATCTCGCCCGAGTGCGAGTCGATCTCGAGCACCTGGGCCGTGCGCACCGCGAGATTGCCCAGCAGTACCATCTCGGTGAGCGGGCCCGCATGGCCGGGGAAGTTCGAGCCGGCGGGCGTGCCGCCCTTGCACGCCGCGATCCACTCGGCGTAAACGCTCTCGAGGCGCGGGTATTTCTGCGCCGGAGGGTGGGCGGTGAGCTCGGCCTGACGGGCTTCGTCCAGCAGGCGCGGATCCTCGCCGTAGATCCCGGCGACGAGCTTGCCCTGGTCCCCGATCCACAGCTGGCCGCTGGTATCGAACGGCCACGCCGCCGGGTCCGCGACCTCCTTGGGACGCGAGGGGTAGAGACTGCCGTCCCGCCACACGACCTTCACCTCGGGGCGATTCCCCTTCGCCGCGAAGGTGTACGTGATGCGCGAAACCGCGGGCGCGCTCTCGCTGAAGAGCTTGGTCGACTCCGGCTCGATCCGCGTCGGGTAGCCCAGGTCGAGCGCCCAGAACGACGCATCCATCGAGTGACAGGCGATGTCGCCCAGGGCCCCGGTGCCGAAGTCCCACCAGCCGCGCCACTTGAACGGGGCGTACGCGGGGTGGTACGGGCGCGTGGGCGCCGGACCGAGCCACAGGTCCCAGTCGATCCAGGGCGGCGTGTAGTAGTCTTCGAGCGGCCGCTCGATCGCTTGCGGCCAGATCGGCCGGTTGGTCCAGAGCTGGATCTCGCGCACCGTGCCGATGGCGCCGGCCTCGACCCACTCGCGGATCTGCCGCGTGCCCTCGCCGGCGTGGCCCTGGTTCCCCATTTGGGTGGCGACCTTGGTCTTGCGGGCCGTTTCGACCAGCTGGCGCACCTCCCACAGCGTACGCGCCAGCGGCTTCTGGATGCGGGTGTGCTTGCCCAGCTTCATCGCCATCATCCCGGCCACGGCGTGGACGTGATCGGGGGTCGAGACGGTGACGGCGTCGATGTTCTTACCCTCCTTCTCGAGCATCACCCGAAAATCTTTGAACCGCTTGGCCTTGGGGAATGCCGTGAAAGAGGGTGCCCCTTGGTGCTCGTCCACGTCGCACAGCGCGTAGATGTTCTCCGTTTTCCCCACGCCCTTCACGTCGTTCGCGCCCATCCCGCCCACGCCGATGCAGGCGATGTTGAGCTTGTCGCTCGGGGCGCGAAACCCTCGGCCGAGCACGTGCCGGGGCACGATGGTGAAGGCGACGCCGGCGCCCACGTCGCCGACGAACTTGCGTCTCGAGATGCGTTTGCGTGACATGATGCGTCCCTCCTCAGTCGGCCGCCACGGGCGCGGGCGCGCGCGCACCCCCCGGGCGAAACAGTGCTGCAAAAAAGAGCAGGACGACCGCGGCGAACCCAGCGGGCAACACCCAGAAGCTGGGCCACTGCGCGAGCGTCAAGCTGCCCGCGCCGCCGAGCAGCGCTTTGTACACGTTGCCCGCCACCTGCGCGCCGATGAGCATGCCGACGCCGTAGGTGACGAGCACCAGGAATCCCTGCGCCTGGCCGCGCACCGCCGGCGTCGACTTCTTGTCCACGTAGATCTGGCCGGTGACGAAGAAAAAGTCGTAGCAGACGCCGTGCAGCAGGATGCCGATGAAGATGAGCGGGAAGACGGCGGCCGGCGCCGCGAGCGCGAAGAGGGCGTAGCGCAGGACCCAGGCGCCCATGCCCACGAGCAGCATTTTCTTGACGCCGAGCCGCGCGAAGAACAGCGGCATGAGCAGCATGAAGCCCGTTTCGGAGATCTGGCCCCACGTTTGCGTCGCCGCGATCTTCGTGACGCCGGCGTCGCCCAGGAAGATCTGGGTGAAGTTGTAGTAGGCCGCGAGCGGGATGCAGAGCAGCAGCGACGCCGTGATGAAGACGTAGAAGGCGCGGTCGCCGAGCTGCCCCAGCGCGTCGAGTCCGACGATGCTGCGCAGCGAGACGCGCTGCCCCGCCCCGGGCGGCGGCGTGTGCGGCAGTGTGAAGCAAAAGAGTCCCAGGATGATACTCGCCGTGGCGGTGGTGTAGACCGGGAGCCGCGTTTGCTCCGCGACCGCGCCCGACAGCGGACTGAGCACCCAGCTGATGAAGAGGCCCGCCACGATCCAGCCCACTGTGCCAAACACGCGGATGTACGGAAACTGCTGCTCCTGCGACTGGATGTGATGGAACGCGAGGCTGTTCGCGAGACCGAGCGTCGGCATGTAGCAGAGGTTGTAGAGCAGCAGGAGGAGAATGAACACCGTCGGTGCGCCGGTCGCCTGGGGCACCACGAACATGACCACGCCGCCCAGCAGGTGGAGCACGCCGAGGACCTTCTCGGTCGCGAAGTAACGGTCGGCGACGAGCCCCAGAAAGAACGGCGCGGCGATGGCCGCGATCGGGTTCACCGTATAAGGCCAGTGCGTCAGCGTTGCCATCCCGTGGTGCGTCATGTACACCGCGATCGTCGTGTACCAGGCGCCCCAAATGAAGAACTGGAGGAACATCATCGTCGACAACCTGGCCCGCACGCTCACGGCAACACCCGGATCTTGATGTTGCGGAAGGCCACGCGGAACTCGTGCTCCTGCAGGCCGATGTAGCCCTCGGCGTTGCGGCCGTACCGCGGGTGATCCGCGAACTTGCTGGCCTTGACCTTCGCTTCCCAATCGGGGCTCAAGAGCTCGTACTCCACCACCTTCACGCCGTTGAGCCAATGCTCCACGTGGTTCCCGTTCACCACCAGACGCACCGCATTCCACTGACCCGCCGGCTTCACGACGCCGGCCGGCGACGGGTACAGCCCATAGTCGGCGCCGGCCGACGTGAGGCGCGACTGGCCGTCGGGGTGGCCGGCGTCGTCGAGCACCTGCATCTCCGGAGCGCTCCAGTAGATGGCGTCGTCGCCGGGGTCCTCGCTCGCGCGATAGAAGATCCCGCTGTTGCCCTTGGGCGACACGTTCCACTCGAGCGTGAGCTCGAAGTTCTTGAATTTCTCGGTGGTGATGATGTCGGCGGCCGGTCGCACCCGGGTGAGCGCGCCTTCCCGCACGCCCCACCCCGACGGGATCGTGTCCATCTTCCACCCCCGCCAGCCGACCGTGGAGTGGCCGTCGAACAGCAGGCGCCAGCCCGCGGTGCGTTCTTCGGGAGTGAGCGTGTTGAGGCGCGCCGTGGCACTTCCTGAGGCAGCTTGAGCGAGGGCCGGATGCGGCACGGCCAGCAGAGCCGCCGCGGCGCATGCCGCCAGCAGCCGGATACGGGTTACGGGGGTCACCGAGTTCACGTCGCCTCCTGGTTCGTGGCGGAAATGGGGCGTCAACAGTACGCCGTGTCGGCGCGGGCTGGAAGGTGCATGCCCGCCACAGTTTTAATCGGGAATTCCGGCCAGCTCCTTAATACGCGTCTGCACGGCGCGACGGGCGCGCTCGCTCTTGGTGATGATGAGCACGGCGTCGTCGCCCGCGATCGTCCCGATGATCTCGGTCCACCCGGCGGCGTCGATGGCCAGGCCGAGCCCCTGGGCGCCGCCGGCGGGCGTCTTCACCACCAGCAACGGCCCCACGCCGTCGACTGACACCAGCACGGTGGGGAGCAGCTGTCCGAGATGCGGCCGTATCCCCCCGCCCGCCTCGAGTGGCGGCGCGTAATGCGACCCGCCGTCCGGCGCCGCTACTTTGGCGAGGCCCAGCTCGCGGATGTCCCGGGACAGGGTGGCCTGGGTGACGTCGAACCCCTCGGCCCGGAGCAGCTCACGCAGCTGTTCCTGACTCGCGACCTTCCCCGAGCGGACGATCTTCAGAATGGCCGCGTGGCGTTGGGTCTTCATGGGGCCAGAATCTATCCGTGAACTACGCGTCCGGCGACGACGGTCAAGAGGGCGGCAGAGGGCGGCAGAGGGCGGGAGAGGGCGGCAGAGGGAAAGACGGCGAGATCGCCTTGCTTCCCCATTTCCAACGATCCGATCTCACCCTCGAGCCCGAGGGCCCGGGCTCCTTCGATCGTCAACATCCGCAGCGCGTCCTCGCCGTCCAGTCCGGCTGCCGCCGCCTCGGCCCAGAGACTCGAGTCCCCCACGCTCACGACCGAATCGGTGCCCAGGCCGACGCGTAGGCCGGCCCGCCGGAACGCGGCGAGGGGAGCGGTCCCGTGCCCGTGAGCCCGGTTGGAGCGGGGACAGTGAGCGATGCTCGCGCCAGCGTCGCACAGCAGTTCGACATCCCGCTGGTCCACCTGCACGCAGTGGATGCAGAGACAAGGTGTTCCACGTCGCACGACGCCAAGTTGCACGAGGTACTCGACGGGCGAGCGGCCGCACGGAGTGACCGGGATGCCGCGTGCACGCAATGTCTCCGCGAACGGGCCCGTCCCGTCGCGCACCAACTCGGTCTCCGCGAGTGACTCGGCGAGATGCACCGCAACCGGCCACCCTTCACGCCGCGCCAGGTCGGCGACGGCCCGATACAGCGGCTCGCTCACGGTGTACGGTGCGTGCGGAGAAACGCCGAGGCTAAGGGGCAAAGAGGCTAAGGGGCTAAGTCGGGCGAGGGCATGCTCCAGCTCGGCCATGCTCGCGGCGCAGTGCGCGGGGTCGGGACCGAAGACCTCCTGGTAGTAGATCCCGCGCCCGCCGAGCCGCGCCAGCGCCTCGAGCGACGCACCTGTGCTTCCCGTGTCAGCGACGCAAGTGACGCCGGCGGCCCACGCGTCGCGCACCCCCAGCTCCGCCGAACGCAAGAACGTTTCCGGGGTGGTGGCGTCCTTGAGGGCGCGGAGCGTGCGGATCCACGCCGCGAAGTCGCGCTCCGAATTCTTGCCGGCGAGGTGAGTCAGCTCGAGGTGCGTGTGTGTGTTGACGAGGCCGGGAACGAGACTGGCTTGCGGAAAGTCGAGCTCCCGGGCTCCCCGCGGCGTGGGCACGCGCGGATGCGGGCCGACGGCGGCGATGGTGCCGCGATCGTCAACGAGAACGGCGCCGTCCTCGATGGGCGGCGCCGTCACCGGGTGCACGAAGCGGGCGCGAACGCGCAACATCGGGTGTCAGGTGCTAGGGGTTAGGTGCTAGGCCTTCACCCCTAGCACCCAGCACCTAGCACCTGCTTCACGGTGACACCCCGATGCCGAACGGCGCGTGGACCGGACAGGCCTGGGTCGGCTCGGTGCCCGGGTAGAACCAGTCCCAGTGTCGCACTTCCTGGGGACAGAAGGGTGTGGCGAGATAGCCGTTCGACCAGTCCACTTCGCGTGTGATGAGCGAGTCGGGTCGCTCCCAGTCGGGCGGCCTGGGCCGGCGGTCGTAGACATCGCGCATGAACGCGGTCCACGCGGGCGCGACGATCTTCCCGCCGCCCGCGTTGTGCTCGAGGATGCGCTGCGGAATGTCATAGCCGACCCAGATACCCGTCACGAGCTCGGACGTGTAGCCGATGAACCAGGCGTCGGTGTAATCGTCGGTCGTGCCCGTCTTGCCTGCCGCGGGCAGCGTGAACCCAGCCTTCCAGACGGCGGTGTACGCCGTGCCGTGCTCGATCACGTCCCGCATCATGCTCACCATGAGCCACGTGTGCTCCGGATCCATGACCGGCTCGCGCCGGATCGCGGGCTGCCACAGGATGTTGCCCTGCCGGTCTTCCACCCGCAGAATGCCGACCGGCTCGGCGCGCGTCCCGAGCGTGGCGAACGCCGTGTAGGCCGCGATGATCTCCATCGGGCGGACGCTCCGGGCGCCGATATGGATCGACGGATAGGGCGGGAGCGCCGACGTAATGCCGTACCGTCGCGCTTCGCCGATCACCGTCTGCTCACCCAGCGCCATGCCGAGCTTGATCGTCGCGAGGTTGCGCGACAGGTACAGTCCCTCGCGCATGGGGATCAGGCCGAGCGTCGTATCGTCGTCATCCTTGGGCTGCCACAGCGTCGAGTCGAGCTGGATCACCGGCGGGTTGAGCGGCGAGTCGTCGACCATCTCGGTGACCGGATGGCCGGCCCGCACGGCCGCCGAGTACACGAAAGGCTTGAAGGTCGAGCCCGGCTGGCGCATCGCCTGCCAGGCGCGGTTGTATTTCGAGTCGTCGAAGTCCCGGCCGCCGATCATCGCGCGGATGTATCCGGTGTTCGCCTCAAGGGAAACCAGCGCGCCCTGGAGGTAGGGCGTGAACGGTCCGTGGTCCTCGCCCGAGGCCTTGGACGACTCGAGATACTCCCGATAGGTGGTGCGCCCGGGGAACTTCCCGTTCGAATACACGCCGGCCTCGATGGCGTCGAGCTGCGACTGCACCGCCCGCTCGGCCGCCTCCTGCATGTCGAGGTCCAGCGTCGTGTAGATGCGCAGGCCGCCCTCGTACAGGTCCCGCCCGAAGCGCGCGTCGAGCTGCACGCGCAGCCACTCGACGAAGTAGGGAGCGACGTCGCCGTAATTGGTGCGCTTCCCGGTGAGCACGAGGGGGTACGCCTGCCACAACTCGGCCTCCTCCGATGTGAGGAAGCGCTGGTCGCGCATGAGGCCCAGCACCACGTTGCGCCGGCGCACGGCGCGCTCCGGGTGGGTCCGCGGGTTGTAGAACGCCGGCAGCTTCGGGAGCGCGGCGAGGGTCGCCGCTTCCGCCACGTTGAGCTGCTGCGCGTGCTTGCCGAAGTAGATCTGCGCCGCCGCCTCGACGCCGTGAGCCCCTGCCCCGAGGTTGATCTGGTTCAGGTACAGCTGGAGGATCGTATCCTTGGGGAAATTGCTCTCGATCTCCACCGCCACCCGCGCCTCCTTGAGCTTGCGGGTGAGCGTCTTCTCGCGGCTGATCTCCTCCGGGAAGATGTTGCGTGCCAGCTGCATCGTGATCGTCGAAAACCCCTGCGCGAAACTCATCGTCACGAGATCGTTCTTGATGGCGCCCAGGATGCGCCAGTAGTCGATCCCGTTGTGGGCGTAGAAGCGCTTGTCCTCGGTGGCGATGAATGCCTGACGCACCGAGGTGGGGATCTCGGTGAGCGGCAGCACGGTACGCCGCTCGGCGCCGAGCTCGCTGATGAGGCGCCCGTCCGCCGCGTACATCTTCGACGTTTGGACCTGGACCTTCCCGCCGGCCCCCTGGGGATACAGCCGCGAGATACTGGGGCAGTGCTCGCCGGCACACACCCGCGTCCACGCGCCGTAGGAGAGGCCGACCGCGTAGGCGCCCGCGAGCACCGCGACCGCGATCACGCGGCGGCGGACCTTGGGCTTCTGCCACCAGGAGAGCGGCCCGGGGAGAGTGAGCGGGGGGGGCGCAGGGATGGACGCCATCGCGTTACAACCTAGTAAGGCGGCTCGGCGCTTGCCAGCCGTGGAGGCTTCCCATACGATTCCGCGCCATGCCGGACCTCCTTGCCGAGCTCGAGTGGCGGGGCTTCATCCACCACGCCACGAAGGATCTCGCGGCGCACCTCGCCACGGATCGTCGCACGTTGTACTGCGGCTTCGACCCCACCGCGCCCAGCTTCCAGGTCGGGAACCTGATGCCACTGATGTTGCTGCGGCACTTTCAGCTAGCCGGCCACCGGCCGATTGTGCTGATGGGCGGAGGCACCGGCCTGATTGGCGATCCCAGCGGGAAGAAGAGTGAGCGACCTCTCCTTTCCGAGGAGCAGATCCGGGAGAACGTGCGCCGCCAGCGCGACCAGCTGGTGCGGTTATTCGACTTCGATGCGAAAGAGACGCGCGCCCTCGTCATGAACAACGCCGACTGGCTCGTGGACCAGCGGCTCGTGGCCTTTTTGCGCGATGTCGGCAAGCACTTCAGCATCAATGTGATGATGCAGAAGGAGTCCGTGAAGGCTCGACTGGATGCCGGAATTTCCTACACCGAATTCAGCTACATGTTGCTGCAGGCGTACGACTTCCTACACCTGTTCCGCAAGGAAGGGTGCACCATTCAAGTCGGCGGCAGCGACCAGTGGGGCAACATCACGGCGGGAATCGACCTCATTCGGCGGGTGGCGGACGGCGCGGCGCATGGCCTCGTCGCGCCGCTCTTCACCACCGCGACGGGAGCCAAATTCGGGAAGACGGAGGGTGGCGCGATCTGGCTCGACCCCGTGATGACTTCGGCGTACCAGTTTTACCAGTTCTGGATCAACACGGATGATCGGGACGTGGAGCGCTTTCTGAAACTCTTCACGCTCCTGCCCCGACAGGAAATCGAAGAGTGGATGAAGAGACACAAGAAAGACCCGAGTCGCCGCGAGGCTCAGGGCCAGTTGGCGGCTGAAGTGACCACGATGGTGCACGGGGAGGACGCCAAGAACAATGCTACGGGCGTAAGCGCCGTCCTCTTCAATGACTTCGACCCGCGGAACGCCAAGGCCAGTGTCTTCGACGAAATGGCGAAGGAGATTCCCACGGCCTCAGTGTCGGCGAACAGTCTCGGGCTCGTCGATGCCCTGGTGCAGGCCGGGCTGGCGAGCTCCAAGAGTGAGGCACGCAGGCAAGTCGAGCAGGGCGGAGTCTACGTCAATCAGCAGCGGGTGAAGGACGTCGACCGAAAGCTCGATCCTTCTGACTGGCTGGCGGGCGGCAATCTGCTGCTGCGCAAGGGCAAAAAGGACTACGCCCTACTGCGAGCGGAGCGCGGAGGGGGACGCTGACATGTTCATCGGCCACTACGCTCTCGCGCTGGCGGCGAAACGCGCCGCACCTCGCACGTCGCTCGGCACGCTGTTCGCCGCCGTGTCCCTCGCAGACTTGCTGTGGCCGGTGTTTCTGCTCTTGGGGTGGGAGCAGGCCCACATCGTTCCGGGGCCGAACCCGTTCCTGACGCTGTGGCTCGACTCGATCCCGATCTCGCACAGCCTGATCACGCTGGTCGCGTGGGGCGCTCTGTTTGGCTACCTCTACCGCCGGCGCAGCGGCGACGGGCGCGCCGGGCTCCTCCTGGCACTCCTGGTCGTGAGCCACTGGGTGCTCGACGTCGTCACTCATCGGCCCGACATGCCGCTGTACCCCGGCGGGGCCGGGCTGGGGCTCGGGCTCTGGAACTCCGTCGCCGGTACGGTCGTCGTCGAGGGAGCGATGTTCGTCGCGGGTGTGTGGCTCTACGCGACCGCCACGCGCGCCCGCGACCGCGTGGGGAGCTACGGATTCTGGGCGCTCATCGCGCTGCTCGCCCTGTCGTACGTCGGCTCGCTCTTCAGTCCCCCGCCGCCGACGCGGGTCGCGCTCGCGACCTTCGGGATCATTTTCGGGTGGCTGTTTGTGGCGTGGGCGGCGTGGGGGGATAGGCACCGGGAAACCATTGTACGACGCTATGACGCCACGTTATAAGTTGTGCAGACTCGTACAACGTACCGTCGTAGCGTCTTATAACGGATCTACCTGATCCAGCACGTCCAGCACCCGCTCCATCTCTTCAACGGTATTGTAGCAGTGGGGGGCGAGCCGGATGGCGCCCTCGCGCAGCGAGCACACAACGTGGGCCCGCTTCAGCGCGTGGTAGGCCTCGACGGCGTGAGCGGGGGCGAGGCAGACGATCGCCGAGCGGTGCCCGTCGACGCGCGGCGAGACGACACGCACGCCGGTCTCGTCCGCCCAGCGGAACACCGGCTCGTGCAGCATGCGGGTGTATCGCGCGATGTCGTCGATCCCGAGCTCCGCGAGCATGCCGACCGAGGCGGTCATCCCATAAAAGTCCTGGAAGGGGAGTGTGACCATCTCGAAGCGGCGGGCGTCGGAGCGGAAGGTGGGGTTGTACTCGGTCAGACGGGAGAAGTCGTCGGTCCCTTCGAATGCCATCCAGCCGGCGACCGCGGGCTCGAGCGCGGAGATGAGCTCCCGCCGCACGTAGACGAACCCGGATCCCCAGGGCGCGAGCAGCCACTTCTGCCCGCCGCACGCGAGGATGTCGACCGGCGTCTCGCGGACGTCGAGCACCGAGTTCCCCACTCCCTGGATCCCGTCCACCACGAGGAAGGTGCCGTTGGCCCGGCAGGCGGCGCCGAGTCGGGCGAGATCGGCGCGGTACCCGTTGGAGAACTGGACGAAGGACACCGCGAGCACCCGTACCCGCGGGTCGTGCAGCCGCTCGACCAGATAGTCCTCGTCGGGCCAGCCCTCGGGGCCGCAGGGCGCGAGCTCGACGTCGACACCTTGCTTCTTGCGCAGCATCCAGGGATACACGTTCGCCGGAAACTCACGGTCCGAGACGAGAACCACGTCGCCGCGCTGCAGGGGGAGCGCGCGGGCCGCGAGGTTCAGGCCGTGGCTGGTATTGGTCGCGAGCGCGATCTCGGCGGGCTCGGCGTTCAACAGCCGGGCGACGGCGACGCGCGCCGCCTGCAGTCCCGCCTGGAGCTCGCGGTCCGGGAGCAGGTGCGGGGCGGTCCGCTTCGCGGTGAATTCGTCCAGGGCGCGGCGCGTGCGCTCGGGGATGGGACCGATGGAGGCGTTGTTCAGGTAGACGGTGTCCGCGGTCCACGGGAACTCCGCGGCGCGCAGGGCGCGAAATTGATCGCGCAGGGCGCGCAATCGGGTTGGATGGTAGGCGATGTCGGTCATGCCCGCACGTCGAGCGCGTCGCGCAGACCGTCGCCCACGAGATTGACCCCCAGCACGGTGACGCCGATGGCGAGTCCCGGAAAGAGCGACACCCACGGCGCGACCCGCAGCAGATCCCGCCCGTCTGCGATCATCGCGCCCCAGGACGGCGTCGGGGGTTGCGCACCCAGGCCCACGAACGAGAGGGCCGCTTCGGCCATGATCGCGCCACCGACCCCCAGGGTGGCGGCCACGATTACCGGCCCGAGGACGTTGGGGAGCACGTGCCGCGCCACGAGGCGCGCGTCTGAGGCGCCGAGCGCGCGGGCCGCTTGCACATAGTCGAGCCCGCGTGCCACGAGCACCTGCCCGCGCACCAGCCGCGCCATCCCCGCCCAGCCCACCAGCCCGATCACGACGCAGACGATCGGAAGCGACGGCCGGACGGCGGCGGCGACCGCGATAAGGAGGAGAAGCGACGGGAACGCGAGCGTCACGTCGGCCACGCGCATCACCACGGCGTCCACCCAGCGACCGTAGAAGCCGGCGGTGAGGCCGAGCGCGAGCCCCGCCGCGAGGGAGATCACCTGACTCGCGAGACCCACCGCGAGCGACAGCCGGGCCCCGAACAGCACACGGCTCAGCACGTCCCGTCCCTGGGCATCGGTGCCGAGCAGGTAGGCCGCGGAGGGCGAACGCAGCGCGGCGGCGAGATCGCCGCGGGTCGGATCGCCGGGCGCGAGCCACGGCGCGGCGAGCGCCGCGAGCCCGAGCAGCGACACGACGGTGAGACCGGCCACTGTCCAACGGTTCCGTATGACGCGACGACCCATGAGTAGCGCGGGGCTGGGGACCACGACTACGTTACCCGGAGGCTCACCTTCCGGGCAAGCGGCGGGTCACGTGAACAAGCAAACCCAGTTCACCCTCGTGCTGGGCGGCGGGGGCATGAAAGGTGTCGCTCACGTCGGCGTGCTGCAGGCACTGACCGAACGTGGGCTCGTGCCCGCGCAAGTCGTCGGGTCGAGCGTGGGCGCGCTGGTGGGCGCCGCCTGGTCCGCCGGGAAGAGCATCGCGGAGCTGCGCGAAATCGCGGTCGACCTGAACCGCAAGGACATCTTCGCGGTGGCGCACGCCGACATGGCGTTCAAGCGGATGCGCTCCCCGGCCCTGTTCCGCCGCGAGCCGCTCGACCACCTGCTCAACCGCCTCGTCGGCAACATCACCTTCCAAGACCTGCAGAACCCCCTGATCGTCAACACCGTCGACCTGAACTCCGGGATGCAGGTGTTCTGGGGACTCGAGGGGCTCGACGAAGTCTTGGTGAAGGACGCCGTGTTCGCCTCGTGCGCCTTGCCGGGGTATCTCCCACCCCGCGAGATCCGCGGGCGGTTCTATATGGACGGCGCCACCGTGGACAACCTGCCGGTGGGCACGGCACGCATCCTCGGCTCGGACGTGATCATCGCGGTGGACGTGTCCGCATCGAACGCGTTTCGGGCGGACACACAGGACGAGGGCTTTGCTTCCGTGTTCGCACGGGCGGCGGAAATCGCGATGCAGACCATCCTCGAGCTGCGGTTCCGTGAGTGGACCACGCCGCCGATCTACTATATCCACCCGCGCGTGGAGCACATCTCGGCCTTCGATTTCGAGCACCTGCGCGAGGTGGTGGAAGAAGGGTATCGGGCGACCGTCGCCGCGCTCGACCGGCCCGAAGAATGGCCCGCGCCCGGCGACGCCGGCGTCTACCCGCGCCGCCCCGTCACCGTACGGGTGCAGCGCGAGCGCTGCATCGGCTGCGGCGCGTGCCTGGTGCAGGCGCCGCCCGGCATGTTCGTGCTCGATGCGCAAGGGAAGGCCGTCGTCACGCGGCCCGACCAGGAGTGGTCGCCCATCGACGGCGAATTCATCAGGCACTGCCCCACCTACGCCATCAGCGCACGCCCCGCCGCGGCGCCGAAAGCGGCGGGGGCAGCAGGCTAGGGTGGGGTTATCCGCATGCTGTCGTTCTCAACGGTGATCCTGGCCTGAGGTCGATGCGAGAGAACAAACTCTGTGACGGCTTGTAGGGTCGGGTATGCGGGATCGCTGCCAAGGCAACGAGCATCATCAATGACGATCACATGCCCCAAGTCTGGCGCACGAAGTATCTGGTCCAGCTCTTCGCGTAGGGGCGTGTCCTGGTCTCCCCTCGCCGTGTCGCCCGCGGAGTAGTGCCCATCCAACCAGAAGAGCGCCGGTTGATGGATCCGTGGCATGATCCGTCCGAGTTCCTTCCCGCTATCCCCGTGTATCAGCTCGACGTGCGTGTCCCGCTTGAAGCGACGCTGTGCTTCCGCAAACAGCGTGTCGCTCAGTTCGATCGAGTAGATCTTCTCGAACAGGGAGTTCATCGCGGCGACCATGTCGCCGCGATACGTTCCCGTTTCCACGAAGACCTTCAACTGATATCGTTCGGCGTAGGATCGCAGGACATGCTGCTTCACCCCATGTGGCGGCGGCACGGGCCGTCCGCGACGTTCCCACTCCGCAATCGGGTCACGCTGCCTCTTCCGTCTCAGCCAGTCGAGGAGCTCCTGGAGAGTGCTATACTTCACGCGCGAACCCCAGAGGGAGCGTCGTCGTGAAAAGAGCACTCGTGTGCGGAGCGGGCGGTTTCATCGCAGGGCACCTGGTGAAGCGGCTCAAGCGAGAAGGGTATTGGGTTCGCGGGGTGGACATCAAGGCTCCCGAATTCTCACCCACCACGGCGGATGAGTTCCACTTGCTCGATTTGCGAGAGTCTGGTGCGTGCGACGCTGCGCTCTCTCTCGCATCGGGTCGCGTCGACGAGGCCTATCAATTGGCGGCGGACATGGGCGGCATGGGCTTCATCCACTCGGCCGAGTCCGACATCTTGCGCAACAACGCCTTGATCAACATCAACATGATCCACGCCGCCGCGCGCGCGTCCATCGGGCGGTACTTCTTCTCCTCGTCCGTCTGCGTCTACCGCGACATGGAACCCGGTGAGCCGGAGCTGACCGAGGACGAGGCGTATCCGGCGCACCCCGATAACGAGTACGGGTGGGAAAAGCTCTATGCCGAGCGCGTGGCGCTCGCGTTCGGTCGCAAGTACGGGATGGAGGTCCGGATCGCGCGGTTCCAGAATTGCTACGGACCCGAGGGCACGTGGACCGGTGGGAGGGAAAAGGCGCCGGCCGCGATCTGCCGCAAAGTCGCCGAGGCCGGCGACGGCGGCACCATCGAGGTGTGGGGTGACGGCAAGGCCATTCGTTCCTACACGTACGTCGATGACATGGTTGACGGGATCTATCGCCTGACCCATTCGTCGCTGACGGGCCCGACCAATATCGGCAGTGCCGAGTACGTCTCGGTCGCGCACCTCGTGAACACCGTCGCTCAGGTCGCTGCCAAGACCATCCACGTCAAATACGTCGAGGGCCCGGTCGGTGTCCAGTCGCGAAACTTCAGTAACGAGCGGATCTACTCCATCGGTTGGCGTGCCCGCTACTCTCTCACGGACGGCATCGCCCGCACCTATCCCTGGGTGCACGAGCAGGTCCAGGCGCGACGCGCGGCGGTCGTAGCCTAGGCGGGGATTACAGCCTAGTCCAACCCGACGGGACCACGTCCCGGTCATCCACGCGAGGGTCATTCATCCAGCGCCGGGGGGCCAGCACCAGTTTGTCGGAGTGCGGGTCGAGCCAGGCCGCCCACCAGCTGAAGCTGCTGTTGGCGATGATGTGATGGCGGCAGGCGCTCATGAGCCGCAGGTCTTCATGATCCGTGCGCGCCGCGCGCCCGCTCACCAGGGTCCACGGGTGGTCAAATCGCAGGTTCCGGGCGACCCAGTCCGGATCATCCGAAAACAGGAACAGGTGCGGGTCGGCCAGCCGCTCGCCGACATGCGACACGCAGCGTTGATAGTACTCCGGCGTGCAGACGCTGCGCGCGGGGCTGGTTCGGGGATCCGAGACATAATCGCCTCTCCTGATGTGCACACTGACCGATTGGGTCGTCGCCATCTGATCGACGATCTCCCGGGTTCGCGCGTCCGGTGGGAAGTCGATCGTGAACTCGCGCCGAATCGTATCCGCGACGTCGAGGAAGTATTTCTCGCTTTGCCAATAGCCGTCCAAATAGGTGCGCGCCCGCGCCTGGAGCACTCGCGGGTCTACCGGGGACAACGTGCGCTCGTGGATCCAGATCCAATCGTATCCGATCCTGAATCGCCGGCGCAGCTGA
>WNGO01001864.1_pt1 | contig 14923 bp, 15 predicted proteins | sample 5400511 | NCBI WGS metagenome assembly WNGO01 (sample SAMN13153380, study PRJNA577476) | soil metagenome | isolation source: 20 cm soil or saprolite under Garry oak tree replicate 2 | place: USA:California | collected 2016-06-15 | reverse complement strand
CGTGTTGCGGGCGTTAAGTGAGCCTGGCTCAGGTACTTGGATAGGCATTGTTTTATCTTTCCTCGTCTTGTTTTTTCTTTGGAAAAGATCGTGGCCTGCGATTGTCACTCTCATCGTGGCTGTCCCGGGCGGCATGTTGATGAACGAACTGCTTAAGATTCTAGTCCATCGACCACGGCCGTTTCTCGAGGGGCCGTTTGTGGACTGGTCCGGCTACAGCTTTGCCAGCGGCCACACCATTGGGGCAACTCTGCTTTACGGACAGCTCGCGCTCTTCATCGTGCCGGCAATGAAAGCGCGGCACTGGCGCGCTCTGACCAGTTCTACAGCGATAGTGATCGTGTTGCTGGTCGGGTTTAGTCGCATTGCCTTGGGCGCGCATTATCTGACCGATGTGCTCGCTGCCATCGTTTTCGGGGTTCTTTGGCTGGCATTCTGTTTAGTCGCTGGCAAACCGATGCGTCGCGTTAACCAGCAATATCAAGTCGCGGAAATCGTGACTTTGCCAGAAGGCGGCGAAGTTGTCGCCCTGCCGGTTGAGCAAACAAAGGCACCTGCTCAGAATCTTCTGAGCTAACGCGACCCGCGCGCGGCCGCGGAGCGCGCAAGTCCTTATTCTTGCTACTCTCATGAGCGCATAGGCTCTCGCTCAGGCGAATTGTTTCGGAGCAAGCAGATGAAAGCACCCGGAAAAGCTCAACTCACCATTTATGTGCTCGGGCTCGTCGGGGCGGCGCTTTTTACCATCCTGCTCATTCGGCAAGGGGCCGGAGCGGTCGGGACTGCGATTGCCACAGCCGGGTGGGGGATTGCGGCAGTCGCGGCTTATCATTTCGTGCCGCTTTTTCTCGATGCGATGGCGTGGTGGGTGCTTTTTCCAGAAACCGATCGCCCGCTCTGGCAGAGCTTGTTTTGGATGCGCTGGATCGGTGAATCGGTGAGCAACCTTGTGCCTTCGGCTGCAGTGGGTGGCGATATTGTGCGCGCCCGACTGGCCACCATCAGCGGTGTGCCTTTGCCGATCGCCGCCGCGAGCGTGATCGTTGATATCACGCTCGGCGTTTTTACGCAGATCGGGTTTACGTTGCTCGGATTCGCCTTGCTCGTCAGCGTGACGGGGCGAACGAGTTTCGTCGGCCCAGCTTTGCTTGGGGCGTTGATTGGAATTGCTGCGGTTGCCGGTTTTTATTTTGTGCAGCGGCGCGGAATGTTCCGTTTCGTCGGCATGATCATCTCGCGCCTGGTAAACTCCAAGGATTGGCAGTCTCTAGTCCAAAGCGGTGATACCTTGGATCAGGCTGTGCGCATGCTCTATGCGCGTCGACGCGGCGTAATCGCATGCTGTGCTTGGACGGTTGTTTCGCTGATTAGCAGTTCAGGCGAAATTTGGATCGCCCTTCACGCGATTGGCGTGCACGCAACCATCATTAACGCGATAATCCTGCAGAGCTTGGCATTGACTATTCGCTCAGCGTTTTTTGTCGTCCCCGGCGCGCTGGGTGTGCAAGAGGGGGGCTACCTCGGCGTGGGCAATCTTCTCGGCATCCCCGGCGAAACTGCCTTGGCGGTTTCCATCATCACGCGCATGCGCGATTTGGCGGTCGGCATTCCCGCTCTGGTAACGTGGCAAGTCATCGAAGCACGCCGCCTTTGGCGAGCGCGCTCCTTGGGAGCGAGCCGATGAAGTCTCAGTTTGCCGATGGCGTTGCGCAGCGCTCCTAGTCGCCGTTTCACTTTCGTCTTCTTGGCGAAATTCGTTCGAACGTTCCACCAAACCAGGGCGAGACCGTTTGGAACAACCAGCCGCCGTCTGAGTTCTTCGACCACATCGCGATCGGCATAAGCCTTGATAAAGCAAGTCGTAAAAAGGAAGCCATTGGCCGCGGCGCTCTTCCGACATTGAGTTGATTTTTAACGATTCAACGAACGCCGTGGCTGCATGCGACAAACCATCGGGAATAAAGTGTTCCAACAGCGTCAGCCCGTTCCCATTTTTTCCAGTGGGCATAATTTTCTCCTGTTTTTTCTTGGTCGACCCCTTCGATAAATAACGCGCCTCGTGCGCGAATGGTTGTAATTTATGCTCCCGCCAGCGCGATTGTTTCGCCGACCTTAGGGATGCGCAGTTCAGCTTTGACCTCGCGCTTTTTTAACTCGCGCTCGAATTCCTCGGACGTGCCGGTCAATACCGGGAACGTGCCGTAGTGCATCGGAATGGCGATCCTCGGGTTCACTAGCTTCACGGCGTCCGCCGCCCGTATCGGTCCCATCGTGAAATGGTCGCCGATGCAAACAAGCATGATATCTATGATGTTATAATCCGCCACGCGCGCCATATCGGAAAAAAATGCGGTGTCTCCTGTGTTATAGATCGTTGGGCCGCCGCGAATGGAGATGACTAATCCGCTTGGATTCCCTGCGTAAACCGGCGGTGAGTTCTCGTCCTTGGCAACTCCTGAACCGTGCCAGGCCGGCACAAAACACACCGTCACATCACCATCGAGTAATCTAAGCTGGCCTCCGAAGGCACCGGTCGTGTCGTTGTCGGCCTGCTCGGCGGGATAACCAAGCGCCAATTTCATCGCTTCCGCCAGATCGTATGTGGAAACCAGTTTCGCGCCGGTGCGCTTTCCAATTTCGACCGCGTTGCCGACGTGATCAGAATGACCATGCGTGAGTAAAATCAGGTCGACACGTTTCAAGGCCGCGAGTTCGTCTTTGCCTTTTTCGAAAACCGGGTTTGTCAGCCACGGATCGAGCAGCAGAACATTGCGGGCCGGTGTTGTGATCTTAAAGGCAGAATGTCCGTACCAGGTCAGGTGGGTTTGCGTGGTCATGTTTGAGACGAAATCGAAAACACGTCACCAAGCAAGAGCGATGGCTGTTAAAAATGACAAATGACGAAGCTCGGAGGAATCACAAAGCCCAAATGAAAAGCCTCGACGCGCGCTTATTCGTCATTCGAGCTTGGTCATTGTTTCGTCATTCGTCATCGGACTTCGTCATTTTCTGCGATGCTCGTGCCGTGTATGATTAACATCTCAGTATGGACCACGACGAAGCGCACCGTCATCTCGCTGGCACTGATCCGCGCTTTGCCGAACTCATCGCGCGCTCCCGTCACTACGAAATCAAAATTCTTCCAGCGATCAATCCGTTTGACGCGTTGGCTGAGTCTATTGCTTACCAGCAACTGAGCGGAAAAGCCGCGGCAACAATTTGGAAAAGAGTGCGTGCTTTGTTTCCGCGCCGAAAGCATCTCGACCCAAAGCTTGTTCTGGCTACGCCGGACGAAAAATTCCGTGCCGCTGGGTTATCGCGCAGCAAAATCGCGGCGCTAAAAGATCTCGCCGCCAAAACTATCGACGGCACCGTACCGTCGAGCCGTGCTCTCGCGCGAATGAGTGATGAGGAGATTATTGCTCGTCTAACCTCGGTCCGGGGCATCGGCCGCTGGACTGCCGAGATGCTTTTGCTTTTCGATCTTGGCCGACTCGACGTTTGGCCGGTAGCTGATTACGGAGTGCGCAAGGGTTTCGCCAGGACTTTTGGCCGGAGGAAGCTTCCCACACCCAAGCAGCTCACGAAGTTTGGAGAGAAATGGCGACCCTACCGCTCGGTCGCGGCGTGGTATTTCTGGCGGGCGCTGGATAAACCGGAGGTCGCGAATCGGTTCGAGGAAAGTTGAAGCTTTGAAGCGTTGAAGCGGAGGAGCGTTTTTGTAACGCTACAACCCTTCAACTCTTTAACCGCGCCGATAGGCGCAATTGACTTTGCCGGATGCTCCCACTAAAACCCGGTCATTATGGCAATGATCCACATCAATCGCTCTGGCGCGAGCCTTGGGACTTTTTCGGAAGAGGATGTGCGTGAAGGCCTGCGCACGGGTCGATTTATCGGCACTGACCTCGGTTGGCGCGAAGGAATGCCCAGCTGGCAGCCGCTGTCGCAATTTATGGAATTCGGCGCGGCGGCGCCCGCTCCCGAGCCACCACCGCTCGTAGGAGCGATGCCGACGGCGGCTATGGCGCCGCCCATCCAACCGGGGACCGAAACCACTGCCGCCCGTGAAGGGTTGCCTTGGGAGCATCGGCAAGAGCGAGGTTTTTTAAACGCATTCATCGAGACTCTACAGATGGTCCTGAGCAGACCTGCGGAGGCCTTTACGGTCATGAGAAGAGAAGGTGGGGTGGGCGAGCCACTAATTTATGCCCTCATCGGCGCCGGCGCCGGCGCCCTCGTCTCATTTCTTTTTTCGCTTGGTTTGCGTTCGGTCGGTGTTTTCGCCGATCAACGGAACGGTTTTGCTGCGCTTCCCTGGCTTGGCGTCGGCTCCGCCGCACTCATTGTTCTCATTCCCTTGTTCATCGTTGTGGGATTATTTATTGGCGCGGCCATCGTTCATCTCTGTTTGATGATTGTGGGTGGCGCGAGGCAATCATTTGAAACGACCTTCCGTGTTCTGGCCTTTTCCCAAGGCTCGACCGGGCCGTTGCAGATGATTCCACTTTGTGGCGGGTTAATCGCGGCCGTTTGGGGTCTGGTCGTGAACTGCATCGGACTGGCAAAGGCGCATGAAATCGAAACGGGGCGAGCGGTCCTGGCCGTTTTGCTCCCAGTAATCATTTGTTGCGGCGGCGGAATTTTGTTAGCGGTCTTGGCTGGCGGGATTGGTGTCTTGAGCCAGCACGGCGCCCACTGATCGAACACGTGCAGTTGTCGCACCGCTCTCTTCTTCCGGGCGAGATTGATCACGAGCTCGTTTGGCTGAGCGTTTCATTGGGCTCTTTTGCCGTCGCAGCGCTTTGGTTTGCGCTCCGTTTACCATGGCCGCGCTGTATTTTTCATGACCTCACCGGTTTGCCTTGCCTTACCTGTGGCGCTACGCGCGCGGCTATTCAGTTTTGCCACGGAAATTTTGTCGGCGCCTGGAAATGGAATCCGCTCGTCTTTGCCGGTCTGTGTGCGATCTCAGTATTTGATGTGTATGCGGTGCTCGTGCTCGTGTCAGGCTGGCCGCGTTTACGCATTGTGCAATTGACTGCTAACGAAAAGAATTCGATGCGGGTGCTTGTAGTGGCGGCGCTGGTGCTCAATTGGATTTATTTGCTCGGCCATTGGCGCAATTTCTCCTAGCGGCGTGGTGGAGACGACGACAGCGGCCCTCCACCAATCACCCATCACCGGCCTTCGACCCACATCATCATCCGGCGCGCCGGGGTGCTGCTGAATGAATGCGCTTGGATCAAGCCAACCGCGCGTATCTTCACGATAACCGGGCCCGATTGAATGGAGTTGCGAATTCGTGCATCTCAATGCGCAAAGTAGCGTCCGTTGGCTGTCCCCCACAGCGGCGATCTGCTGGCCGCGCTGAACATCTTCCCCCGGATACACCAGCATCTTTTCGACATGGGCATAATACGATTGCACATCTTTGCGCTGGCCATATTCGAGATAGGCGTGCAGCAGGGTGATTATATTACCCCATCCCGCTCCGCCCTCGCGCGCCAGCAACACGCGGCCATCCGCGATCGCGTAAATTGGCTCGCCCAGATCGCTGTTTTCACCGCCGATACCATTTAGATCGTCCCCCAAATGCTGATTATCGGTAAAGCGCTGCGCATTGTAAGCGAGGGCACCGTGTTCGCTGCCCAACGGAAAATCGAAGCGGCCCGCGGTTGGAATTGAAGCAAGCTCCAGCGGTGAAGTGAACTGAAACGCCGGATCAACTTTCTTAGGACGGCTTAGTTCGGGCCCTAGACGGATGAACAGTGTTGTTAAGAAGGCAGCGAGGAACACCGTCCCCGCTAACAATCCGATCTTCAGTCCAGTTTTTTTGAGCTTCATTACAGCCACAGATTAACACGGATGAAACACAGATCAGAACGGCGTGCTTGCGCGATCTGATTCCAGCAAATCTGTGTCTTTCTGTGTCCATCTGTGGCGATCTTTGCATTTCTTCATGGTCTTGGCGGCTTGAGATAGACGCCCTGTCTGCAGTCGATCTTGGCAATCGATGATTGGCAATCTACCCTCGGGCTATGCGAATTTTAGTCACCGGAGGTGCCGGTTTCATCGGATCGCATCTTGTCGAAAAATTACTCCGCGATGGTCACGACGTTGTCATCCTTGATGATTTCAACGATTTTTACGATCCGGAGATCAAACGTGAAAATATTGCCTCTGTTTCGCGAGACGTTGCCATTCATCAGATCGATCTCCGTGACAACGCGGCCGTCCGCTCTTTATTTCGCAGCGAAAAATTTGACGCTATCGCCCACCTGGCGGCGCGCGCGGGAGTTCGCCCTTCCATTCAGCAGCCTCAGCTCTATTACGACACAAATGTCATTGCCACGTTACATCTTCTCGAGGCTGCGCGTGTCACCGGGGTTCAACGCTTCGTCTTTGCCTCGAGTTCATCCGTTTACGGAATCGGGAGGACCGTCCCGTTTTCGGAGGACCTCCATCTGACACAGACAATCAGTCCGTATGCCGCGAGCAAGATTGCAGCCGAATTTCTTTGCTCGACTTACTCACATCTGTACCAACTTCGCGTTCTCGCGTTGCGTTATTTTACCGTTTACGGGCCACGGCAACGTCCTGATCTGGCCATTCATAGCTTTACGCGGCGAATCCATTTCGGGAAGCCGATCGATCAATTTGGCGATGGGACCACGCGCCGCGATTACACTTACATAGACGATATTATCCAGGGAACGATGGCGGCTCTCAAGTACGATGGGGCGCTCTTTGATGTTTTTAATCTGGGAGAAAGCGAAACCATCCAGCTCAGCGATTTAATTGCGGCGATTGAGAGCGCTCTGGGCAAGAAGGCGACGATCAATCGGCTTCCGGAACAACCTGGCGATGTACCGTTGACCTGCGCCGACATCTCAAAGGCCAGAAGATTGTTAGGCTACGATCCGAAAACAGCTTTCGCGGAGGGATTGCCACGATTCGTAAACTGGTTTCTTAAATCGGAAGCCAGTCGTGCCAAATGAGATAACTGGCGTCACCACCAGCCCGGAGGGTGGCCGTCATGCCCGTGCTCGAGCTTACGCTTGCAATTGCAAGGGCGACAGACGATAATTCGCGCCAGATGTCGGGAATTTTCTTCGACGATCCAGGCGTCCGCTTCTAACAACGATTCAGATTTTGTTGAAATTATGATGCACGTTCTTGCATCTTCCCTGCTTCGTTGGCTGACTGTGGCGGCTTGTATTTCGAGACGAGTTCATTTCCGGCGTCACTTGGCGGAGTTTCCGGCGGCGTCGCAGAACGCTTGCAGATTGCTTGAAAGGACCTTTTCGGGTCGGCGCGTCGCTGGCTGTGCATCACTAGATGCGCTTCGTCGATTTAACAATTCGGTAAACCTAGAGGATCAAAATGAAATCTCATTCATCCGGGAGGCGCCCGCGTCGAACGCGCGGCGGATCCCGCAGAAGGGGCGATCAACGGCCGCGTTTTCAAGAGGCCCGCTCGAAAGCCCCCAAAAAGACGTTTTGGCAGCGATTGGTAGCATTTTTTGCAAACAGAGAAACCACCAAGAAAGCGGCGCCGGCTTCGCGCAACGGATCGCAGCAAGTACGGCCGGCCCGTAAACCTGAGCCGGTCGAGGTCACTTCACCGCGTCTCTACGTAGGCAACCTCTCCTTCGACGCCACTGAGAGCGATCTGTTCGAGCTATTCAACGGCGTTGGCCATGTGCAAAACGCCGAAGTCGTCAGCTATCGCCATAATCAACGCTCGAAAGGTTTCGCCTTCGTGCAAATGCAAACAGTGGAAGAGGCAAAACGTGCCGTCGAGGAGCTGCATGACAAAGAATTCCTCGGCCGTAAACTGGTCGTGAGCGGCGCGAAAACCAGCGAGCGCGAAGCGCGGAGCTAAGGCGAGATCGACAATCTGTCTTCAAACCGGGAGACGAAGCGAAAGCGCGTCTCCCGGTTTTGTTTTGAGAAAAATGACGAAATCCGAATGACGAATGACGAAGGAAATTCGAATGACGAAATCCGAAATGACTCAGGCTCGATGGTGCAGTTTTCGCTCATTTGAGCTTCGTCATTCATTCGTCATTCGTCATTAGTGCTTCGTCATTCATTGAAACGGCCCTTCCTCATCGTCGGACCAACCGCAACGGGAAAGTCCGAGCTCGCCGCCGACGTGGCTGTGCTCGTCGCTGGCGAAATTGTCAGCGCCGATGCGTTCCAAATCTATCGCGGTCTAGAGGTTCTATCGGCCAAGCCAGAGGCCGCTACGCTCAGGAAAGCGCCGCACCACTTAATCGGGACGCTCTCGCTTGAGCAGGAAATGAACGCTGAAAAATTTCGAATAGAAGCAGCCCGGGAAATTGCCGAAATTAGATCGCGCGGCCGCGCTCCGATCGTGGTTGGTGGCAGCGGACTTTACATTAAGGCGCTCACACATGGCCTGATGACGTTACCGGCTTCAGATCGAAAATTGCGTGATGAGTTGAACGAGCTCACCCTGGAGCAGGCGCGGGCGCGACTTATTGATCTTGACCCGGAAGCCGCTCGCACGATTGACCTGAAAAATCGGCGCCGGTTACTGCGCGCGCTCGAGATTTGTTTGCTCACAGGCCAACCGGCTTCCGCGCAGCGAAGGGAATGGGTACCTGTAGCCGGGGTCGCTGACCCCGGCCTGCCGCTGTCAACGACCGCGGCTACCACATCAGGTGTTTTCGTTTTTCGAGACCGAGAGGAACTTTACCAGCGCATTAACGAGCGCGTGGAGAGAATGTTTAAAAACGGCGTTATCGATGAAGTAGGCGGCCTCGGTGCCATCAGCTCCACCGCGTCCAAAATGATCGGTTTGGCTGAGGTTCGACAATTGCTCGATGGGAAAATTTCGATGTCGCAATGCATCGCCCGGATTCAGCAAACTACTCGTCGTTATGCCAAAAGGCAGTTGACCTGGTTTGCGCGGCAAAGTAAATTTGAGCCACTGAATTTATCGGTTCTAAGCTACGGCCAAGCCGTCGATCGGATAGCGCAAAGAGTTTCTCTTCTTTGCGAACAGGGATGATTGAAACGCGTCCGAAGAAAACGCACGAACGTGCTCTCCTGATCGGCCTGGAAAAGGAAGGCGTCTCGAAATGGGATCTGCGCGATTCAATGGAAGAATTGCGCGAACTGGCGAACTCGGCCGGCGCAGAAGTGGTCGACACCGTTACACAAAAACTATCCAAACCAACAGCGCCGTACTACATCGGTCGTGGGAAAGCAGAACTGATTAAAGAATCGATCCAGCATCAAAGGGTGACTTCGGTCATTTTCAATGATGAACTTTCTCCGGCGCAAGGCCGTAACCTGGAAAACCTGCTCGCGCGCAAAGTTCTCGATCGCACGCAATTGATCCTCGATATCTTCGCGCAGCGGGCCCGAAGCCGGGAAGGTCGATTGCAAATCGAGTTGGCGCAGCTGCAATATCTATTGCCGCGTCTCACCCGGATGTGGCACCACCTGTCGCGGCAAACAGGCGGTATTGGCACGCGCGGTCCCGGCGAAACGCAATTAGAAGTCGATCGCCGCCGCGTCCAGGAGCGCATCGCGCGGCTGGAACGCGAGCTTGAGTCAGTTCGCAAAACGCGCACCGTCCAGCGCGAAGGACGCAAACGACATCAATGGCCGGTCGCGGCCGTGGTTGGATACACCAATGCCGGCAAATCGACCTTGTTAAATTTGCTGACTGGCGCGGACCTTGTCGCTGAGGATAAGCTTTTTGCCACGCTCGATCCGACGACGCGCAGTTTTGTCCTGCCTAATAAACAGCGGGTCCTGCTTACCGATACGGTCGGATTTTTGAGGAAGCTGCCCCACACCCTAATCGAAAGTTTCAAAGCGACGCTCGAGGAAGTGCACGAGGCTGATTTGCTCATTCACGTTGTTGATTTGAGCCACGCGCGCGTGGACGAGCAGATGGCAGCGGTTGATAGCGTGGTCAAAGAGCTGGACGCGTTTGGGAAACAAACCCTGATCGTTTTTAACAAGATCGACAATCTCCCGAATCGTGACTTGACCGAGGCCTACCTGAAACGGTATCCGGGCAGCGTCGCGATCTCGGCGCGTTCTGGTGAAAATGTCGCAGCGCTGGTGGGGACATTGCAGGACGCGCTCAGCGCCTGGCGGTTGCGTTTGCATTTTCGTATTCCCTCCAAGGAGTCGGCATTGATCGCCGAAATTCATCGTGTCGGTCACGTGCTCGAGTTGCGCTATGAGGGGAATGATGCAGTGATCGTGGCGCACCTACCGCCACAACTGGAGCAAAAGCTCTCGCACTTCGCCGCTCGCTGAGTTGCAAGGCTCGGCCATTGCGGTAGAGCAGTGTATGGCATTTCTGCGCCGGATCACGGAAGGGCTGGGACTGAATCGCGCACCCACAATTAGAAGAATTGTCGTCGCTGTAATTGGCGGCACCATTGTCCTCGTCGGACTGGCGCTACTTCTTCTCCCCGGTCCAGCCACGATCGTCATCCCGATCGGGCTCGTTATTCTCGCGAGCGAATTCGCTTGGGCCCGCCGGGTTTTGCGTCGTGGCAAATGGGCCGTCGAAAAAGCGCGCCGCGGCAGATGGCGCGATTTATTTTCCACCGCCAGTGACGCATGACGATGCGCCAGCGCGCGTGGCTCAACTGGTAGAGGTATTCCCGGAGGTTTATCCAGGCGCGCATTGTGAGCTCGATTTCAAAAATCCGCTTCAGCTACTAATCGCCACAATTCTCTCCGGGACGCCAGATATTGCCAAAAAGCTGGAACGTCATTTGCAGGAAAAGTAGTTTTCCGGGTTGATGGCAAAATTATCGCGAGCGGTAAGCCGGCCAGATGGAGTTGCCCGCAAGGCGGAACGGGAATGGCAACGACTGTGCGATGTTTATTTGCCGATTCGACCGAAGCGGTCGATTTGGCGATGCAGTCGCAAGCACAGGCAGGATGATCCGCCTCAAGGTTGGAAGATTCACATTTCCGCGACGATCCTTTCGGCGCGCAGCATCTTTCGGGTAATTGCACCTTATTTGAAGCGGCGTGGAATTCTCTTCAAGGCACCGAAGTCGCTTCTTGAATTACAAAACCTGAACGCCGGGATTTTTTACGGCTTCAGCCAGATGGGGAAGTTCATTACAATCTATCCGCCATCGACCGAGGTTGCACTGGCGATTGCGCCCAACCTTCATCGACTGACCGCGAAACATAGCGGGCCGCTCGTACCTTATGATAAGCAGCTGCGGAGTAAGTCATGCGTTTACTATCGCTATGGCAGTTTCTCGAACGTCAGGGTCATCTTTCGAGGGAAAAGGGTTGATGCTATCTCCCGGCCAGACGGCAAACTCGTTCCAGATTTACGGAAAGCTGGCGCTGCCGTTCCACGTTGGTTGACCGATCCCTTTACGCCCGCGGAATCGCGGACCGAGCTCGAACCGGTGACTCCACTGGAAACCGACTACACCGATTACGAGGCGCTTATCCAGAGAGGCCGAGGAGGGATTTACCAGGCGCGCGATGTTTCTTCTGTGCCGGCGAGACCGTGCGTGATCAAAGAAGGCAGGCGCCACGGAGAAACCGACTGGCTTGGTCGCGACGGGTTCGATCGAATCAAACGCGAGACGCAGTTTCTACGATCAACGTCGGCTGTTGTCCCCGCGCTTCCGCGAATCATCACCAGCTTTCGCGCAAACGGTTGCTTTTATCTGGTCATGGAACGCATTGTTGGGAGAACGTTGCAGCAGATGCTCGCCAGCCGTCGGCGAATATCGCGGCGCCGGATGCTGAATTATTGTGTGAGCATGGCCCAGATAGTCGCCGACATTCACGCGGCCGGATGGGCTTGGCGCGATTGCAAGCCGGCAAACTTTCTGTGTCAGAAAAATGGCAAATTGCGGGCGCTCGACTTCGAAGGAGCGTGCCGCTTGCATGCAATGGACCCATTGTTGTTAAGAACTTCGGGCTACACGCCTGCGGGATGGCGAAGAAAGCTGATCGATCCGGAGGCTATCGATTTATACGCTTTGGGCACTTCTATTATGCAGGTAGTCGGGAGAAGCAGCTCTCTAAATAAGCTCAGTAGCGCTTTTGAACGAGAGACTAAGAAGCACAAGTTCCCCAGCTCGTTTGTGAAAACAATTCGAAGCCTGCGAAATGCAAAATCAAAAGTACGACCGTCAGCTCGCGCAGCTCATTTTGGTCTAGCGAAGCCGTAAACCTCAAGCATTGAACAGTCGTTTCTGACCACCCTTTGGGACTCACTTTGTCGGATACGCCAGAAAAGCGGCACGGGCTTACGGAATTGCACACGGGACCATTATAGACTCACGCCCGGATGTGATACACCCATCCGCGCCTGTTAACACCGGATCACAGTGAGACGCAGTGGACAGCCGCTTGTTGGCTTTGGTGTACACCCCGCGTCAGTGACAAAACCAAGGCTACCCTTCGGCTGTTTTTTTGGCGTCATGTCGCTAAGCTTAATCTTGGCTGACTTCGGCACCTTTTGCTTTGTTTTTTTGGCTGATCGTTTCGATGCTGGCATGGCGTTGGTTTCCTTTCCTTCGATTTTGCCCGCAATTCCCATCCACGACACCAGTGAGTGTGCACTCATTAATGTCATAGAATGTAAGCTTTAAGGAATGTACGCTCGCCAAGCGTCGTAGCCAAGATTGAAATAAACCGAGCCGGAGTATGTGGAAGCCGATTTTTAATCGTCCTTTTCGGGCGAAGGCATTCGCGGCGATCGAGGCGGTAGCCGCTGCGTTGTTACCGAGGACTGAAGGTAGCAATGGAAAGGACGATGCGCCCGCGCCGAGAGCGAAGAAGTTTCGGCGAAGAAGAGCAGATGCATCGCTGGCGGGAGGAACCGCAGGGATAGCGATTCTTTATGGTTATCTGAGTCAGGCTCGGACTGGTCTTAGAGATAATGAGATTGCGCTGTGTTTTTTGAAACAAGCGGCGGATGCGGTCTCGGCTCTACCGATGGATTCATCGCTTTACGAAGGGTTCACCGGCGTTGCCTGGTCCGTTGCGCATCTACGGACATGGCTTCTGGATCCAGATGATAATTCAACCGAATCCATTGACCAGATATTAAACCGGTCTCTCAGCGGCAAGCCATGGCGCGGCTGTTACGACCTGGTGAGTGGCCTTGTCGGCTTCGGTGCCTATGCCTTGGAACAGCTACCCAGGCCACTGGCAATTGAATGTCTGAAAGAAGTTATTAATCGTCTCGACGAGATCGCTGAGCGGAACGCTGAGGGAATTACCTGGTTTACTCCACCGCACATGCTTATTGATTCGCAGCGTAAAATTCATCCCAATGGATATTATGATCTAGGCGTCGCGCATGGTGTGCCCGGTGTCATTGCGTTGCTTGGGCGAGTATGTTCTCTCAAAGTGGATCGCGCCGCGATGCTGGCCGAAACCCAGGCGAAAGCACGCTCTCTCCTTGAAGGCGCCGTGCTTTGGCTGCTCGCTCTGAACTTTCCGCACTTTACTGGGCCTAGTATTCGCAGCCCGGCACCCAGCCGCGTGGCGTGGTGTTATGGCGACCTTGGAATTGCAGTAGCACTTCTAGCTGCCGCGTCACGCGGCAACAAAGCCAAATGGAAAGAAGAGGCATTGCGGCTGGCACGAGATGTTGCTCGGCGTCCTGAGAGCGACTCCGGTGTGAAAGACTGCGGTCTTTGCCACGGCGCTGCCGGTGTAGGCCATTTATTCAATCGCCTTTTCCAGGGCACCGGTGAGCCTGTGTTCAAACAAGCAGCGCGAAGCTGGTTCGAGCGTACCCTCCGGCTGCGGCGTGATTCTCAAGGCATCGCTGGCTTCTTCGCGCTTGGCGTTGGATCCAATGGCCAGTTACGATCGATTCCCAAAATAGGCTTACTACAGGGTGCGACCGGCGTAGCCCTCGCGCTACTGGCAGCCGCGACTGACGTCGAGCCCAATTGGGATCGAATGATGATGATATCGATCCCACCAAAAAGAGGTCCAGTTTCAGACATCAGTGCCAGAACGGCCACGAGGTCCCCGCACACGTAATCGTTGGACTCGTTCCCACGTCTAGTCGTTTTGGCGGCGGTTCCTCAATCGAACCTCGGCACTTCGGGCGCATCTTCGCCTTTCGTTTCGATGCTACCACACTACTGATTGCTTTCCTGGTGCGGCGCCTCTAAAGAAACTGCCTTGCTCGATCCGCTGCAGGGATGGAAGAAATACTCAAATGACGGCGCGCGAACGGGTGAAACAGTTCATTAAGGCATTCCCGGAGATTTATCCGGGCGCGCATTGTGAGCTCGATTTCAAAAATCCGCTTCAGCTACTAATCGCCACAATTCTCTCCGCCCAATGCACCGACAAGCGCGTGAACATGGTCACGCCAGCTCTGTTCAAAAAGTATCGGACCGCGGCGGATTACGCAAAAGCGGCGCCAGCCGAATTGGAGAACGCGATTAAATCGACGGGATTTTTTCGCAATGCAACGTTGACAATTGCCGAAAAATTCAACGGTCGCGTTCCAGAAACAATGGACGAACTGCGCGAGTTACCCGGCGTTGGACGCAAAACGGCGAACGTTGTTTTAGGCAACGCCTTTGGCAAAAACGAGGGGATCGTGGTGGATACGCACGTCGCGCGATTGTCTCAGCGCCTCGGCTTAACGAAGCAGACCGATCCGGAAAAGATTGAGCGCGATTTAATGAAATTGGTGCCGCGTGAACACTGGACGGACTGGAGTCATTGGCTCATTTGGCACGGGCGCCGGCGCTGTTATGCACGCAAGCCGGATTGCGCGAACTGCGAGATTTTTCGTCTTTGTCCTAGCGGGAAGGTTTTTTTACGCACAGGCGCAGCCCGAAAATCCGAGGCGCCCGTCGCCTGATACGGCGCATTTACCGTGACTCAACCGGGAGGGCTCGATGAGA
>WNGO01004343.1_pt1 | contig 14927 bp, 18 predicted proteins | sample 5400511 | NCBI WGS metagenome assembly WNGO01 (sample SAMN13153380, study PRJNA577476) | soil metagenome | isolation source: 20 cm soil or saprolite under Garry oak tree replicate 2 | place: USA:California | collected 2016-06-15 | reverse complement strand
ATCGAAACCGTTCACCTCGGGATCGACGGTGGTGCTCCCGTGCGCGAAGCCCGCATGCGAGGAGCCCGGCACGAGCGGGTGGTGCTGGTGCGGTGGAGCGGCCGCCTCGGCGGCCGTCGAGGAGAGGTGAGACAGCCTGACGGCCACTCCCGACCCGGCAACGGCTGCCGCAGCCCCAAGCGCGCGGCGCCTCGTAAAGGACCTGCGCACGATCGCCTGACCGTGCCACGGTCCCCTAAGAGGAACCTGAGATGCGCGTTAGGTGCGCGTTAGGAGTTCCTAAGAGTCAGGCGGCCGCGGCGTGCAGTCGCGCGAGATGCTCGAGGCAGGAGCGGCCCTCGTCCGGGGCGCGAACGGCCGGGAGCGGCTCTTCCTCGAAGGAGCGATCCGGCTCGAACGATTCGCGGCTGACAATCTTGCCGCTTTCGACCGCGACGATCGTTCCCTCGGGGAGCTCGCTCTTGCGCAGCTTCATGCCGACGTAGCTCTCGACGAGCTCGAGCGCGACCCGGGTCGACGCGAAGAAGAGCTCCTTCTTCGTGTGCCCGAGCCACAGCGGCCGACCCAGGCCGCGCGCCAGAAGCAGCTCAGCGCGGCCTTCGTCGAGCCACGCCGTCGCCATCGAGCCGTAGAGCTGCTGCAGGGCGTTGGCAGTCCGTCCCCGTGAACGTTCGGCGAGCGCGAAGATGATCTCGGAGTCGACGGTCATTCCCTGCTCGGCGCGGGCGATGCCGTGCTGCGCGAACAGCTCGTCGTCGTTCTTGATGATCCCGTTGTGGATTCCGACGACGGAGCCATGTCGGATCGGATGGTTGTTGGCGGCGAGGCTCGGGTGGCCCTTGGTGAAGTCGCGCACGTGGACGAGCAGCTTGGTGGCCTCCTCCGGCACACTGATCCGTTCGAGCAGGGCCGTTGCTCCGGAGCGCTGCTTGTGCACGGCGATCGGAGCGCCGGGACTGCGGTACGCATAGCCCACGGCGTCGGCGCCTCGTTCCGCGATCCCGGTCAGGAGGGCACGGGCCGCGACTGTCCGCTCGACGGTGCTGTCGAGGGCGAGGCTATATCCGGCGATTCCGCACAAAGTGTCTGAAAAGATGCGAGCGACCTTTTGGTCGCTCCATCTTTCTAGACGCATCGGCTGGGGTCCTTGTTAGTGGGACACCGGTTCGAGGGGTCTCGCGAGGGGCTGATGATCGGAATGTGGGCGAACGGGGGCGATCCCTCTCCCGAGGGTTGACGAGCGCCTCAAGAGTCCACTAGGCCGCGCCGATACCCCTCGCATGCGGCCGCTCCCTGACGTGCCCTCGGACCCGGCGCTCGAGCCGAGGCTCGAGCTCGTTCCCGAAGTCGAAGAGGCGGAGGAGACCGAGGCCGAGGAGGCGGAGGGCACCGCTGAGGCAGACGAGCACGAGGACGGGGACGATGAAGCAAAACCGGCGGCCAAGGCCGAGGCGACCCAGGATCCGCTCAAGCTCTACGTCCGCGCGATCGGCGACGGCCCGCTCCTCACACCCGCCGAAGAGCGCGAGCTCGCCCGGCGGAAGGACGAGGGTGACGAAGAGGCCAAGAAGAAGCTGATCGAGTCGAACCTCCGGCTCGTGATGTCGATCACCCGCAACTACACCAAGGCCGGCGTGCCGCTGCTGGACCTGATCCAGGAAGGGAACCTCGGGCTGATCCGCGCGGTGGAGAAGTTCGACTACAAGCTCGGCTACAAGCTTTCGACGTACGCGACCTGGTGGATCCGCCAGGCAGTTACACGCGCGCTCGCCGACCAGGGCCGGACGATCCGCCTGCCGGTCCACGTCGCGGACCAGGTCCGACGGCTCATGCGCGCGCGCCGTCAACTCGCTCAGAAGTACAACCGCGAGCCGACGGAGAAGGAGCTTGCGAAGGAGAGCGGCTTCCCCGAAAAGCGCGTCCGGGAGCTGCTCGATCTCGTCGAGGATCCCGTCAGCCTCGAGACGCCGGTGGGCGACGGCGAGAGCATGTACGCCGACCTGATCGAAGACGTTCACTCGGAACGACCGGACGAGTCGACCTCCAAGAAGCTGCGTCGCAGCGAGCTCGCCGAGGCGCTCCTCCTGCTCAATCCCCGCATGCAGCGTGTGCTGTCGCTTCGCTTCGGTCTGAACGGCGAGGCTCCGCAAACGCTGGAAGAAGTCGGAGCGGGGCTCGGGATCACCCGTGAGCGGGTGCGCCAACTGGAGTCGCGCGCCTTGCGAGAATTACGGGCCGTTGCGCCCGACCTCGAGCTCTACCTTCGGAATTAGCAGGTACTACTAGGGACGTGGATCGTCGCTTCGTCGACTGTCATTCCCATGTCGTTCCATCCGGCGACGACGGGGCTGCGACGATCCAGGATGGGCTCGCCCTGTGCAAGAGCGCAGCGCAGCACGGCACGGCGGTCCTGTTCGCGACGCCGCACGTCTGGCCATACTTCACCCTGAGCGAGGAGCGCGAGGCCGAGATCCGCGAGGCCTTCGAGCGGATGCGTCCGCACGCAGGGCTCGAGCTCAGGCTCGGGTTCGAGTTGACGCCGGCCGCGCCGCTCCTGACGGAGGACCCGCACCGCTACCTCCTCGACGGGACCGACTGTGTCTTGATGGAGGTGCCCTTCTCCGGTCCGCCCGATCAGCTCTATGCACTCGCGGAGCACGTGGAAGCCGCGGGCCTGCGACCCGTGATCGCGCACCCGGAGCGGACCGAAGCCGTGCTGGAGGACCCGTCGATCGCGAACGATCTCGCTGCACGGGGCTGGATGTTGCAGGTGAACGCGACGTCGCTGACCGGCCGCCACGGACCTGAGCCCGAGGAGCTGGGCTGGTCGCTGCTCGAACGTGGCCTCGGCAGGGTCGTCGCCTCGGACGGACACCGCACGACACGCCCGGCGCAGCTCGACGAGGCGTACGAGCGCGCTGCGAAACGCCTCGGGGAAGGCGCGCTCTCGTTGTTCGACGGCTCTGCTCTTGGCGTTATGCCGTCACGGACTGCATCTCGCGCAGCGTCGACAGGCGCCTGAGCGACTCGAGCTCGATCTGCCTCACTCGCTCGCGGGTGAGACCTAGACGCCGGCCGATTTCCTCGAGCGTCTTCGGCTCGGAGTCGTCGAGGCCGTAGCGCAGCACGAGCACCTGGCGCTCGCGCTCCTGCAGCGACAGCAGCGCAGCAGTCAGCGCCTGCGAGCGCAGCGAGACCTCGACCTCTTCCTCGGGAAGCGGGTCGTCGCCGGCGACGAAGTCGCCGAAGACAGCGTCTTCGGCCTCGCCGACCGGCTGGTCCAGTGATGCGGATGCACGTGCAGCAGCCTTGACCTCGTGGGCCTGCTGAATCGGCAGGCTCGCCTCCTCGGCAATCTCCTCGAGTGTCGGCTCGCGGCCGAGCTGCGTCCAGAGCGTCCGCTCCGCGCGGTTCATCTTCTGCAGGCGCTCGACGATGTGGACGGGCATGCGGATCGTCCGCGCCTTGTCGGCGAGCGCACGCGCAACCGCTTGCCGGATCCACCAGGTCGCGTAGGTCGAGAACTTGTAGCCACGGCGCCAGTCGAACTTCTCGACCGCGCGGATGAGGCCGAGCGTTCCTTCCTGGATCAGATCGAGGAAAGGGAGCCCCTGGTTGCGGTAGTTCTTCGCGATCGACACGACGAGCCGGAGGTTCGACTGAATCATGTGGGACTTCGCGGCCATGTCTCCGCGTTCGATCCGCTTCGCGAGCTCGACTTCCTGGGGCGCGGTCAGCAGCGGATGGCGGCCGGCCTCGCGCAGGAAGAGCTGCAGCGCGTCGGTGGTGGTCTCGTACGACGTCTGGAGCGGGGGAGGAGGCGGCTCTTTCTCCTTCTCCGGCTCCTCGACGACGACTTCGATCCCCCGCCGCTCGAGTTCGTTGAAGAGCGCGTCCGTCTCGAGCAGGTCGAGCTGATGAGCCTCGATCAGCTCAGCAAGCTCGGGCTGTTTGACCGAGCCCGTGCCTTCCGCGTTCTCCAGCAATCCTTGAATGTCCTCGTGCTGGAGGATCGACTCGATCTCGACGGTCATCTCCCTGGATGGTTGTTGCCTCTGGCCTCGCAGTCCCAAACACGCACGCTCTCACGGCCCGACGGGTTCAGTCAACCCTGGGGCGCCTTTCCGCGCGAACAAGCGGCCCGTGGCGGATCTCCCGCCATGAGGTTCAGCAGTGGCCCGCTGTAGCCTCCGAATCGCGGTGCACGGAAATCTGCGTTATGTCAAGTTGGGGTTGATCGGCCTGCTGACGGCCCTCGCGATCGCCTCTCCTTCCCAGGCAGAGCTCGTGACGAGCCAGGCCGACCACGGCCTGCTTGCGGTCGCAGCGGACGGGACGCCGTACGTGACGTACACGGTGGGCCGGAATCTCTTCATGACGCTGCGCACCAAACAGGGTCGTTGGCAGTCGGCTCGGCTCGGGCGCCTTCCTGGAGCGAATGTGACTCTCGCTGGGATCAGAGTCAGCGAACGTCCGCACCGGTACATAAGCGTCCTCGCCGAGGATCTGCAGGGTCGCTGGCTCTCCCTCGCCCGCGGCAGCCGGATCACGTCGATCGCGCGGCCCGCCGCCGGGAGCAGCCTCGGGCCCGCGGGCCTGACCCTCGACGCGCGCGAGCGTCCCGCGATCGCGTACGCGGTTCAGCGCGCTTCCGGGAAGACGTTTCTCCGACTCGTGACGTTCGGCCAAGGGGTTCGGCCTCGCACGCGCGCGATCACGCAGAAAGGCTTTCCGACGAGCGACCTCCCACCCGGGGCCGCGCCCCTGCTCGTGAGTGGGCGCCTCCACGTCGTCGAGACCTACACCTCCGCAGCTATCGACTGGGCCCCGAAGGCCCGCGGCGGCTGGGAGGGCCAGTACCTCTTCGCGAGCCGGGACGGGACGCCTCAGGGCCGCGTGGGCGCCGTCTTCCTCCCCTCCACCCTCTGGTCGGCGTGGACGCAGGTCTATGCCGACGAGCTCGTCGTCCTCCTGACGTCGAGCTCGGACACCCAGGCGACGTGGACACTGACGCACGGGATCTTCGTGTCGATCGCCCGGGGCGAGAACGCGCCCGAGGTCGCCGCCTACGACTGGGTGAATCTTGCAGAGGACTGGCCGGGCTACGCGGGTGTCGTGGTGCAAGGTCCGGGTGACGCGACCTGGCAGCTCGACGGACGGCTCGGGGTACGTAATCGCGGTCGGCGGCTCGAGGCAGCTCCTGCTCTCCCGTGAGGGCGCGCTCGAGTGGTTTCGCGCGCCGGCGCCTTCGCTCCCTTCCATCCAGATCAGCATGGGCGCGGTCACCGAGACCGGTCAGGTCAGTGGCAACGTCGCCGGCGCGGCCGGCGGCAGCGTGGAGATCTATCGGGAGCTGCCCCACTCTCTACGCGAGCTGGTCGCGGCGAGCCCCGTCGCCGCCGACGGCTCCTTCCGGGCCGACGGCCTCGACCCGACCCCGAGCGCCCTCTACCGGGCGGTGTACGTCGAACCGGCGACCGGAATCCCATTCGGGTTCCTCCCGGGCATCACGGTCGGCGTTTCCTAGAAGTTCTTGCTGCGCCAGCCGGCGCCGATGGTGATCAGGATGGCCGCCGAGAGCGCCAGCCGGTAGAGAACGAAAACGGTGTACGTATGCCGGCGCACGTAGCCGAGGAGGCCCCAGATCGCGACGAGCCCGACCACCGCCGCCGCGATCATGCCGACGACGAACGGCCCGGCAGACCCGGGCGGCAGGCCGTCCTTGGCCACCTTGGCCCCTAACGCCCAGCGGTGATCGTGACGCCGGACCTCGAGGTCCCGGGCATCAGCGCGAGACACTGCGCCAGGCCTATGCCGAACGCTCCGCGCCAGCCGATGTCCTCCATCGAGCGCCGCGGCGGAACCCGGTCGGCAAACCAGAGGATGATCGCGAAGACCGCGAGCAGGATCGCGATCTGCCAGGGGTCACCGAGCTTCTTCTCGATGAAGCTCTCCCCCGCTGCGCCGGCGATGGCAGCCGGGACGGTCGCGACGACGATGTACCAGGCGACTCGCTCGTCCGATGTCTCGATCCGCCGCCGCCTGAGGCTCTGCCACCAGGCGACGGCAATGCGCACGACATCGCGCCAGAAGTAGAGGATCACCGCGATCAACGTCCCCAGGTGAAGCGCCACGTCGAAGGTCTTGTTGAAGTCCGGATGGTCCTGGAGGTAGTGCCAGCCGGCCGCCCACGGGACGAGGATGAGGTGTCCCGAGGACGAGACCGGCAGCAGTTCGGTCGCACCCTGGACGATGCCGAGGACCAGGGCCTGCCAGCCGGAGAGCTTCCCGGGCGTCTCCCCTACGCGGAATGCGGCGAGCACGACGGCGAGCAGAAACGCGGAGCCCGCGGCGGCCGTGAAAGCGATCTGCCGGCGGCTCACGCGCAAGAGTATGTCGAATGCGTTAGTGTCGGCGTGCGTTCGACCGACGCAGCTGCGGCGTCACTTCGAGAATCTTCGGTCGGCGCCGATCCTTTCCACACAGGTATCAACACGTTGGAAGATTGGCTGTGGAAATGTTGGAAAAGGAAAACTTCGCAAATTGCGGCCACGACCTTTTTCGACCCCTTGCATCATTTGCTTGACACGTTAGATTGCCGATTGCGCCGAGCACAGAGCGCGAGTAGGTCGAAACCGAGTCCGAAGGCAGTAGCCGGAAGGCGAAAGTCAGCGGAAGCGGTGGACGAAAGTGAAACTGGCTCGGCGAATTTTTTTGGTCCCACGCGGAGCGTGTGTCCGCGGAAGCGGACCAGTGGAGGGGATCTGGGGAACCGGGAGGTTCCACCAGCTCTCACGACAACGTTAGGCTGCCTGCGGTGCACCTGCGACTTCCCGCAATCGAACCAGGCGTCAAGGCCTTCGTCTGGGCGCTCCTCCTGAGCCTGTACCTGTGGGGCTTCCTCATCCTCGCGGTCGGGGTCGAGAAAGGCACGTCGACAGTGCTGGGACTGATCGCGTTCGGCGCGATCTTCCTCTTCGTCCGCGTCTACGGCGAGAGCGAAGAGCCCTAGGCCTAGACGGGGATCGCCCGCGGGCGGCGTGGCGTGAGCGCGCCCACCAGCATACGGGCGAGCTCCCCTCCGACCGCCTGCTCCAGGCGACGGAAGGCGGGAGGTCGGGTGTCCTCGACCTCGATCAGGGCAGCGCGGAGGAGTTCGTAGCCTCTCTCGCCCTGCGGTAGCGAGTCGTACGTCATGGCTTTCCGGTTATCGGCGTCGGAGAGCCCGCGGCTCATCCCTGAGCCAAGGCTAAAGCCGCCCCCCGGGCTTGCCGAGGGGCGGCCTCAACCGAGCTATCTGACCGTTTCGCGGTCCATCGTGCGACCGGTCGACGTCGTCGTAGCCTCTCGCTCGGCGGACACCGGCTCGTCGGCCGCGAGCCCGTTGACCGGTGCAACCTTGCGGTCGCGGTCGCGGTCGACGGCGACGTTGCGGCCACGTACGACCGGACCCGTCGTGTCGAACGAGAACCCGAAGACGAGCCCAGTCCCGAACGCCAGCACCGGGATGTAGTACAGGAAGTCCGTCACGAGACCGCTGACGTGGATGTCCCGGCTCCAGGCCATCACGTGGTTGTGGAACCAACCACTGCCCGGCTCGCCGGCCAGGATGATCCACAACGACACGATCGCCACCGGAATGAACGCGGTGACGAGGACCGGGATCGAGAGCCGCGGCCAGCCCCACTTCGTCCAGCCTCCAACCAGTTGGGACACTGCCATCAGGAGACCCGCTCCGGCAACGAGCCCGACTCGAGCCCAGTAGCCCCCGACGTGGTCGTTGCTGACCTGCGTTGCCAGCCAGATCAGCAGACCGGCGGCAGCCGAGAACACCAGTGTCGTCGTCGCACGTGTGAGTCCGTACATTCGATCACCTCGCTAGTCGGTACCTCGGTGATACCCGGCCCCGCTGAAGACCAATCCGGCTTTCTAGAGCGCCAGGCGGCGGGTATCGAACGAGGCGGAATAGAGCTCGGCGCGGAATTCCTCCAGAGCGCCGGCGACATCATCGTTGAAGACGTGCTCGACCACTCCCACCTTGGGGTCGTTGTGGAAGGGCAGGTCGACGTGCTCATGGGAGACGAGGTTCACCGACGTGCGCTGGCAGGCAGGGCAGCGAACGGCGAGCCCGAGCGAGCCGTCTCCCGGGGCAAGCAGGAAGAACGAGGACGGAAAGACGGGCCGCGGCCGGTCCTCGGGGTAACAGAAGAAGCTCCACGGCCACTCCCCCGCCCCGATCCTGCGCGCCGCGACGTCGGAGAGCTCGGTGACAACGCGATCGAGCTGTGCGGTCATGACGTTGTAGAACGCGCCGCTCTGGAGGCCGAGCGGCCCCCAGTCCAGGTCGTCGTGGGTGACGAGCCCGTCGTGCTCCTCCCCACACGCGCACGCGAAGAGCACGTGGAAGACGGAGGGATGAGCCGCACCCGGCAGGCGCTCGAGCTGACGGAAGGCCGAAAGGGTGACGTGCGCCTCTCCCCGTGCCGGGCAAGGGAAGGTGAAGCGCCCCGTCAGCGCGTCGTACATGGTGCCTTTCTAATCGGCAGCCCGGATGTCAAACCTGAACCCTTGTAACGGTTAGTACTCGATCAGGGCGTGCAGGTCGTAGTTGGAGAGGCGCTCGCGGCCTTTCAGGAACCCCAGCTCGATGATGAAGCAGCACCCGACGACCACGCCGCCCAGGCGTTCCACCAGCTGCTCGGCGATCGCCTCGACGGTGCCGCCCGTGGCGAGCACATCGTCGTGGATCAGGACGCGCGCCCCGTGCGGAACCATGTCCGGGTGCAGCTCGAGGGCGTTCTGTCCGTACTCGAGCGCGTAGGTGGCGCTGATCGTCTCGGGCGGGAGCTTGCCCGGCCGCCGCGCGGGCACGAACCCGCAGCCGATCTCCTTGGCGATGGCGGCTCCGAGGATGAACCCGCGTGCCTCGGCGCCGACGATCAGGTCGGGCTTCTTCTCCGCACCCCACTCCGCGAGCTGCGAGATCGAATAGGCGAGCGCCTCGGGATCCGCGAGCAGCGGCGTGACGTCCTTGAAACCGACACCGGGCTGGGGCCAGTCGGGGACCTCCCGGACCTTCTCTGCGAGATTCACCGGGTCATGTTGACGCAAGCCTGCGCAGCGCGCGCCAGAAGAGCAACTGACCGAGGCCCTGCGCGAGCTCGCCGAGGGACTCCAGGTCCTCCAGCCCGGCCTGTCGCCGCTCCGGATTGCGGGCACGAAGGGCCGGGCCGACGACCTGCTCGATGAGCGCTGCCTCGCGGTCGGCCGCCGTGCGGAATCCCCGGAGATGCCGAGGAGCGATTCCGAACTGCGCCAGCCGGCCGCAGGCGAGGGCGATCTCCGCGTCCAGCTCGCGGTAACGCTTCTCGCCGGACTCGGTGCGCGGTGTCAGCAATCCGAACTCTTCCAGCTCGCGCGCGAGCCTTGCGTCGATCCCGGCGCGCTCGCACAGCTCGTCGAGTTCGAGCTCGTGCTCCTGCTCCGTCAACCCGGTGCGCCGCCGTTTGCGGTCACGCGCGCCGGCAGAGGCAAGCTCCTGGCGGATCACGCGCAGCGGCAGGAACTCGTCACGCTGCAGGCGGAGGATCGTCTCGAGGCGCTCGACGTCGTCCTCGCTGAAGAGGCGATACCCGCCCTCCGTCCGCCGCGGCGCCAACAGCCCTTGGTCCTCGAGGTAGCGAATCTTCGAGATCGAGATGTCCGGGAACTCGTCCTTGAGCATCCCGCAGACGGTCCCGATGGTCAGCAGACGCGGTCTCGAGGCGGTTGCCGTCACCTGTTGAGAAAGGTCAGTCGATATTTGCCGATCTGCAGCTCATCGCCGTCCTCGAGCCGTGCCGACTCGACACGCTTCCGGTTCACGAACGTGCCGTTCAAGCTGCCCTGGTCCTCGACGACGAAGCCGCCGTCGCGCGCCACGATCACGGCGTGCTTGCGCGAGACCGTGACGTCGTCGAGGAAGATCCCGCAGTCCGGTGAGCGGCCGATCGACGTCTCGCCTTCCGGGTGGAACGTCTCCCCCGCCCTGCCGCCACCCGAGCGGACGACCAGCGCGGGACCAGTGATCCCGAGGTCCTCGAGCACTTCGGGTGACGTGTCCTCGCCCTCGTCCGGCGTGAACGTCTGCGTCGACTCCGTGCCGCCCTCGTCCTTGACGAGCAGAGCGCCGCAGCGTGCGCAGTAGTTCGCAGCTTCGGGATTCTGGAAGCCGCATTCCTGGCAGTAGATGTGGCTCATTGGTGCCCCTAGGTGGGCGGAGCGGCTCTCGACGTCAGGATCTCGGTCAGGTGATCGACGTCCACCTGGTCGAGGACGCTCGCCCCTCCCGTCTTCTGCAGCCGCGCAACGAGCTCCGCGCGAAGGATGTCGATCTTCCCGTGCAGCAGCCGCCGCTGGTAGGAGACCTGGTTCTCCTCCTGCATCAGGTCGGCGATGAGCTTTTTGAGATCGGCGTCGGACAGGGTTGCGAGATCGGGCAGAGGTTCCACGGGCCGCCTTTCCTGGTCGAGGGCTCGTCAGCAGTAAAGCAGCGAACTTGCAAAGGGTCAACCTGAGCTTGAGAGTTTACCCACTGCCTGCCAGTCCGCCTAAGTCGTAGTTGCCGCGCCCTCCGTCTGCATGATCTCCTCGACCATCGAGCGGAACTCGGCCTCGAGGACCTTCGAGTCCTCCTCGGTTCGCCCCTCGGCATAGATGTGCATGAGCGGTTCGTCCGGGTCGGGAAGGATCTGGGCCCAGCCGCGCTCGTCGAAGACCTTGATGCCGTCCGTCAGATCGAGCTCGCGGTCACGCAGGCGCTCGGTCAAAACCCGCATCACCACGCCCTTGAGGGCCCAGGGACACGGAAGCTGCCGGTGGACGAGGGTCGAAGCAGGCAGATCGGCGACGAGCTCCGACAGAGGTCGCCGCACGGGCGCGAGGAGCTCGAGCAGCTTGCAGAGGCTCGCGGTCGCGTCATAGGCAGGCAGGAACTCCGGGAAGACGTAGCCGCCACCCACCGCGCCGGCGAAGATGACTCCGTCTTCGGCGGCCGCCTTCGTGAGGTCGCCGAGCGACGCGGGCGTGCGCACGACCTCGAGGCCGCTCCCCTCCAACAGCCGATCCACCTGGCTCGTGACGGTGATCGGGAACGCGAGCTTGCCCCGCCGGCCGTTGCTTCCGATCAGCCGCAGGAAGAGGAGCAGGCTCTGCTCGACCGGAACCTCGCGGCCGCGCTCGTCGACCAGATAGAGGCGCTCGGCGGCACGGTCGAGGACCACGCCGAGATCGGCGCCGACCGAGGGGACGAGCTGCTTTACCTGTCCGATCGCCTCTCGCAGCAGCGCCGCGCCGGTGTCGGTCCGGTCCGTCGTGAAGCCGTGCGCAGAGACAGCCTCGACCCCGAGCGGTCCGAGGAGCAGCGGCAGCACGTATGACGCGGCCGAGAAGCCGTAGTCGACGACGAGGCGAAAGCCGCGCGCACGGATCGCTTCCACGTCGAGACCGTCGAGCAGATCCTGCGCGTACGACTCGCGCACGCGTGCGGGATAGCTGATCGTGCCGATGTCGCCGAAGCTCGCGCGGCGCAACTCCCCGCGCGTGAAATTCTTCTCGATCTCCTTCTGCATCGAGGCCGACAGTTGGATGCCCGGCTGCTCGAAGAACTTGATCTGCACCACCTCAGGGTCCGACTGGCTCGTACCGACGTGGAAGCCCGCCTCGTAGCCCTCGCTTTTGAGGAGATGGCGCGCGACCGCCGCGGGCAGAACGCGTAAATCGGCGACGTCCAGCCCGGTGGACGTGAAGCCGGTGATCATCGCCCGCTTGATCATGCGGCACGCGGGCGCGGACTCGCGGCTGGCAGCAACGCGCGCGCCGCGCTTCAGCGCCGTCCCGAGTGCGGCCGCGATGCGCACGGCGACCTCGGCAGTGAGGTCGACGTTGACCAGGCCTGCGACGCCGTCCCTGCCGAAGAGCCGCGTCGACGCGCGGGATTCCCAGATCAGGCTCTCGGTGATGTGCGAGCCGGACTCGACCTCCTTGTACGGGTAGATCCGGACGCCCGGCATGATCACGGTCTCCGAGCCGATCGTCACCTCGTCGCCGATGGCGACTCCCTCGTGGATCCGGACATGCGCGCGGATGTCGCAAGAGCGGCCGATCACGGCGCCTTCGATCAACGAGCTGCGACCGATGTGTGTCGACGCGTCAATGACGGAACGAGTCGTGCGTGTCCGCTCGCGCAGCGTGACGCTGTTGGAGAGGACCGAGTGCGCGCCGACCGTCGCACCGGGAGCGATGCGGCAGTAGTTGCCGATGTACGCCGGCCCTTCGATCTGCTCGAGGTCGGGGATCTCGACCCCCTCGCCGAGCCAGACATTGCCGCGGATGCGGATGCCCGGAATGTTGAGGCGCACGTTCTCCTCGAGGGCGTCGAAGTTCGCTTGCCGGAACTGGTCGAGATTCCCGATGTCCTGCCAGTAGCCGTCCATGACGTGTCCGTAGATCGGGCGCCCCATCTCCAGCAGATACGGAAAGAGCTCTTTCGAGAAGTCGTACGGTCTGTCGGCCGGCACGTGCTTCAGCACTTCAGGCTCCATCACGTAGATGCCCGTGTTGATCGTGTCGGAGAAAACCTGGCCCCACGACGGTTTCTCGAGAAAGCGTTCCACCCGTCCTTCCTCGTCCGTGACGACGATGCCGAACTCGAGCGGGTTCTCGACCGATTTGAGCCCGATCGTCACCGCTGCGCCTCTTTCCTTGTGAAAGGCCACGAGCGCGCTCAGGTCCACGTCGCAAAGGGCGTCGCCCGAGATCACGAGGAACGTCTCGTCGAGCTGCTTCGCGGTCAGGCGGACCGAGCCGGCCGTACCGAGTGGCGACTCCTCGACCGAGTAAGCGATCTGCACTCCCAGCGTCTCCCCTTCGCCGAAGTAACTCCGAATCGCCTGCGGCAGGAAGGCGACCGTGACGATCACCTCGTCCATCCCGTGCTCGCGCAGCAGCTCGAGAATGTGCTCCATGCACGGCTTCCCGACGACGGGCACCATCGGCTTCGGCTGATTGGACGTGAGCGGGCGCAGACGGTTGCCCTCGCCACCCGCCATCACGACGGCTTTCATCGCTTTCTCTCTCTCCAGGCCGCGAACCCGTACACCACGCCTGCGCAGACCGCAAGGACGAGACCCGTCCAGAAAATCCAGTAGGGCCACTCGGTCGAACGGTGCGTGACGATCAGGCATCCGATCCCGAGATAGAGGAGCCAGGTCGCCGCCTTGCCGAGGAAGTTCACGTTCACCTCATAGCCCTGCGGTGCGATCGTCTTGTAGCCGGCCAGGAGCAGGAGGTCACGCCCGAGGATCACGACCAGGCCGGCCCACGGCATGTGGTCCTGAACGAAAAGGAGGATCACCGCGGCGTCGATCATCAGCCGGTCGGCGAGCGGGTCGAAGACGCGCCCGAAGTGGGATTCCACCTGCCACCGCCGTGCGAGGAAGCCGTCGATCTGGTCGGTGACGCCGGCGATCCCAAAGACGATCCCGGCCGGCCAGCTGTGTCCGCCGTCCGCGCTCAGCATGAGTGCGACGAAGACCGGGATCAGAGCCAGCCGCGCGATGGTCAGCGCATTGGGAAGCTGCTGCAAGGTCGCCGGAACGGCGCGGGTCGCCATGAGTGTGGAAAGGATACGCCCGTGGCCGAGAGTCTCAGCCTGCCTGGCTTCGTGGATGCGCACAGCCACGGCTTTCAGCGTGGCCTGCGCGGCCGTGCCGGAGGAGCCGACTTCTGGGGCTGGCGTGAGCTGATGCTCGCCGAGGCAGAGCGCCAGACGCCCGAGCTCGTCCGTCGAGAGTACGTGCACGTGTACCGCGAGCTACGTGCGGCGGGTTATACGGCAGTGGGCGAGTTCCACTATCTGGGCTTCGAGGAAGCGCTGGCAGCGGTGGACGCCGCGGAGGAGGCAGGTATCCGCATCGTCCTCCTCTTGGCCGCATACGGACGCGGCGGGTTGCCCCGCTTTCGACAGGAGTCGGTGGCGGAATACCTGCGGCAGGTCGAGGATTTGCGGGGCCGTGGAATTCCTGTCGGCGTCGCCCCCCACTCCGTACGCGCGTGCCCTGCCGACTGGCTCGAGGAGATCGGGCGCTACGCGGCCGCCGAGCGTCTGCCACTTCACGTACACGCGGACGAACAGCCGCGCGAGATCGAAGAGTGCCTCGCCGAGCACGGCATCCGACCGATCGAGCTCTTGGATCGCACCGGCTGCCTCACCGAGCGGACGACGGTCGTCCATGCAACCCACGCCGACGGCGCCGAGCTCGATCGGGTTGCCCGCGTCGGCGCGCGGATCTGTGCCTGCCTGACGACGGAGGCGAACCTGGGCGACGGCTTTCTACCGGTCGAGCGCGTCTGCACTCGCGGGATCGGCATCTGCATCGGCTCCGACTCCAACGTTCGCATCGACCCATTCGAGGAGCTGCGCGAGCTCGAGGGCATCGCTCGACGCCAGACCGGGCGTCGAAACGTCATCTCCACCGAGACGCTGCTCTGCTTCGGCGCCGACGAAGGTGCGGGCTCACTCGGCCTCGAGGAGTGGGACGACGTCGAGGTCGATCTCTCGCACCCATCGTTGCGCGGTGTCGAGGATGTCTTCGACGCACTCGTCAGCGGGTGCGGCGCCGACGTCTTATTGGAAGCGTGACGTCCAGTACGCCGTGCGCATGATGTAGGCGCGTTGCGCGGCGCGACCGTGCAGCCCATACGTTCCGTCGTAGCTCTCGTACCGGCCACCGTGGCCCGCGGGCTCGATCTGTGTCCCCTCGCTCCACTCGTTGTAGGACGTGATCGTCACCACGTCGGCCCCGGCCCGCATCGCGGCGCTCCACATCGAGTCGTACGTTGCGCCGTCGAGCCTCGGCTTCACACGCAGATCTCCAGTCGCCTCGCCG
>WNGO01001522.1_pt1 | contig 14931 bp, 14 predicted proteins | sample 5400511 | NCBI WGS metagenome assembly WNGO01 (sample SAMN13153380, study PRJNA577476) | soil metagenome | isolation source: 20 cm soil or saprolite under Garry oak tree replicate 2 | place: USA:California | collected 2016-06-15 | reverse complement strand
ATAATCGCTCAATCCAAGAGAGAGCGCGCCGTAGAGTTCTTCAACCGTTTCAGGCGACGCAACCGGAGCGGTCGGCGTGGCTTCGGAATCTACAATCGCCATTGCCTCCTCGAAGGATGGAAGTTGCATCAGCAACTCTCCGCGGGCATTGATCGCGATCGAGTTTCCGTCGAATACAAGCTCGTCATTTCCGCCAATGGCGTTGCAGTAAAAAATCGGACGGTGATACTTCGCAGCCAGGCCGGAAATCATTTCCCGCCGGACCATTGGTTTACCAAGGCTGAATGGTGATGCACTGACATTTAGAATGATCTCGGCGCCGTCTGTAACCAGAGTCCGCACCGGATCGACATCGTAAAAAGGTCGCGACAAGTAACGCTCCGTCCAAATATCCTCGCAGATGGTGAGGCCGATCTTTCGGCCGCGGAAATTCAGGGGGACAATGGCGTGGGCCGGTTCGAAATAACGGTCCTCATCGAAAACATCGTAGGTCGGAAGAAGTGATTTGTGGGTTTTTTGGATTGGTATACCCGTCTCAAGCAGGGCCGCAGCGTTATGAAATGCTTTACCGCGCCCTTGATTGGGATCGACGAATCCCACGATTAACGCCGGCCCAAGCACCCGGGAGTGCAATTGAGAAAGCATTTCGAGGTTGTCGGGAACAAAACGCGACTTAAAGAGCAAATCCTTTGGGGGATAACCAGTGATCGCGAGCTCGGGAGTAAGGACGAGATCAGCTCCTTCTCGGGCGAGTTGCTCGTAGGCGGCCACAATTTTGGCAAAATTGCCGCGCAAATCGCCAACGGTGGGGTTGATTTGGGCAAAGCCGATCTTCATGCGCGGCAACGCAGATTATGCGCGCGGCGCGAAGCGGCAAAGGATTTCGCCTACTTGTGGGGAGCGAGCGGATCGCTCGTGCGGTGTTCGTAGCCGTCGTTCAATGCCTTGTCCGCACCTTCCACGAACACTTTGCCCCATTGAATCAGGCAGGCTGCGGCAAAACCGGCCAGGGCGCAAAGGATCACTTTTTGGAAGAACGTGGCGTGCACCACCTTCTTCGCAGCACGTGAAATGCCATCGGACCGCCTCACCAGCGGCTCACCCAATTGTTTCGTGCCCCAGGCGAGTCACAAGCAAGGCATGGACAAATCCCGGGCGAGCTCAGGAATCCATTTCGCTTCCGAAACCAGGACGCTATTCTTCCGCGGTGCTGGAGGATACGGACAAGAACAAAGCTGACGGCGAGATTACGCGCTCGCTCGAAACTGAGTTCGCAGCCAAACGTGCGGAATGGCAGCGAAATCGCGAAAAATTTCGACTGCTGCGACTCCTCAGCTTTAGCCTTTTATCCCTTGTGATTATCGGTGGGCTAATCGCATTTTCTATTATTTTCACCCGAGTCAACGAAATACGCGACGAACGACACGTGCTCTCACCCTCACCTACGACCTCCCCTCAATCCCTGCGACCGCGATAACTAACGCGCCAAATAGTGCCGTGGGCGTCTTCGCTAAACAGAAGACTTCCGTCCTTCGCTACTGCAATTCCTACTGGGCGCCCCCAGACGTTGCCATTTGTCGCTACAAATCCAGTGACGAAATCCTCCACTTCGCCTCGAGCTTTTCCACTCTCATGATCGAAGGGCAAGCGCACGATCTTATAGCCAGTGCGACGCGTGCGGTTCCAGGAGCCATGAAAGGCAGCGAAAATATCGCCGTGATATTCTGCCGGAAACTGATCGCCGTTGTAAAAACATAGATTCAGCGTAGCGGAGTGTGATTGCACGAGCACATCGGGCACGAGCGATTTCGCCGCCAGCTCGAGATGCTTGCCGCGATGCCGCGGGTCCTGATGATTGCCAATGTAAAACCAGGGCCAGCCATAGAAGCCGCCTGGCTCGACATGACTAATGTAATCCGGAACGAGATCTTCGCCGAGTTCGTCCCGTTCATTGGTACTCATCCAAAGCTCGCGCGTGCCTGGGCGAAATGCGATGCCCACGGCGTTGCGAATTCCCCAAGCAAAAACCTTCTTCCCCGACCCGTCGGGATTGAATTCGAAAATGCGGGCGCGTTCCGACTCCGACGAATCATCCGAGTTATTCGAGCGCGACCCGATGGAGACATACATCTTGCTGCCATCAGGTGCGAAAACGATGTCGCGTGTCCAGTGCCCGCCGCCGCGCAGTAAACCGCCACCGGAAAGTTCGGCACCGAGCTTCTCTGCCGGTCCGCGAGCGTGTATGTCGCCATTCCGGTATGGAAAGCGCACCACGCCATTTGTGTTTGCTACGTAAAGAAACTGCGGGTCATTTCCAGGCGGGTAAAAGGCGATGCCAAATGGGTCATTCAAGCCGGAATTTACAAATTGTTCCGTCCGGATGCGGCCGTTTTCATTGCGAAGAACTTTGATTTCATTGGCGCGGCTTTCGGTGACAAAAATGTCGCCGTTTGGCGCGGTCAGGAGGAACCGCGGATTGCGAAAACCTTGGGCGATCTGCTCGATCTGAAATCCGGCCGGTACTCGCAACTGCGCGTCGCCGGGACGGGCAACAATTCGCGGGGCATTGTAGACGGATTCCCTCGGATTTGGATCTGGTAAATCATTTGGCGTGATCTTTCGCCGCACACCCGGGGCATCTGTCATCCAATCCCCAAGTGCATCCTTCCCGGTGCGGACCGATTGCGGCTCGGCCCGAGTTGAACATGCCAGGCCACAGAGGACTACAACTCCCCAAGACGCCGCGATTACTCGCATCAAGCGGATTCGTTAGTGAAACAGCTCCGGGACTGAATGCTCGCGCGCCTGTGTCGTGCGGCTGTCCGTCTTCCGTTGATTCATCACGAAGGTGTTGTTGTCTCCGTATTTGGCCCACGGCCCATGCGGGACCTCCCCAAAATCAACGAAACGCCAGTCGGTCAGATCGGTGTCGCTGAGCCCCAGAAAATCGCGAACTGCGGGAGAGACGTCGAGGCCGGCGCCTTTGTTCAAATTCGGCTTTGGCCGCTCGTTGCCAAAAACATATTGCCAGTGATCAGTGCGAAATGGTCCCGCGTCTTCCCACTGCGCGTATGCGACGCGATTGCCCTTGCGGATCGCAACCCAGCGTCCTTTGCACGTACTCACCGCCGGGCCTTGATATGCTTCTTTGAACCAGGGGACAACGCTCGGCGCTTCAGGGCGATGGCCGGTTGACGCTTTGTCGTTGTAAGGAAGCGCGCAATAAAACGGATTTTGCTTGGGGACGAACTTCACCGGGATATAACCCTGCCGTTTCGCTCGGTCAGGATTGTCGAAGCCGCCATAATTTCTGGTCCACTCCTTGTCCCAGGAACTCGCGCGATTTGGCACTGGATTATTTGCAGTGGGCTGTTCTCCAATCCAAAAAACCGTCGTTACGATTTCTTTTTTCCAAGGAAAACGCTCGGCGCGTTTCGGCGGATCGTGTCTAGCAGGCGAGAGATAGGCCAGGGTATCGACCACGGGGAATGAATCATCCTGCAATCGGTCAGATTTCTTGCTGACCTTCATTTTTGCCGTCGGGACCTTGGCCGGTGCTGAATGCGTGAAGAGTGACGTGATGGAAGAAAGGACAACCGCGACAGTGTGAGTGAGTTTTCCGGGTTTCATCCAATTACGATCCGGTTGGCCTAACCGCCGGAAGGAGCGGGTTGTCTCTTTCATAAGAATCGGAGCGAGCGCAGACAGCGCGCGTCATGCCACGCGAAATAGCCCATCGCTCCGCAATTGCGAGTTCCGTCTTTTTCAGCAGCGCTCTCGCTTGCAACAACAGATTCACTTTTCCCCAAAGATCAAGAAATTCCGTCATGTTCAAAAGTGCGCGGTAGGGCCCGAATGATCGCGTGATCGGTATCTGCACATAGATAATGCGGTTCAGCCTGGGCCAAGGAAGGATTGGTGTAGCTGTTCCACATTTAATGCAGCAGTGTTCGCGCCGTACGCTGGAATTAGAACTCCGCTTGCCACACGCGGCACGTCCGAGCCAATAATGCGTGCGACCTCCGCCCGCGAAGTCCCGATGAAACTAAAATGGTTGGCGCTGTTTGCCTTGGTAACCGCCCGGCATCTCTCTGCCCAAAACAGCAGCCCGCCGTCTCCTCCATCAGCGCCAGTGGTTCGTGTAGCTTTCTGGAACATACAATGGTTCCCCGGTCGTCACCCCAACGCTTCGACCGTCGCTGAGCAACGGCAGATTGCCGCCGTCCAGCGCGACATGCGCGCCATCGACGCCGACGTGATTGGGATCGAAGAAGCGCGCGACTTTTCCAAAGCCTCTCTCGCCATTGCCTCGCGTCCAGGATTCAAGGTGGACGTCTGCTCGAACTTTCCTCCGCGGGAGGATCAAAACGTTGCCCAACAAGTCGCCATTGCCAGCCGCTTCACGCCCATCAGTGCATGGGTCGAAATGTGGAAACATAACGGGGCACTCCTTCCGCCTCGCGGATTCGCCTTTGCCGTTTACGAAATTGCACCGCGACATTTGCTCCTGGTTTACGCGCTGCATTTGAAAAGCAACCGGGGAGAACCCAGCGAAGACAGAGCCATCCGAGAGGAATCCATTCGGCAGCTCAGGGCTCATATCGCCGCCATGAATGCCGCTTACGGAAAGCTCGGGACGACCACCTGGATCATAGGTGGTGACTTCAACACTTCTCCAGACGATCCACGTTTCGCCCAGGAAACGACAACGCGACGGCTCCTCGCGGACGGGTTTTCGTGGTGCTGGCGGAATGTGCCCTTCTCGCAACGAATCACCCTGCCGGCGGACAAATTTTTTCCCTCAGCCTGTTTCGACCACATCTTTTTTCGCAATGCGACTCTTGTTTCCGCACGGGTCATCCCGACCTCAAAGCGATCGAGCGATCATCGGGCAATTTTCGGGGCCTTTCAGTTGCCACCGTAGTTTCACCGTCGGCGGCCTGCACTTTTTTGCACCCGATTCGCTATTTTAAGCAGACCCTTGGGATCCAACCTCGTCGAGGAATTTGCCGGGATTTAAGATGTCGTCCGGATCAAGTGCGCGCTTAATGGTCTGGTGCAGTCCGCGCGCAACGTCGCTCGTTGCGTCGGGCCACCAGCGTTTTTTGGCCAGTCCAATTCCGTGTTCACCGGTAATTACACCACCCCACGCCAGTACCTGTGCGAAAAGCTGGTCAAGCGCGCTCCGGACTTTTTCGCGCACCCCTTCCTCCCGATTATAGCGGTCAGCCATGATATTGACGTGAATGTTGCCGTCGCCTGCGTGGCCAAAACATGCGATCGGAAATCCTGAGCGCGCGGAAAGTTCCTCCGCAAATTTGATCAAATCAACCAGACGGCTGCGTGGGACAACGATGTCTTCATTCAGCTTTGTCAGTCCCGTCGCGCGAAGTGAATTGCTAAATTGGCGCCGCAGTGCCCAGAGCTGCTCGCAGTCGGCTTCATTGGTGGCGATTTCGAGCGTGGTGGGGTTTTGGCTGGCGATGAGGTCGCGGACCTTGCTGATCTCCACGCCAACGGTTTCTTCCTGGCCATCCAAATCCACCAATAAATGCGCGTTGCCGGCGGGCACATGGGTAGCGCCGGAATCGTGCCGGGCTGCTTCCAGCGTGAAATGGTCCGCGATCTCCAATGACGAGGGTAAAAAACCCAGCGCAAAAATCTTCTGTACACTCGCAGCCGCTTCCGACATCGTACTAAACGAGGCCGAGATCGTGCGGCGCGAGGGAGGCAACGGTAAAAGCTTCAGGATAATTTCGGTCGTAACCCCCAACATTCCTTCGGATCCAACGAGTAATCCGATCAAATCGAAGCCCGTCTTGTTCTTGTGGACACGGCCTCCCGTGCGCAGCACCTCGCCATTGGCCAGCACAACCTCGAGCCCAACGACGTAATTACGCGTTACGCCATACTTCAAACATCGAGGTCCCCCGGCATTAGTAGCGACATTTCCGCCAATGGTGCAGTGCTCGAAACTGGCCGGGTCCGGAGGATAAAATAATTTCTTCTCGCGCGCCGCTCGCTTCAGGTCAGCGGTAATGACGCCGGGTTCGACGACCGCGACCGCATCCTCAAAGCTGATATCTTTGATGCGATTCATGCGCGCAAAGGAGAGCGCGACGCCGGCGCGAACCGGCACGCAACTTCCAACGTAGCCATACCCTCCACCCCGCGCCGTTATGGCGATATTTTCGCGACAAGCAAACTTGATCAGTTTGCTAACCTGCTCGGTCGATTGGGCGAAAACGACGGCGTCTGGCCGGGCTTGCGCGAACCATTTGTCGCCGCTGTGCTCGTCGAGTGTTTTCGCATCGTCGGCAACAGCGTTGCCCAATAACTGCCGCAATTGCTCGACCAGCGACATTACCGATCAGCCAGACGGGACGACCCGGTAATGTCGCGACCGCTCGTCCATACGAATCAATAGCGGTTCAGCCTTTGGGTAGATGACGGGACGACCGCTGTCAGAGCCGGCAAAAATTTCCACCGCTTCCATCGAATCGAATCGAAGCAGAGTGAGAAACTCCACTTCATCGCCATCCTCGCGAATGAATAACTCGGCGCCATGATAACCGGGAATCTTTCTCTTTGCGATACCGGGAAAAATTTCTCCGCGCAATAACTCCTCATATTTCTGGGCGCCGGATCGTTTTGTCCAGCCATGCCAAATCCGCGCAATCATCGCCGCTACATTCCGATGATCTGGTAACCGCCGTCGACGTAGATGACTTGGCCGGTAATCGCGGCTGCACCGTCGCTGGCAAGAAAAACGCCGGTCGCGCCGAGCTCCGACGGGTCGCAACTCCGTTTCAGAGGCGCGCGCTCCTGGCAATATTTCAGCATTTGCGTAAAGCCGCTGATGCCGCGGGCCGCAAGCGTGTTCACGGGGCCTGCGGAAATGCAGTTCACCCGAATCTTTTTGGGACCAAGATCGTAAGCGAGGTAGCGCGTGCTCGCCTCCAGTGATGCTTTGGCCACTCCCATGACATTGTAATGCGGCACAACCTTCTGCGCTCCGTAATAGGTCATGGCGACAATGCTGCCGCCATTCGGCATCATGGGCGCTGCTTCGCGGGCGAGCCCGACGAGCGAATAGGCGCTAATGTCGTGTGCGATCCGGAATGCTTCGCGGCTAGTATTGACGAACTCGCCTTCGAGCGCCTCCTTCGGAGCATAAGCAACCGAATGAAGCATCAGATCCAATTGATTCGTTTCGCCGCGGACTTTTTCAAAAAACGCGGAGATCTCAGCGTCGCTTGAGACATCACACGGAAAAAGTGGTGTCCCTTCCCCAAACTCGCTGACCAAATCCTCAACGTTCTCCCTCAACCGTTCGCCCTGATAGTTGAAAATCAGTCGCGCTCCCGCCGCCGCCCACGCCTTCGCGATCGCCCAGGCAATGCTGCGCTTGTTTGCCACTCCGAAAACCACGCCGACTTTCCCGGCGAGCATTTGGTTCGTCATACGCCGTGATGATACGCTGCTTTGCCTTGTCGCAAAGACTACTACCGCGCGCGAATAAGAATGTGTTTGATCCCGCGAATCGGAATTACGACCCAATCTGGCCGATGATTTAATTCGTAACCGATCTCGTAGACGGCTTTATCGAGCAGATAGGCTTCGAGAGCAATTTGCAGGTCGCCTTCGCTCCGCGGAATGAAAAGCGCATCGGCCGTTGTCGTAAGATAGCTTTGTAAAAATGTGCTGCTGATTTCGCGATACCAGACGTCGGCCCATTTTTCCAGGAATGGGACATCCTCCTGGCGCATGGCTGGCTGCCAGAGCGCGCTGTAAGCGGCATATTGGAACGAGCGCATCATCCCGGCGACATCACGCAAGGCCGAGCGTTTTAGTTTTCGTTCTCCAAGCGGACGCGCCGGTTCGCCTTCGAAATCGAGAAAGACGAAATCGCGACCGGTGTAGAGTGCCTGCCCGAGATGAAAATCGCCATGGATCCGGATTTTGTGGGCGGCCGATCGTTGTTCGAGCAAACGGCGTTCTTGCGCGAGAATTTGCTGTTCGGCCGAGAGAACATCTTCCGCTTCTGCCCGGAAAGCTTCCGGAAGGTCTCCTAGTTTTTTTCGCAGCGTTTCAAAAGCGCGCCGCAACGAGGCCCGCATGGACTGAACGACACTGCGTTGGGCCATTGCATTAAAAGGCTCCGGCGCAAACGCCGGATCATCTGTTTCCGAAGCCAGAGCGCGGTGCAGTTCCCCGGTCCGTTGACCGAGCAGGCGCGCTTTCTCCGGATAAATTCCACCAATCAATTCTTGAATCTGGGCCGGCGACACGCCGTTATTCAGGTCGGCTTTACGCGAAAGAACCCGCTCATAATAGCTGCCGACCGAATGGAGGGTGAATTTCCACGCATCACCTTCATTCGTGATTGCTGATTGGATGAGCGCCAGCACCATCTGACTGTTGCCGGTGCGATATTCCAGCATGCCAGCAAAAGCGGGCACATTCGGAAACCCTGCCCGCTCAGTGAGGAAACGAGTGATCTCGACATCCGGATTAATCCCCTCCTCCAGTTTCCGGAACACCTTGAGAAAATATTGGCCGTCGAAAAGGACGGACGAGTTGCTCTGTTCCGCGCTCATTACGTTTGAGGTTCCGCTCAGGTCTTCCGCGTTCGCAAATTTCGTCGTAGCGGAGCCGACCACCTCGCCATGCGCAGCGCGTAATTGTCGCTCCTGACGGATGGCTTGATGAATCTCCGTGCGATAACCAGAGTTAAAGATGGCGTCATGCAGGACCGCGTTACTCCCGGCGAATTCGGCAATGACCGACTGCTGGGCCTCGCGCGAGATTCTTCGCGCTTCTTCGTCGCGCGCGATTTGCAGCGGCAGCGCATAAATTTCGCCCGCGCCTTCAGTGTAACTCACTTCGATCAGAGTGTGCCGCGCCGCCTCCGCTCTTTCGGCGATGGCCGGCTCGTCGGCAATCCGTAGATCGCGAATAGTACGCGCCTTTGATCCGAACCAGCGGCAACCAACGATGTATTCGGGAAGAACCCTGCGTTCAAGTTCGCGACGCGGGGCCCCGCTAAGGAGAGCGGAAAATTCCGGCGCGGATGCAATTTGCGGAACCCGACTGCGTTTGCGTACCCGGGTCGCGCTGGAAGATTGCAAGACGAACCAATAATGCCCGTGCGGCCCAAGAGTCAGCGGATAAAGCGCTCTCCTGATCGCCGGAAAACGATTACGGCTGAAAACCTCCACCGGGACACAGCCGGCGAACTCCGAGAGGTTAACTTCGACGGGCTGGGCAAAACGTGACAGATTCACAATGACGACGATTGTTTCGCGGTCGTAGCGACGCAAAAAGGCCAGCACCTTTGGATTCTCCGGAAATAGGAACTCCAATGTTCCGCGCGAAAATGCCTTGTAATTTTTGCGCATGGCAATGACCCGACGCGTCCACCACAGCAGAGATGAAAGGTTCTTTTGCTGATTTTCGACATTAATCGCCTCGTAGTGATATTCTGGATCAATCGTTATCGGCAGATAAAGTTGCTGCGGGTTGGCGCGAGAAAAGCCGGCGTTGCGGTCGGCGCTCCACTGCATCGGCGTGCGACAGCCATTGCGATCGCCCAAATAGAAATTGTCTCCCATCCCAATCTCATCGCCGTAGTAGAGCACGGGGGTGCCCGGCATGGAGAAGAGGAGGATGTTGAGCAGCTCGATCTTGCGACGGCTGTTGGCCAGTAATGGCGCGAGACGACGGCGAATGCCAAGATTGATCCGTGCCGTCGGATCATTCGCATAAACCCGCCACATGTAATCGCGCTCTTCGTCTGTCACCATCTCGAGCGTGAGCTCATCGTGATTGCGCAAAAACATCGCCCATTGGCAGTTCTCCGGAATCGGAGGTGTTTGCTCGAGGATGTCAATAATCGGAAACCGATCCTCCATTTGGAGGGCCATAAACATCCGCGGCATAAGCGGGAAATGAAAATTCATATGCGATTCGTCGCCATTTCCAAAATAGGCGACGGCGTCCTCCGGCCACTGGTTTGCCTCGGCCAGAAGCATTCGGTCGGAGAATTTTGTGTCGATGTGGGCGCGTAATTTTTTCAAATAGACATGCGTCTCGGGCAGATTTTCGCAGTTTGTGCCTTCACATTCATAGAGGTAGGGCACCGCATCGAGACGAAGGCCGTCGACTCCCAGGTTCAGCCAAAAATCGCAAACCTGCTGCACCAGATCGTGCACGGCGGGATTATCGAAATTCAAATCTGGCTGGTGCGAATAGAAACGGTGCCAGTAATAGGATTTAGCGATTGGATCCCAGGCCCAATTCGAAGTCTCGAAATCTTTGAAAATGATGCGCGCGTCTTTGTATTTTTCCGGCGTATCACTCCAAACATACATTTCCCGCTCAGCTGAACCAGGTTTGGCGCGGCGAGATTTTTGAAACCATGGATTTTGATCGGAGGTGTGATTGATGACGAGCTCCGTAATCACGCGCAATCCCCGCCCATGGGCAGCGTCGAGAAACGCGCGGAAATCGTCCAGCGTTCCGTAGTGTGGATTGACGTCGAAATAACTCGCAATGTCATAGCCGTCATCCTTCAGCGGGGAAGGATAGAAGGGCAAGAGCCAGAGCGAGGTGACACCGAGCTCCTGGAGATAATCGAGTTTTTCGATTAGCCCGCGAAAGTCCCCGATCCCATCCGCATTTCCGTCATGAAACGTCTTGACGTGCAGCTCGTAAATGATCGCGTCTTTAAACCAAAGTGGATCGGACGAAGACATGAATGACACTCTTGGCACGATGGCGCGCTCGCGCAACGGCGAGCATCATTACCGCGAATTATTCGTGCCGCCGGTGGACGCCGCGTCAGTTCCGGACTAAGACTGCCTCTTCCCGGCAAAAATTTCGAATCACAAGAGTGTGAGATCTCGCAAGCGTTTACCTAAAGCCGACGAAGAGCCTGAAACCCCGGAGCGACCGTCGAGCGGGATGCCGGAGCTTGAGCCCGGCGCCCCGACCGATTTGGAACTGATGCTCGGCATTCAGGCCGAAGATCCGGAAGCGCTCGCCCAACTATATGATCGCTACAACGGGATCATCAAAGCTCTGATTCTTCGCGTTATTCACAACGAAGCAGAGGCGGACGACTTGCTGCAAGAAATCTTCATGGAGATTTGGAACCAGGCGAAAAACTTCTCCGCTCAAAAGGGTAAGCCGCTGGGCTGGATGGTAACGCTAGCTCGGCGGCGCGCTATAGACGGATTGCGTAAAAAGCAGGCTTATGCCCGCGCCGAAGAACGACTTCAGCGGGAAACCGAGCAACAGCCCGACGCTTGGGTCCACAATGCTACTGAGGAGGAGATCGCCGTCAGCGATACACGCGTTCTCATCCGTCGAGTAATCTCGATCCTCCCGCCGGCTCAGCAACAAGCGATCGAGCTGGCATTTTTTCGCGGAATGAGTCAGCGCGAAATCGCGGCAAATACGAATACACCTCTAGGCACAGTGAAGACCCGCTTAGAACTAGGCCTGAAGAAAATCTACGACGGCCTCAAGGAACTGCGCGATGAACTTTGAGCGGTTTCAAAACCAAGCTCGGCTGTTTGTGATCGGCGCCTTGGACGCCGAGGAAATTTCCGAGTTTGAGAAAGCGCGACGAAAATTCGGACAAAAAGCGGAAGATTTTATCGCCAAATGTTACACCTTGAGCGAAGCCTTCGCTTTGAGTTTGAAGCCAGCGAAAGCCTCCGATCAGATTAAAGCTCGGCTGATGGAGATGGTGCGGGATCGCAAGAAAGCTTAGCCCTCGTCGGTGCAGGCGGGGATCTCGCGCAAGATAAACTCCTGAAGAAATCCGTAGAAGTTGACTTGAAATAATCCCAAATCACGCCGGCTGCCAAAAGGCGAACGGAAATGATCGGCAAGCTCGTGTTCGGTAAAATTATAGCTGGCAGCGATAGCTAATCGCGCCTGATTGAGAGCATTCAGCCACGCGTCGGCATGCGCCAGCGGGATTTTCAGGGTGCAATTGGCGAACGGTTTTTTCGTGCAATGCAATTGCTCCAAGTCTTGGCGAACCGTTTCCGTGGACGATTGAAATAAGCGGCGCAGTTCCGGCACGACATAAAGCTTCCATTCTGACCGAAACTCCGTCTCCTTCGCCTCGGCAGGAGCACTCAAGAGACGCTCTTCGGCCGCAGGCGAGTTCTTGGTGTTTACGCTGTCCGGGATCTGCCGCAATAATTCTGCGAGAAACGGATCAAGTTCGCGAATCTCAAGGCTCTCGTTCTGGCGACAAATTTCCATCACCCTGCTTTTTCGATCGTAGCAAGCAACAAGTATGCGTGTAGTTGCTGGACATAGAGCTCAGCGCGTTCCCGGACCCCGCTCCACAAAATCGATCGACCTTTCTGATGCACTTCAAGCATGTGTTTTTCTGCCCGCTCACGCGGATAACCAAAGACGCGCTGAAAGACCATCGTGACATAAGTCATCAAGTTTACCGGATCATTGTGGACGACCACGTTCCATGGCGCTTGAATTTCCCCTTTTGTCGTTTCCTCCTTTTCAACAATCGGTGTTTCGACGGTTCCCTGAGCGATCACCGGATACTCCATCAACTGAGACGCGCTTGGTGCCTCGTCCTCCCGACGCTGCCCGCTCATTGGTCAAACTAACACGCGGGCTTGTCCATTCAAACCGGCTGCGGTTTTTTCAGACGTCTTTCGCGACGGAGTGCATCGCCCAGCAATTGATCCTGGACCTGACGCATCGCCGCTCGGGCACGCGCCGACGTGTCATCGAATCCGCAGAGGTGCAGCAGTCCATGCAAAATGTAAAGCCGCAATTCATCTTCAGTAGTGCTCCCAAACGCGCGGGCTTGACGGCGTGCCGTTTCGGCGCTGACCACGATTTCCCCATGGTGAAAAGTGAGGACATCAGTCGGACCGGCAATGCCGGAGAATCGTAGGTGCAATTTCGCCATTTGCCGGTCACTAATAATGGCCACACCGATCATCGGGATCGAAGCGGAGGCAAATCCGAATCGCTTGTGATTCCAAACCAATGCGCAGGCGATCTCCGCGAATGATTGGAGCTCTGGTAAGCGGATTTTGATCGATCGCTGCCCATTTCGAACTTGGATTGCGGTTGGCCGTTCGCTCCGTTTCATTCGCGCCGGCCGTCTAGCGATTTCAAAACGGCGTACAACTGCTCGAGCCGCGGCATGGTCGCGCCAGCCACTTGCGCGCACCGGAGCGGTTCACCCCAGATCGTCTCCACTTCGAGCGCGCGCCCGACTTCGAAATCGAGCAGGGTCGACGGCTTGTAGGCCCCTATCGTTTCGGTTCGTTTCATCTGCTCGAGCGCGACGTTCTCCGGCAAACTATTTCCACACGCCCACGCCGCGACGATTATTTCATCCATCAAACCCAATGCCGAAAGTCTAAGGGAATCATCCTGCAAAATGTCTCGCGTCGTACTTCCGCCAGCCGCGATTGAAAGCCCATTGAATGGAATGTTCCAAACCAGTTTGCGCCAGCGTTCGCGCATGAGATTTTCGACCACGGCACAGACGACGCCACAGCGTTTAAACTCCGATGCAATGTTATGGGTTCGCGGTTTAGGAAGTCCGGTGAACTCACCGATGGTGAGGGATCCATAATCGAAATGTTCGATCACGCTGGGTGCGACGCGGTTCACGCAGATGAAACACAAACCACCCGCCACTCGCTCGGCGCCGAAATGTCGTGCCAGAAACTCCTCGTTACCCAGGCCATTTTGGAGCGTGAGTGACGCCGTGGTCTCATGCAACAAGGGTGGAATCAAGTCCGGCAAAACGTCGTTATTTGTCGCCTTCAAGGCGATGAGCACGAGATCGCAAGGTCCGATCGCCTCCGTTGTTTTGTAGGCACGAATCTTGACAAGACGGAAGTTTTCCTTCTTCCCATGGATCTGAATCCCGAGCCGTTTGCCTCCTCGAATCCGCTCCGCGCCAGAAAATGCACGTCGCGGCCATGATAGGCCAGCTTGCCGCCGTAGCTTCCGATCGCGCCCGTGCCGACGACCGCAACACGAAAATTCATGAAGAAAAAACAACCGCTTTTCTTATCTTCGGCTGGATTTGGAACAAACCTGTCACTTCGAGGACAAAGCGCTGAATGCTACACGGCAGTTCCAGAGTCTGTTCGCGGCTGTTCAACCGTTCAATCACTCCACGACACCAATAAATAGCAATGATTTCTCACGCTGGCGGTCGTGATTCGGCCTGGAAATTTCGGGTAATCAAACGCGCGCCTTTGTTGAACGTCACGTAAGACCACGCCCATTGCAGCAAAACAACAATGCGATTTCGAAAACCGACCAGAAAAATGATGTGAACAAAGAGCCAGACCAGCCAAGCGGGAAACCCGCTCAAATGCACGGCGTGCAAATCAGCAACTGCTTTGTTGCGGCCAATTGTGGCCATGTTGCCCTTATCAAAATACCAAAAGCGTTGCGGCGGGCGCCCTTCGATCATCCCAAGAATGTTCTTGGCCGCGTGCCGTCCCTCCTGCATCGCTACCGGCGAAACGCCCGGAAGCGGTTCTTTATACTGATTGGTGAAATTCGCCAAGTCGCCGATGACTTGTACTTCTGGGTGACCAGGAATCGTGAGGTCATCATTGACGATGACACGGCCGACTCGATCGACCGGAACACCAAGCGATTTACCGACGAACGACGCATTGTTGCCGGCAGCCCAAATCTTTACTCGGGACCGGATATACTCGTCGCCTACTCTTAAACCCTCCTCCGTTAAGTCACTCGCGCGCACGCCAGTGCGGACCTCGACGCCGAGAGCTTGCAATTGTTTCATCGCTTTGTTTCGCAAGTCTTCGGGGAAGGCAGCAAGCACTTGCGGCTCGCTTTCGATCAAAATGACACGTGCTTTGGAGGGATCGATGTACCGGAAGT
>WNGO01001521.1_pt1 | contig 14944 bp, 13 predicted proteins | sample 5400511 | NCBI WGS metagenome assembly WNGO01 (sample SAMN13153380, study PRJNA577476) | soil metagenome | isolation source: 20 cm soil or saprolite under Garry oak tree replicate 2 | place: USA:California | collected 2016-06-15 | reverse complement strand
TGCCGGCTCTCCAGTCGGACCTGAGCCAGCAACCGCAGGTCCAAATCCATGGCGGCCGGTCCGCAGCGCGACGAGCGATGGCGGCCGGAAGAGAGGGGTTAAATATCGTCAACCGCTACCGGATTCTGATCGTCGACGACGATGCCATGGCGCGCGAGATCCTCAAGCGGATTCTCGAGCACGCGGGCTACGAGGTCATGACCGCCGGCAGTGGCCCCGAAGCATTGCGCAAACTCCATGAAGGCATCCCCCATCTGGTCGTCGTTGACCTGATGATGCCGGAAATGGATGGCTTCGAACTCTGCCGCCGCATCAAGAGCCATCTCGACGTTCCTATCGTCATCCTGAGCGCTGTCGCCGCCATCGAGAGCAAGGTCGAAGGCCTGCAGATGTACGCCGAGGACTACATCGTCAAGCCATTCGAAAAGGAAGAGCTGGTTGCGCGGGTGCAGCGTGTGCTGCGCCGTTACGGTGAATCCGCTGGCGTCGAGCAGCCCGAGGTCGTCATCGACCAGGAGCTCCAGATCAACTTCGTGCAGCACTGGGCACGCGTGAAGGGCCAGCAGGTGACCCTCACGCCGACCGAGTCCAAGCTGCTCTTTCTCCTCGTCCGGAATGCCGGCCGGGTCGTCACCAACGAAACCCTGCTCGCCAAGGCGTGGGCCGGCGACGAGGAAGCCTACGAGGAAGGGCTGCGCGTTCACATCTCGCGGCTGCGCAGCAAGATCGAGTCGAATCCCAGCAAGCCAACCTACATCCAGACCAAGCGTGGTGTCGGCTACCGCTTCAGCGCCAAGGTCAACTACCCCGCCGGACAAGAACCGATGGCGCTGGCGGGATGAACATGCGCACCCTGACCCTCGGCCTGCTGGTGTTCGCCCTCTCCTTCCCGCTCTGGCTCCACTGAGCGAAGACGCCGTCCGCGCTTAGACTTCCTCCCCAGTGACGCACGCGCTGGGTCTCGGATTCACCGTCTTCACGGTGATCTTCCTGCTCGAGCTTCCCGACAAGACGGCGCTGGCCGCCCTGCTGCTGGCGACGCGCCATCGGCCTCTGCCCGTCTTCCTCGGTGCGGCGGCCGCGTTCATCATTCAAAGCGCGGTCGCGGTCGCGGCCGGCTCACTCTTGAGCCTGCTTCCTCGCGAACCGATTCGGATCGGGGCAGGGCTGCTCTTCCTCGGCATGGCGGCGCTCCTGGTTCGCCGCAATCTCCGCAAGGTCGAGGCCGATGAGGAGCGGGCGGTCGATCAGGAGGAGGTTCGGCACCACCGACCGTTCATAACCGCCTTCAGCGTGGTCTTCGTCGCGGAGTGGGGCGACCTGACGCAACTCGCGACGGCGGCACTCCAGGCCCGCTATCAGCAGCCGGTGGTCGTCTTTGTCGCCGCTACCCTTGCCCTCTGGGCGGTCTCTGCGATTGCCGTCGCGCTTGGCAATCGTCTGGGTGCCTGGATTCCGGAGCGGCCCCTGCAGTTCGCCGCGGCCGGTGTGATGGTACTCGTCGCGATCGCGCTCATCAGCGGATTGCTCGGGTAACCACCGTCAGGGGCCAGTGCCAATCGAGACGATCTGCCACGATGATTGCCGTGTCGGCCGGCCCACGATGACAAAGCGAGTCTGTCGTCCGTTGTGGCTCGTGATCTCTTGCTTGTAAACGGCATCGAAGCTCACCGCCATCTCCCTCAGCTCGGCGTAGTTCTGGAATGCCGTGCCGGCCGTGCCAGTAGGCTGATCCTCTCCAACGATGGCACCTAGGAGGAATCGCACTGGAAGGCGCGTCATGGCTGACAAGCAAGACAATGGTCGGAGCCGTTCGATGGTTTCTCCAGCACCGCGTAGCTCACGCCGCCGTCGTGAGGTCGATGACTTCGGGAACGGCGCGCTGGGGGATGGTGAAGGTAAACGTGCTGCCCTGGCCGGGCGTGCTCTTCACCCAGATCCGTCCGCCATGCATCTCCACCAACCGGCGCGAGATCGCCAGGCCCAACCCGGTGCCCTGGTACTTGCCGCTGATCCCGCTCTGACCCTGCTGAAAGCTCTCGAAGATGCGCTCGGCGTCGTCGAACGGCACACCGATGCCGGTATCCCGGACGCTGATCAACAGCTCGGCGCCCTGGCGCTCGGCCGTGACGCGCACGCTGCCGGTCTCCGTGAACTTGATGGCGTTGCCCAGCAAGTTCAGGAGGACCTGCTTGAGCTTGGGGCCATCCGCAAAGACGCGGCCGACCTCTGCCGAGACGCTGGCGCTCAGTTCGAGCTTCTTGTTTTTGGCCAGCGAGCTGACACTCTCCACGCACTCTGAAATTAGTAGCTCGACCTCGACCTCGCCGCGGTTGAGCTGCGCTTTTCCCGCCTCGAGCTTGGAGATATCCAGGAGATCGTTGATGAGCACCAGCAGGTGCTGTCCGTTCTGGGCGATGATGTCCACGTCCTGGCGCTGGTCGCGGGTCAAAATGCCGCCGTCGCCCTCGAGCAGTAACTGCGAGAAGCCGAGGATCGAGTTGAGCGGTGTGCGCAGCTCGTGGCTCATGTTCGCCAGGAATTCCGCTTTGTGCTGGTTGGCGCGTTCCAGTTCGGCGTTGACCGCCCCCAGACGCGCCGTCTGCTCGGTCGCGAGGTGGAAGAGGTGGGCCTCCTGGATAGCGGTCGCGGCGTGCTGAGCGAAGAGCGTGAGAAGCTCGATAGTGTTGCGATCCAGCGGGCGGCGGTGGTAAATGGCGAGCACGCCGAGCAACTGCTCACCGACCACCATGGGGAAACCGGCGAAGGCGTGGATACCTTCTTCCGACATCCAGGGATTGAGCGAGAGCTGGCGGCGGTTGGCCGGGTCGTTGGTGACGATCGGGACGCGTAGCTCGGCGACTTGCCCGATCTCCCCCATGCCGCGCTCCACCCGTCCGGGAACCGGCGGTGCGTTGCGCGTCGTGTGATGATCGGCCCGCCGCCAGAGCGCGCCGTCGCTCTGCTCCAGCAGCCAGATCTGGGCTGCCGCGAACCCGAGGTTGCCGGTCAGCGCGGTGGCCATGATATCGAGCAGCTCCGGCTCGAAAAGTTTCTGGTTCATCTGGTCGATCGATCGGTTGAGTAGCTCCAGGCGGCGGGCGCGCTTCTCGGTCTCCTCGAACAAGCGCACGTTGCGCAGCGCAACCGCCAGTTGCTGCGCGAGGACCTCCAGCGCCTCCTTCTCCCAGCGAGTCAGACGCCGCTCGGTTTCACGCGTCTGCAGATGCAGCACGCCGGAGACCTTCCCTTCGAGCAGCACTGGGGTGCCAAAGACCCAGGAGTAGCCGGCATTGTTGAGCGCCGCCAGGTCGAAGAGGGGCGACTCGCCCAGCGTCACGAAGCCCCGCTCCCGGACCACGCGTCCAACGATCCCGTCGCCCGCGGAGATCGGCGTGCCTTCGATCGCTTCCGGGAGATGGACCGCCGCGCGGAGCGTAAAGACTCCGCGGTCTTCGTCGAGCAGAACAATCGCCCCCGAGTCCATTTGTAGTATTTCGAGTCCGCAACGGATCACCGTATAGAGCATGCGCGACACGTCGAGCTGGCCAACGAGCTCGCCCAGCACGTTGCGCAGCTGCTCGGTCTGATCGAGCCGGCGCCGGGTCCCACGAATCTCGGTATTCATCGCCCGCACCGCGGCGCCCAGGCCGGTGATGACGGCCACGGTCGGGATCGCCCGCAGGATCGAATCCCGCACCGAGATGGCCAGGCCGAGATCGCTGGTCTGGAAAAGGATGATGCCGACCGTGAAGAAGAGGCTTGTCCCGATCCCGCCCCACAGGTCGAAGCGGAAGACGGCTTCCGCGGCGACCAGCGCGTAGAGGAGGTAGGGAAGACTGGAGGACGGCGACGCGAATAACAGGATCCAGCCGCTGACGACCAGGTGATCCAGGACGAGGAGCAAGACGGCCATCGGCCGGGTGAAGCGGGGAACGGACTTCTTCTGAATGGTAAGTGTCGCCACCCCGTTGTAGGCCGCCAGCAACCCGGCAAGCAGGATGGTGATCGGCACCGAGGCCGAATTGAGCCAGAAGAGCAGGCCGAAGGGGATGACGAGGGCGCCGAAGCGGAGTCGGACGAACTGGCGGTCGAGGGCAGTCATGCCAGCCCGTTAGTCCTAAGCGGCCTGGCTGGTTTGAAGGTTGTTGATCATCTCCAGGAAGCGGTCCTTGCCGAAGTCCCCTTTCTGGATGATCGACTGGATATTGCCCTGCAGGCGCTCGCGATCTTCGCTGCTGATGTTTTTCGCCGTATAGATAAGGATGGGGATCTGGCTGGCCGCGGGGTCCTCGCGCAACTTAGAGACGACTTCGAAGCCGTCGACGTCGGGCATCATCAGGTCGAGGATGATCATGTCGGGCTTCTTCTTGAGGGCCAGCTCCAGGCCCGCCTTGCCGCCGTCGGCGACCATGATCTCCATGTTGAACGGCTTCAGCATGGCCTTGACGAGCCGGATGTTCTGCGGGTCGTCGTCCACGATCAGGATCGACGACGGCGTCTTTTTGCCCTTCTTGCCGTCGGCCAGCAGGTCGAACTTCACCATCATCTGGAGCAGCTGCTGCCGGTCGATTGGCTTGGTGAGGAAATCGGCCTGACCGATATCGAACGGCAGTGATTCCTTGTTGACCTTGGAGGTCAGCACGATCGGGATGTCCTTCGTCTTCGACTCGCGGCGCAGGTCGTAGACGAGACCACTGCCGCCGTTGGGCGGGAGCTGGGTGTCGATCAGCACGGCGAGCGGCTGGAGCTGCACCGCTTTGCGCAACGCCTCCTGGGCGCTGGCGGCGATCACCACCTCGTAGCCCGCGTGGCTGAGGAAGGGCTCGATGCGCTCCTTGACCGCCGGGTCATTGTCGGCGACGAGGATCACCGGCGCTTTGGTCCCGGCGCCGACCGGCGGCATGATCTGCACGGGGCGCTCCTGGATGCCGGCTTCCTGCTTGGCGAACTCGATCAGCTCGCGGATGTGTTCCACCAACCGCTTGCCGCTTTCGTTGATGTGGGCGACAAACTCGCGCCGCTCTTCGGGCGTCGTCTTGTTCGCCTTCTCGTCGAGCAGGATCTCGGAGAAGCCGATGATCGCGTTGAGCGGCGAGTTGAGGTCATGACTCTGGTCGTAGATGACGCGGAACTTGGCTTCGAAGTCGCGCTTGGCCTGGCTCAGGGCCGGCGCCGCGTCCTTGTTCTTGCCGCTGGCACTCAACTCCACCTTGAGGCCCTCCAGCTGGGCCTGCATGGCGCGCTTCTCGGCCTCGTAGCGCGCCAGCACCTGGCTGGTCGGCGGGCCGCTGCCGGCCGCCTTGCGCGCCTCCTCGAGTTGTACCTTGAGGGAGGCCTTCTCCCGCTGCCACGCCAGCTCCAGCTCCTTGGCCTCGCCCGCGCGCCGGCTCTGGAGCTCGTTGGTCTGCGACATCATGTCGGAGAGCTGCGCCTGGATCCGCTCCAGGTCAACCTTGAGCTGGTTCTTCTCGGCCGTGAGCCGCTGCTCGCGGCCGGTCCACTCCTCGGCTTTGCGGCCGCTTTCGCCGGCGAGGTCGGCGTGCAGCGCTTTGATCTTTTCGTAGTCCTGCTGGGTCGCGGCCAGGCGGGCCGACGATTCGGCGGCCTGCTTCTTGAGGGTCGCCTTTTCCTCGGCGAAGGACGCCTCGCGGCTCTGCCAGTCCTTCTCGAGCGCCTTGACTTTGGTCAGGAGCGCGGAGCGCTCATCACTCAGCCGCTGGAACTCAGCCTCCGCCTTGTCGAGGTCGGCCCCCTTCCTGCGCGCCTCTTCCAGCTGCCCCTGGAGCAACTTGCGATCGGCTTTGTACTGTCCTTCGGCGGCCTGCGCGCCCTGCTCCAGCCGGGCGACATCCGCGATCAGCCGCTGCCGCTCGGCCTGCCACTTCTCGCGGGCTTGCTTGAGTGGCACGACCTCGCTCTGGACGGCCTTCAACTGCTCCTGCAACTGCGACGTCAGGCTCTGCAGCCGCCCCTTCTCCTGGGTGAGCTCGACCCGCGACTTCTGCCATTCCTGCTCCAGCTGCGCCTGCTTGGCGACCGCGGTGTCGCGATCCTTCAGTAAGGTCTCGCGATCGACAGCCCACTGAAGCTGCGCCGTCTGGAGGTTGTTGAGGTCGTCCTCCGCCGTCTTGAGGTCGCTGCGGAGCTTCTTTTGGTCCGCTTCATACTTCTGCGCCAGCTGGATCCGTTCCTGCTCGAGCTGACGGAGCTGCCCGCGGCGCTCCTCGTCGCGGGTCTTGGCGCGGGCGACGTCGTCCTTGAGGCGACCCAGTTCGACCTGGGCCCGATCGTGGCCCTGCTGAAGATCCAGGTGTCCCTGCTTGAGCGACTCGTGCTGGTCGAGGAGCGACTGCCGCTCCATCGCGTGCTCACCGTCGCGCGCCTTGGCACGGGCGAGCTCATCCTTCACGCGGCCGAGCTCCAGCTGCGCCCGGTCGTGGGTCTGCTGCAGACTCGCCTGGCCCTTCTTGAGCGATTCATGTTGCTCGAGCAGGGCTTGCCGGTCCATCGCCCATTGCAGCTGGGCATTCTGCAGCTCGTCGAGCTCCTGCTGTTTGGCCTCGAGCTGCTGCTTGACCAGCTCCAGTTCCCTGCTGGTATGGGCCAGCTGCGCGCCCATGTCATCCTGCAGCGTCTGGAGGTGCGCGACGAATTCCTGGTTCTGCTGCAGGATGTCGGCGAACGACTTTGCCTTGGGAGCCTCGGGGCTCATCAGGCTGCCCTCCGTCCCTGTTGCATGTAGCGCTCGACCGCCGACCGCATGGCGTCGAGGTGCGCGCTCATGGCGCCCAACTGGTCGACGCGCTCCTGTTCCAGCTGGCTGAGCTCTTCGGCACGGTCGGCTTCCCGTTCGATCGACTGGCGGAGCTCGCGCTCCAGCCGGGCAATCTCGGCCTGCGCCATCTCGTAGGCATTTTTGGTGTCCAAAAGTTCCTTCTTGCGCGCCTCGTCCTCGTCGATGAGGCCCTGCAGATTCTTGAACAGCTCCTGGTTGAGCTGCAGGATCTCCGGGTAGGAGCGTCCGGGTTTGGACGCCGTCTCACCGGTTCGGACCGGCTTGCCTGGCTGTTCGCTCATTACGCCGTCTTCAGCCGCCCCTGCTGCAGGTAGCGGGCAACCTCTCCGGGCAGCCCTTGCGGATCAACCGGCTTGGGAATGTAGCCGTCGCAGCCGGCGCCCAGGATCTTCTCCCGATCTCCGGCCATGGCGTGGGCGGTGAGGGCAACGACAACGACCCCCGCCATCCGTGCATCGGAACGGATCTTGCGGGTGATCGCCAGCCCATCTTCCCCCGGCAGCTGGATGTCCATCAGGACGATGTCGGGCAGCTCGCGCGTCATCTCTGCCAGGCACTCGGCGCCGCTGCCTGCTTTGCGCACGGTGAAGCCTTTCTTTTCCAGGAGGAACTGGGCCAACCGGAGGTTGACCGGATTATCTTCGACGATCAATACCTTGCCGGCGGTCACGCCCTGTCCTCCTTCGCCTCTGCACGATGTCCAAAGCCTTGATGGCGCGCAATACGGCATCTGGCTCGGAGAGGCCAGATGGTATAACGGCGCTCCATGCCGTCGCTGGCACCCTCGGTGAAACTTCACCCAGGGCCAGCAACGCCGGCTGGCCGGGGAGGTTGCGGAGCCCGACCACCCACTCCGGCTCGGCGGGCGCCAGTACGACCACGTCGGGGGCGGCCGCGCGGGCCTTCTCCAGGGCCTCCTGCAGGCCGGGCGCCCGGAAGACCTCGAAGCCCTCTTCCACGAGGGTGGCGGCCAGCGTCGCCAGCGCCCGCCGGTCGCGATGGACCAGCAGGACACGGACCCGGTCGCGCCGGCGGCTGATCCCCTGGCCGATGCGGCGCAGCTCGTCCTGCATCGTCGCCGTGGCCCACGGCTTGGCGACGTACCCCGCGACGCCGAACTGGTCCATCAGCGCCTGGTTGCGTGTTACCGAGCAGACCAGCACCGGAACGTCGGCGGTGGCGGCCCGGGCCCGCAACTCCTGGAGGACCTGCCAGCCATCCTTGACCGGAAGGACGGTCTCCATCACGAGCAGGTCGGGCAAAATCTCCATCGCCTTGCGCACCGCCTGCTCACCATCGGAAGCATGCGCGACCCGGAACCCGACTCCCTGGATCTCCGCCGTCATGCGCTGGCTGCTCACGGGATCGTCCTCGATCACCAGCGCCAGCGGGAGTTCCATGCTCTCCAGCGTCGGCGCCGCCTCCTCCACCGGTGCCACGGCGGCCGGCCTGGGCTCGCGCGGAATGGTGAAGGTGAAAATCGAGCCTTTGCCGAATTGGCTCTCCGCCCAGATCCGGCCACCGTGCATCTCGACGAAACGGCGGCAGAGCGCCAGGCCCAGGCCGGTCCCCTGGTAGCGGCGGGTGTACGAACCGTCGATCTGCTCGAACTCGCGGAACAGCTTGGGCAAGTCTTCGGGCTTCATCCCGATCCCGGTGTCCTCGACGGATACCGTCAGCTGGTCGGGCGAATCCTTGACCGACACGGTAATGGTCCCGGGCGCCGGTGTGAACTTCACGGCATTCGAGAGGAGGTTGTACAGCACCTGCTTGAACTTGCTGCGGTCGGCTTTGATTACGCCGGCGTCGGCCGCACCGACCGTCCGTAGCTGCAGGCCTTGCTGGCGGGCCATGGGATCGAGGATGGCGGTGATCTCCTGGAGCGCCGCCACCACCGGCATCTCCTCGGGGTGGAGGTCCATTTTGCCCGCCTCGATCTTCGCCAGGTCGAGGATGTCGTTGATCAGGCCGAGCAGGTGCTGCCCGCTGCTGTGGATGTTGCGCAGGAACTCCGTGCGCTCGCCCGCCGTCAGGTTCATGGTCAGGTCCAGCAGGATCTCGCTGAAGCCCATGATGGCGTTGAGCGGCGTGCGCAACTCGTGCGACATGTTGGCCAGGAATTCCGACTTGTAGCGGCTGGACTGCTCGAGCTGGCGATTGACCTGAAGGATCTCCTCGTCCGCGCGACGCAGTGCTGCGTGCTGGCGCATCAAGTAGCGGTTCGAATCCTTCAGACGCGCGACCAGGCTCTGCCGCTCGGCTCGTAGCCGCTGCTTCTCCAGGTTGCGCTCCAGGAGCTCCCTGAGCCGATGCAGGTCGATTGGCTTCGCGATGTAGTCGTCGGCGCCGCCCCGCAGCGCCTCCGCCGCCACCTGCTCCGAGCCGTAGGCCGTCATCATCACGACCACGGATTCAGGGAAATCACGGAGCATCTGGGGCAGGAGGCTCAAGCCGCTCTCCTCCGGCATCTGCACGTCGAGGAAGATCAGCGCCGGCCGGCGGCCGTCGAGCTGGCGGCGGGCCTGCGTCGCGTTGGGCGCCGTCACGACGTCAAAGCCCTGTCTTTGGACCGCCTTGGTGAGGAAGGCCCGGTTGTCGGGATCGTCATCGATGGCGAGAAGGATCGGCCGCACCTCCAATTCCGGCTCCGCGCCAAGCAGCCCGCGCACCGCCTGCACCAGGTCCTGGTCTGAGCCCAGCTCCCGGCCAGAGCCGGTCGACAGCGGTCCGAGGTCGGTCAGGAACCGATCTGCACCCGCGGCGAGGGCCCGCTTGCCTTCATCGGCATCCACGTGCACGCCGGCCATGAGCAGCACCGGGATGTTCGTCGTCGCCGGATTGCTCTTCAGAATCTCGCAGACGCGAAGTCCGTCGATGCGCCGGAGCAGAAGGTTGAGGACGATGGCGTCCGGCACTTCCTCACGGGCCCGGTCCAGGGCCTCGAGACCGTCTTGCGCGGAGAGAACGTCGAAGCCCTCTCGCTGAAGACGGACGACGAGCGCCTGCAAGCGCTCGGGGTCGTCGTCGGCAACGAGAATCCGTCTGGTGCTGCTCAGCTCGCTCATCCGGCCCTCCGAAGGGGGGCGCGTCCGGCCGGTTCGTGCAGGGCGGCAAGCGGCCGGCGCGGGATCAGGAAGCGGAAGGCACTGCCCCGACCGGGGACACTCTCCACCCAGATCTGGCCGCCCTGCAACTCCACGAGGCGCTTGGAGAGCGCCAGGCCGAGCCCGATGCCCTCGTACCCGCGCGAGGTCGAGCCGTCGACCTGACGGAATTCCTCGAAGAGGCGTGGCTGGTCTTCCGGCTTGATGCCGATACCCGTGTCCCGGACCTCGACCACCGTGCCGGTGGGGGTCTCCAGCGCGCTGATCGTGACGCTGCCGTGGTGCGAGGTGAATTTCACCGCGTTGTTGACCAGGTTGTGGACGATGTGGCGGAGGCTTCGCGCATCGAACACCACCTGCATCAAGCGGTCCACCTGCGAGGTGACCGTCAGCTCCTTCTGGCTCGCCGCCGCCGCGTTCTCCGAGAGCGCGGCGTCTACGGCCTCGGCCACCAGGCAAGGCGCCGGATGGAGCTCGAGCCGCCCGGCCTGGATATGGGTCAGATCGAGGATGTCGTTGATCAGGGTGAGAAGCTGGCGGCCACTGTTGTGGATCGTCTCGGCAAATTCGGTGCGTTCCGCCTGCGATAGCTCGGGGGTCGTCTGGATGATCTCCGAGAAGCCGATGATCGCGTTCAGCGGCGTGCGCAACTCGTGCGACATATTGGTGAGGAACTCGGACTTCATCCGGTCGGCTTCCTGCAACTCGAGGTTGGCGCGCTGCAACATCTCGATGGTCTGCCGCTCGCGCTGGAATCGCCGCGCATTGTCGAGGGCAACGGCGGCCTGGTTGGCGAGGATCTGCAGCACCTGCATCAGGGTGGGATCGAAGGGGCGGACGTCGTGGAAGTAGACCGATACCGTACCGACGAACTCCCGCTCGAGGAACATCGGCAGACCCAGCGCCGCCCGCCAACCGTACTGCTGGGCCAGTGGATCGAGCGGGAATCGGCCGTCGAGTTGAATGTCCTCGGAGAAGACGGGACGCTGCTCGATCACGACCTGGGTGATGAGACCCGGCGCGACGCGAGCCAGCTTGTCGTCGGGGACGCCTGGCTGCACGCCGTCCCTCACTTCAACCGCCTGTTCGGCAGGGTTGGCGGACTGGGTCAGGGTGATCAGGCAGGAGACGGCGCCCGAGACACCGATCAATGCATGCGCGACGCCCTGCAGCAGCGCCGTCGGTCCCACCGTGGTCGCGGTCAGCGCCTGGGAGACCTGGCGGAGCATTTCCATCGAGGCGTCCAGCCGCAGGGCTTGCTGGCGGGTCTGCTCGAAAAGGAAGGTGTTCTCGAGCGAGACCGCGACCTCGGCGCCCAGTGAGGCGGCCAGCTTGACGTCGTAGTTGCCGCTGAAGTCGCCATGCCGCTTGTTGGCGAGCATCAAAACGCCGAGCGGTCGACCGCCCGATCCCAGCGGCACCAGGAGCAAGTCGCGGTAGCCAAAGGTCTGGGGCAGCAGCTGGCCGGCCTCGATGTCGTGGAGGCAGTCGGCGATGATGGTGGGCTGCTGGGTGACAAAGACGCGACCAATCAGGGTCGACGCATTGGCACCAAAGCGCAGTTGGTTGAGCCGCATCTGGTTGAAGAGCCGGCTTTCCCGCATCCCCGAGGGGGCGGCCGGCGCGATCAACGCCTCGAGCCCATCCTGGTAGAGGAAGAAGCCGCACATCTCGACGTCGAGCAACTCGGCGAGCTTGGTGGTCAGGGTGCCCAGATCCTCGCCGAGCTTGGTCAGGTTGGAGACCGCTGTCGCGACCTCGAAAAAGTGGCTCAGTTCCTGGAGATTCTGATCGGCACGGCGGGAAAGCTCGAGGTTTTGCTGGACCAGTTTGAAGTACTTGAAGGACCAGAATCCGGTGAGCACCATGACCGGCAGGAAGAGCACCGCCAGGAAGTAGGTGACAGGCGACGGCGCCCACCAGCGCGCCACGTAGATGAGGAAGAGCTCCGTGAGGGCGCCAAGGACTACCCAGAGCCGCCAATTGAACCGGACCCGGGAGGAGGATGCGGGATGCCGCCGCGTGGTTGAGCCCTCGTTCGTCACAGTGCGCGCATTGATTTGACGAGGATTCAGGGCATTGCTTCGCACTACGACCCGGCCTGGCGGCGCTGCCGGGGATGCCTTCACAAAGGTTTACTGGACCGTCGCCTGCCCCGAACCACGCGGATGCAGTTCGCCACCTTTGCTACTCTCTACAGGTGCAGCGAGAGACGGCGTTCAACGTCTCGGCGATCAAGGACACCGTCCTGCGGTCGATCAAGCTCAACCAGCAGGCATACAACAACCGCGACGCCGACGTGCTGCGCGAGGTCTACCTGGAGCCGATGCTGTCCCAGGTGGCACACGACCTCTCCGGTGACTTCGAATCTTTCCCAGCGGCTCGCCTGGACATTACCTGCGAGGTCCTCGACGTTTCCTACACCGCCTACCTACAGATCGGCAAGGTCGAGCTGTCCGCGTACGGCCTGGAGGCGAGCCCGCAGAATGTCAACGTGACCACCAAGGAAGAGTGGATCTACCGCCTGGTTCCCGATGCCGAAAAGGGCGTCGGCCTGGGGCGCCGCACCACGCATCGCTTCCTCGGCTACTACCACTACACGCTGGTGGACATCGACGGGCGCTGGTGGATCACCGATGTCCAGTCCGCCAGCGAGATCTGGCTCCCCTAGCTCGCCGAGCTGCGCGACTCCGCGGCGGAACCCGTGTCGAGATCGCTCGCCAGCTGCCGGACGCGGGCGTTGATGTCGTCCCGAATCGCGCGCACCTCGCGGACTGATTTGCCATCGGGGTCTGGCAGGTCCCAGTCGATGTATTTCTTCCCCGGGACATAGGGACACTCGTCGCCGCATCCCATCGTCACCACCACGTCCGCCCACTGGCCGAGATCGTCGGTCAATTTCTGCGGGCGGCGCGCCGACAGGTCGAAGTCCTGCTCGCGCATCACGTCGAGGACAACCGCGTGGACGTGCTCGGCCGGTCGCGTTCCCGCCGAGCGAGCCTGGTGGCGGTCGCCGGCCGCACGCTCGAAGAGAGCCTGGCTCATTTGCGAGCGGCCCGCATTCTGTGTGCAGACGAACAGCACCCGCGCCACCGCACCCTCAGACGAGGACGTCGAGCAGCGCTCGGGTCTTCGGCTCGAGACGGCTGGCGAGTCGGTAATAAGCCCAGATGCCGGCCTTGCTAACGTCGACCAGCCCGGCGTCACGCAGCTTCGCCATGTGATGGGAGAGGGTCGGCTGACTCAAATCGAAGGCGGCGGTGAAGTCGCAGATACAGACCGGTTCCGCTGAGCGCTTCAGGATACCGATCATTTGCAACCGCGTGGGATCGGCCAGCGCCTTGAGCACCTCCACCGACTGGTCCACTTTCGCGACCGCCATCGGCATCACGGGTGGGCAGCAGACCCCTTTGATACGTTCAGGGGTCACCGTTTTCACGGTTGCAGTGTAGCAGATCCATTGACAACTGTCTATGGGTCTGATAGCCTTCCCATCGACCGACGTCAATCTCTCCCGGGAGGGTGGATATGGACACGATCCGCGAGTCCGTCCGAGCAAAGTACGCGCAGACCGCCATCACATTACGCGACGGCGGCAGCTGTTGCGACCCAAGCTGCTGTGGTGGATCCGACGCCGCCAGCGGGCCGATCGCCGCCGATGAGTACTCGAAGGTGGAGGTGGCGGATCTCGGACTCTCGCTCGGCGCCAGCCTCGGTTGCGGCAATCCGACGGCGCTCGCCCAGCTCCATCCCGGTGAGGTCGTGCTCGACCTCGGGAGCGGCGCCGGCCTCGACGTCCTGCTCTCGGCACGGCGCGTCGGTCCTGGCGGGCACGCCTACGGCGTCGACATGACGGACGAGATGCTGGCCCTTGCCAACGAAAACAAAGCTCGCGCGGGGGTTACGAATGCCAGCTTTCTCAAAGGCACGATCGAGGAAATCCCCCTCCCCGGCTCCGCCGTCGATGTCGTCATCTCCAATTGCGTCATCAATCTCGCCGCCGACAAAACGGCGGTGCTCAAAGAGGCCTTCCGCGTCCTCAAGCCGGGTGGGCGGCTCGCCGTCTCCGACATGGTGGAGTTGGAGCCACTGCCGCCGCAGGTTAAGTCGGCGATGGATGCCTGGGCCGGCTGCGTGGCAGGCACCATCCCAGTCGACGCCTACCGTGCCGCCGTGGTCGACGCGGGCTTCGACGGCGTCGAGATCGAAATCACGAACCGTTTTGGGCCTGGCGAGGCCGGGCTGCCGCAGGGCTCGGGAAAGATCGCCAGCGCCTTCATCCGGGCGAGCAAGCCCTAGTAAACAAAAAGGCCTGGGCCGTCAGCCCGGGCCTTCTCGATTCTGGGTTTGTGAGTCGTTAGGCGACGCGCACCCGCGAGGCCCGCGGCCCCTTGGGAGCTGACGCTTCGACGTCGAAGCTGACCTTTTGCCCCTCTTGCAACCCCTCGAACGAGCCCTCGACGGACGACCGGTGGAAGAAATACTCCTTGCCGTCCTCGCCGCTCAAGAATCCGAATCCGCGATCCATCACCAGTCGCTTGATCGTTCCGTTCTGCGCCACGTCTGTCGCTAGCTCCTTCGCAAAGTTATCCCCGGCCGAACTGCGCTTCTGGGCGTGCCATGACCGGGCTGACTCCGCCCGCGATCCAGCATATCATGGGTAGTATTGCGACGGCCAAAACCGGCCGAAGGAGGGGTCACCACGATGCGTAGCACGATGCCCGACTTTCCCCTGACGCTCCAGCACTTCCTCTGGCGCTCCACCACCCTGTTCCCCAGGAAGGAGATCGTGACCCGGCGGGAGGGCGGCCGCCACCGCTACACCTACGCCGACTTCGGACGGCGGGTGGCCCAGCTGGCGCACGCGCTCCGAGAGCTCGGCATCGCCCCCGGCGACCGGGTGGGCACCCTGGCCTGGAACAACTACCGTCACCTGGAGCTCTACTTCGCGGTGCCCTGCTCGGGTGCGGTGCTGCATACCTTGAACCCGCGCCTCTTCCCCGAACACCTCGAGTTCGTGATCAACGACGCCGAGGACAAG
>WNGO01001518.1_pt1 | contig 14947 bp, 9 predicted proteins | sample 5400511 | NCBI WGS metagenome assembly WNGO01 (sample SAMN13153380, study PRJNA577476) | soil metagenome | isolation source: 20 cm soil or saprolite under Garry oak tree replicate 2 | place: USA:California | collected 2016-06-15 | reverse complement strand
ATTTCCGATCAGGTCCGACTCACCCTGAAAGTCGGGCGCTGGCATTCTCCAATGAAACGTTTTGTCCTTGGAGATGATCTCGATGAAACGGGCGGTGCGCGGCGTCTGATCGCGATCGATTAGCAACGCCGGGACGTCGGTGAGCTCAGTATTCTCGAAGGCATGCCCGAAAATTAGTGTAAAGACCGGCGGGAGAATAATCAGTAAAAGCAAGACACGCCGATCGCGGTAGATGTGCAGGAATTCTTTGTAAGCGACGCTCACAATTGCGCTCAATGATGGCCATTTCATGATGCCGATTTTTTCAAGACGCCATCGTAGCCCTGCGAATATGCGGTGAAAACGTCCTCCATGTCGGGTTCTACCCAGCGTTCGCCCAACAAATGAAGATCTGGAAAGGGCCAGTTCTCACGCCATCTCGCCATCAATTTCTCCGGTTCCTGCGCGTACAGGCGCAGGCTGCCGCTGCGCAAGGAAACGCCCAGCAGCTCGGGCCGATCCCGCAACAGCACCAGAGCGGGCATGAGTGGTTCTACATCGATCTCGAGCAAGCGCGCGCGAAAGCTCGATTTCAAAGCGCGTGGCGAAGCTTTCGCCAGCAGCCGCCCACTCTCGATAAAGCCAACTTCAGTGCAGCGCTCCACCTCGTCCATGTAATGCGTAGTAACAAAGATCGTTTTTCCCTCGTTACTCAGATCATAGAGTAAGTTCCAGATTTGCTGCCGGTGAACGGGATCAAGGCCTGCTGTCGGTTCGTCAAAAAAAAGGAGCGGCGGATCGTGCACCAGTGCGCAACCGATCGCCAGCAATTGCCGCATGCCGCCAGATAGACTTCCCGCGGCAGCATTAATTTTTTCTTCCAAGTCGCTCAGCCGAAGTAAGCGCTTGATCCGCCGCTCCAGTTCCGCACCCGGAACTCCATAGGCTCCGCCGAAAAAGCGGAAGTTTTCCAGCACGGTGAGATCACGGTAAAGGCTAAAGCGTTGCGGAACATAGCCGAACTTCGTCCTAACATGTTGCCGATCTTTCCAAACATCCGTGCCTGCGATTGTTGCATTGCCAGCGGTCGGATGAGTCAGGCCGCACAACATTCGAATTGTGGTCGTTTTTCCCGCGCCATTCGCCCCTAGAAAACCAAAGATCGTTCCGGGCGCGATAGTGAGTGAAAGATCCTGCACAGCATGGACGTTACCGAAACTCTTGCTCAGATGGTCGAGCACGATCACCGGTTCGCTCATGATGAAACCCTATTGCGATGATCCAAAAAATTTGCAACCATCTGGTATTTGCTGTCACATCTGTCGCTCATGAAAACTAAGATGCTGAATCTGCGGTGGCCACTCCTTGTAAGGACGGGCGCTCTCTTACTTTTGCTATCTGTCTTGCGCCTGGGACTGACCACAGCACGCGCTGACGCCGTCTCAGAGCTCGCCTCGTTTTCGATTTTTGACAAGATTGATCTTGGGCAGCTTGCAAAAAGCGATGTGAAGACGGCGCACGGACCACCCATGAGTAATCCGCGGTTCCTCGCCGTGCAAAGTTGCTACGTAGTAGCGGGTGCACCCGCTCAGCAAATCGAGGCGCTGCGCCGATGGGACGCAACAAGGCATCGCGAACTGAAGGTTTTTCTACACTCCGATCTGCCTTCGAACCCTGGCCCAGCTAATTTTGAAAAACTGAGAAACGCTCCCAGCAATGCATCCGTGCGTTCATTCGTCACAGCGACTCAAAAGCTCAGTTCCAATCTCCAGATTAGCAAGGACGAGGCGAAGAAATTTTCTGCGGGAACCGCAGGCGGCGGTGGCCCGATACCTGCACCAGTGTCAACATTCTGGGCAGATGTATTGAGTGCGCGAACGAAAAACTTCGTGTCGGGCGGAATGTCCGCACAACCTCCGTACGATCACGCCGGCCCATCTGTTCGGGCAAGCGACGAAGTAAACGGATTGTTGCGCGAGCAAGGAAAAATCCGCAATCAGTTTTCAAGCTTACTTGGAGGCACAGGCATTGGGCGCGGCGCAGGTTCGCTCAAGCCGGAGTTGTATTGGGAGCTCCTCGATGTGGATGATCAAGGCGTAGTAACGCTGGGTGCATCTTATAGCCGCGGCAGTGCCGGCGGAAGTTATCAAGCAGCGGATGTTCTTTACTATGCCAGCGGTGGTTACTACGTTGCTCTTACATTGTATCAGATGTGGCCGGTTACAGTGGAAGGCAAACCTTCAACCCTGGTTTGGCGCGGCGACATGATCTCCGCTGCGTCGCTAGGCTCGCTACATGGCGTGGAGCGTCTTGGGTCGGAGTCTGTGATGATGAAAAACATCACCAAAGCCGTCACGCTCTTTCGGCGGGATACGGGTGGAGGTCGTTGAGCGGTGAAACGCTTGAGGTGTCGAATCTTCGCGGCCGCTTGGGCAGCCTGGTCGTTGTTGTTTGCGACGCGAATTTTCGCCGAGGAAAACGCGGGTAACTGGTTCGAACCGCTAAGTCACACTCCCATCGAATATACGGCAGAAGATACTTTTGTCGGCGGTGGTGACGTCGAACGCGGACCGCACAAGAGTGTGCGCGATTTCGATGAAAACGATTCGATCCTGCACTTGATATTCACTCCGCGAATTAAACCTGGCGTTTTGCGGATTGGCACGCAGTGGGAGCGATTCTCATTTGGCCTTCCCGATGGTGCGCCACTCCCAGACACACTGCAGTCAGTGAGCCTAGTCATGGGGCTCGACATGCAGTTTTCTGATTCGATTATCGTGAGGGCCGAAGGCCAGCCTGGTGTGTACGATACCGAGTTCGATAATTTGGGGTGGGACAGTTTCAATTGCCCGTTCTTCGTAGGCGGCACTTATATTTACAGCCCTAATCTGCAGCTCGTGCTCGGTGTCAGCGTCGATATCGAACGCAAATACCCGGTTCTTCCTGCCGCCGGAATTCGCTGGAAAATAGCCCCGCAATGGCTTCTCGATGCCGTGCTGCCCACTCCTCGCCTAGAGTACGAAGTGAGCAAGGACGTGTCGCTGTATGTAGGGGCAAATCTGAAGCAAACCAGTTACCGTGTCCCTGATGATTTCGGGGATACACACGGAATGCCGAGGCTCAATCACACGATCGTGACCTACAGCGAAGTGCGAACCGGCGCCGGATTGGACTGGAGGATTTCCCCCATTATCACAGCCACAGGCGAAGTCGGCTATCAACCGTACAGGAACTTCGATTTCTATCGCGCCGACGTGCGCTACCATCAGGACGGCGGCGCCCCGTACGGAATGATTTCATTACACGGCGCGTTTTAGCTCACTGCGTTTAGTTAGCGCAGGTTCTTATCCAACGCGCCGATCTTGCGAGTCTCCGGCCATCGCAAGGCTACACCTAACACCACCAGGATTGTCCCGATGCCTCCCGCTACGACGGAAATGACCGGACCAAACAATGCAGCCGTCAATCCTGATTCCAGCGCACCGAATTCATTCGATGTACCGATAAAAATATTGTTCACCGACGAAACGCGTCCGCGCATTTCATCAGGCGTGACCAGTTGCACGATGGAACCACGAATGATGACGCTGACGCTGTCGAACGCACCGATAAAAAATGAGAGCCCGAGCGATAACCAGAGGACTTTAGATAAACCAAACAGGATCGTTGCAATTCCAAAACCAGAGACACACCAGAGTAACGTTTTGCCCGTCTGCTTCATCGGCGGCAGATGCGCTACGACCAACGCCATCGCAAAGGCGCCGACGGCCGGGGCCGCACGCATCCAACCGAGACCAACCGGGCCGCAGTGCAGAATCTGATCTGCAAAAATCGGCATCAGTGCGGTCGCGCCTCCCAGCAGGACCGCGAACAGATCCAGGGTGATTGTTGCCAGGATCACTTTTCTCCGAAATACAAAACGAAGTCCGGCCATGAGGCTTTTCCACGTGCTGGCCTGGCTCTGGTCGCGTCTCTGTTTGCTGCGCCGAATCGGAAGAACCAAAAGGAAAAAGCAAAGAGCGCACAGCGCATCCAACAGGTACACAAACGGAAACCCGATGTAAGCAACCAGCAATCCACTGAGTGCAGGGCCCACAACGGATCCAATTTGAAAAGCGCTGTTGTTCCAGGTGACAGCATTTGCAAAGGCATCACGCGAAATCAGGGTAGGAAAAAATGAACTGCGTGCAGCCCAACTGAATGTGCGCGCCACAGCTCCGAGAAAAAGAAGAAGATAAATTAACGGAATCGATGCGTCGTCGAAATGGAAGATTGGATGATGCCGTTCAAAAATCCCGGCAATAGCCGCCAAGCCACGATTACTTTCACGCAATGGCGCAATCGCAGGAATTGCGAGATGTTTCCAAGAAACCAAGGCCAGCGCCAGGGACGTCAGCAAGCTAAAAATTTGCGAGACCAGAATAATGCGTTTTCGACTGAACCGGTCCGCCAGATGACCGGCGGGCAAAGACAGTGTCACGACCGGCACGGCAATAACCAAGCCAACCAACCCAAGCGCGGTCGCGGAATGAGTGCGCGCATACATTTCCCATTCCACCGCCACCGCGAGCATCAAACGGCCGGTGATCGAAAGGACATTACCAACTGTGAACAAACTGAAATCCCCAAATCGGAACGCCGCATACGGATCATGCGTCGGAGGCACCAAATCGATTGGCGTGGAAATCGCCGGGCGCTCACCCTCGGGCGATTGATAGGAACTTGGATCGACTCGTTGCGGCATGGTCGAGCGCGTTCAGTCGAACACGCGCACGAGATTGTAAATTGAGCGGCCAGCGCCGCAACCCATAGCATGGTGCTATTCGTTCGCCTGAGATCGAAAGCCCCAGCACGTGGTTGCCAACCGCAGGGTGGCCAGCCATATCCCGCACCCCAAAGAATTTGCACAAACCCTGCCGATTTTTCTTCCATTCCCCAAAACGAATGCGGTAAAGTCGGCCCCTTCAGAGGAAAATGGATAACATCATCGAGGCGAGAGAACTGCAAATTGAACGCAAGCATTTCTACGTGGAGCTCCGGGAAAACGAGCGCGGGAGATTCTTGCGCATTACTGAAGAAGCTCATGGCCGCCGCAACAGCATCATCGTGCCGAGCACTGGGGTCGATGACTTTACGGCGACGATTGCTGAAGTTCTGACGAACAACGAAGGCGCGCCAGCTTAAACCGCTGGATTGCTTGGTTTGGCTTTGCGTAGAGGCAGCCAGGTCGGCTGCAACCGTTTCTGACCTCTAAAGAATACCACTGTCCGAGCTTTCAGGGTCGTTGACAGGGCGACACCCGAAACTACTTTGGCCCTTTCGTTCCTTGTCGATTTTTTCGCATCCCCAAATATGGCCACAAGACACAAATTCGCGGTTCGAAAATCACTTCGGCGCAGATCAAAGAAATCGAAATTGCCGGCGAGTAGCCGCGCTCGCGTGAAAAAAACGAAAAAGCCGCATTACGTTTACTACTTCGGCGACGGCCACGCGGATGGATCGGGCGGGATGAAACCGTTGCTGGGCGGCAAAGGCGCAAATCTCCACGAAATGACGCGCATCGGTCTGCCGGTTCCACCGGGGTTCACCATCACGACTGAAGTATGCACTCACTTTTACGCTCATAACCGGACTTATCCTCGAGAGCTGGAGGCGGAAGTCGCGGCCGCGCTGGCAAAAGTCGAAAATTCCGTTGGAAAAAAATTTGGTGACAAAGAACGACCTTTGCTCGTGTCCGTGCGATCGGGCGCGCGGGATTCCATGCCTGGAATGATGGACACCATCCTCAACCTCGGAATGAATGACCAGGTCGTCGAGATTGTCGCGCAAAAAACAAACAACGCGCGTTTTGCCTGGGATTCATACCGCCGTTTCCTGCAAATGTACGGTGACGTGGTCATGGGTGTTCAAAAACGGCCGGGCGAAGACCATGAACCATTTGAGGCGGTCATCGAGCATCTAAAGGATGAACGCTACGGTAAACACGACTTCCCGGACGTCAGATTGACGGTCGCCGACCTCAAGGAGCTTGTGCAGCGGTTTAAAGCGTTGATCAAAGAGCGCACGAGGAAATCGTTTCCGCAGGATCCGCAAGCGCAGCTTTGGGGCGCGATCGGCGCGGTTTTTGGATCGTGGATGAACGATCGCGCGATTGTTTATCGTCGGAAATACGGAATCCCGCGCGAATGGGGGACAGCCGTGAATGTGCAAACGATGGTGTTCGGAAACATGGGGGAAACGAGCGCAACGGGAGTCGCATTTACGCGCGATCCGGCGACCGGTGAAAAAGTTTTTTATGGCGAGTATTTGATCAACGCCCAGGGCGAAGACGTCGTTGCAGGCGTACGCACGCCGCACCCAATCGCCGATTTGGCGAATGAAATGCCGGCAGCTCACAAAGAGCTAATGAAAGTCCGCGCGATCCTTGAACGTCATTTCAAGGACATGCAGGACCTGGAGTTCACAGTGGAGGAAAATCGTCTCTACATTCTCCAAACTCGCAACGGGAAACGCACAGGGCATGCTGCCGTTCGTATTGCTGTCGATATGGTCGATGAAAAATTGATCACAAAGAAGGATGCGGTGCGCCGTATCCCCGCGGATTCGCTTGCTCATCTCCTGGCCCCGATCTTCGACAGGCAATCAGCGAAGCAGGCGAAAAAGATCGGCACCGGTTTGGCCGCCGGCCCAGGCGCGGCTTGCGGACGGGTTGTGTTTAGTGCGGAAGAAGCCGTCATCCGCTCGGAGAAAGGGGAGAAAGTCGTGCTCGCGCGCATTGAAACTTCGCCAGAAGACCTGCGCGGCATGATCGCCGCCGAAGGCATCCTAACATCCCGCGGCGGTGTCTCGTCGCATGCGGCCCTGGTCGCGCGGCAAATGGGAAAAGTATGCGTGTGCGGCGCGACGGGAATCCAAATCGATTACCAAAAGCGCACACTCAGCGCCAACGGCACGACGTTGAATCGAGGCGATTACATCTCCATCGATGGAACCGCGGGAGAGGTGTTTGCCGGCGAAGTCGCAACTGCGCCGTCGGAAATCGTTCAGGTGCTGGTCGATCGTTCTCTCGATCCGAAAAAGAGCATCGTTTACCAAGAGTACGCAAAACTAATGAAGTGGACGGATCAATTCCGCATCCTGGGCGTGCGCACAAATGCGGATACACCCGAGCAGGTAACAAACGCGGTCGCGTTCGGTGCGGAAGGCATCGGGCTTTGCCGAACAGAGCATATGTTTTTCGAGGGCGATCGGATCGACGCCATGCGTGAGATGATTCTCGCCGGTACGAAGGACGAGCGGGCACGCGCACTGGCCAAACTACTTCCCTATCAGCGCGCTGATTTCATTGGCATCTTCACGGCGTTAAAAGGTTTGCCCGCCACCATTCGTTTTCTCGATCCACCACTCCACGAATTCCTTCCCAACGATCACGCGCAGCAAAACGAACTTGCGAACAAGCTCGGCGTGGCTGTCGAACAAATCGCTCGCCGCGTGCATGAGCTGCACGAATTTAATCCAATGCTCGGTCATCGGGGGTGCCGGCTCGGCATTGTCTATCCGGAAATTTCCGAAATGCAGGCACGCGCGATCTTTGAGGCTGCAGCCAAAGTGCAAGCAAAAGGCATCAAGGTCCGCCCTGAAATCATGATTCCGCTGGTTGGATTTCCGCGCGAGCTGAAGCTTCAAATCGAAATCGTTCGCCGCGTGGCCAGCGATGTCGCGAAGGAAAAAAACAGGAAATTCAATTATCTCGTCGGGACGATGATCGAAATCCCGCGCGCCGCGTTGGTCGCAGATCAGATTGCGCAGGATGCCGAGTTCTTCAGTTTCGGCACAAACGATCTTACCCAAACAACACTGGGAATGAGCCGGGACGATTCGGGAAGCTTTCTTCCCGCTTACGCCGAGCTCGATATCGTCGATTCAAATCCGTTCGCATCGATCGATCAAAAAGGCGTGGGCCGCCTCATGGAAATAACGTGCGACTTCGGACGCAAGACCCGGCCAAACATCAAACTGGGAATTTGTGGCGAACACGGTGGCGAACCGGCGAGCGTCAAATTCTGTCACCGGCTGGGCTTGGATTACGTCAGTTGCAGCCCGTTCCGGATTCCGATTGCACGATTAGCAGCTGCGCAGGCAGCGCTCGAGAGTTAAAAGCTTGGTCACATTTCAGGACATCGAAGCGGCGCGCAAACGAATTGCGGACGCGGTTTATTATTCCCCATGTCCGCCCTCCATTCCGCTCAGCGACATCACCGGCATGAAGATTTTCTGCAAGCTCGACAACTTGCAGCGTACGGGAAGCTTCAAGGAACGGGGCGCGCGCAATGCATTGGCACAACTGTCGCGTGACCAGCAGAAGCGTGGAGTCATTGCCGCTTCTGCGGGCAACCATGCTCAAGCACTCGCTTATCAGGGCCGATTACTCGGCATACCCGCGACAGTGGTAATGCCCAGATTCGCGCCGCTTATAAAGGTGAGCACGTGCCAGCAGCTCGGTGCGACTGTTGTCTTGCACGGGGCGGATTTCGGCGAAGCCAGAGCGCATGCGCACAGAATCGCAGCGGAGAAAGGGCTTGCCTATATCAACGGTTATGATGATCCCGCGATTATCGCTGGCCAGGGAACGATGGGTCTCGAGATCGTTGAGCAAATTCCCGATCTCGAGGCGGTAGTTGTTCCAGTTGGCGGAGCCGGTTTGCTGGCTGGTGTTTCGGTGGCCGTGAAAGCCTTGCGGCCGCACGCGAAAGTTGTTGCTGTTGAAGCGGAGAACGTAGCGAGCTTTTCAGCCGCGCTTGAAGCGGACAAACCGATCAAGATCGCGATGCTTCCGACGCTCGCAGATGGGCTTGCCATTCCGCAGGTCGGTACAAACGCGTTCCAAATTGCCACACCACTTGTCGATTTGACTGTCACGGTAAGCGAAGAACAAATCGCTCTGTCAATTCTCCGTCTGGTTGAATTGGAAAAAAGCGTCGTTGAAGGAGCCGCTGCTGCGCCATTGGCCGCGTGCATGTCCGGAAAGTTAGAAGAGCTTGCCGGCAGGCGAGTGGTTCTGTTGCTTTGCGGTGGGAACATTGATCCCAACGTTCTCAGTCGTGTAATTGAACGCGGCTTAGTTGCGGATGGTAGACTTGGTAGATTCACCGCTGTCATTAGCGATCGACCCGGTGGACTGGCCGATCTGGCAGCGCAAATCGCGTCAACTGGAGCAAGCATTAAACAAATCGTGCACGATCGCGCCTTTGCCAGCCCGGATGTCTCGGCTGTGAATGTCCTTTGCACGGTCGAAACTCGCAACCATCAACACCTGGCTGAGCTGCGCGCCCTTTTGAAAAACCGCGGCGTGGAATTATACGATGCGATGTAAAAGCTAGGGCGGTTCATCGAACGCTTCGGGCGATTGAGATCAATCGCCCCTACCTGAGCCCGACTTGAAGCGGGATTCGCTTTCCGTAGTCTGCTCCCATGCAAAGGCGTGGTAAAAAAACGGACCCGAATTCCTTCGCGCGCCGGCACATTGGCCCGAGCGAAGACGAAGTACGTGCCATGCTGCGCGAGGTAGGCTTCGAAAGTCTCAGTACTCTTGTGGAAGCCGCTGTTCCAAAGAATATCCGACTGGATCGAGAACTGAGCCTCCCGGAACCGAAATCGGAGATGGAAGCCCTGGCTGAGCTCCGGGCAATTTCCAGAAAAAACAAGATCGCACGCTCGTTTATTGGCTGTGGCTATTCCGATTGCATTACGCCGCCCGTTATTCAGCGAAACATCCTGGAGAACCCGGGTTGGTACACCGCTTACACACCCTATCAGGCAGAGCTCGCGCAGGGCCGGCTTGAAGCCCTCCTCAACTTTCAAACGGTGATTACCGACCTAACAGGGCTTCAGATTGCCAATGCCTCGCTGCTTGATGAAGCCACTGCCGCCGCTGAGGCCATGGCGCTTTGTCACGCAGTCGTTCCGAATCGCAAAACGTTCTTTGTCGCTGACAATTGTCACCCGCAAACGATCGCCGTTGTTCAAACACGGGCGAAACCGCTTGGGATTACAATTAAGATCGGTGATTATTCGCGTTTCAAATTCGACGACAACATTTTCGGTGCGCTAGTCCAGTATCCGGCTACTGATGGCGCGATTTACGACTACACAGATTTCATTAAGGGGGCGCATGACGCCGGCGCGCTGGTGGTAGTCGCGGTCGATATCCTGGCGCTCACACTACTGAAACCGCCAGGAGAATTTGGCGCCGATGTTGCGGTTGGTAACACGCAACGCTTCGGCGTCTCGCTCGGGTTTGGCGGTCCACACGCGGCATACTTCGCCACGCGCGACCAGTACAAACGCCACATGCCCGGCCGGCTGGTGGGCGTTTCACACGATGCGGAAGGTCGCCCCGCCTATCGACTCGCTCTACAAACACGAGAGCAACACATCCGCCGCGACAAAGCGACGAGCAATATCTGCACGGCGCAGGTTCTTCTGGCTGTCATCGCTTCGATGTATGCCGTGTATCACGGTCCAGGAGGGCTGCGGGCAATCGCCGAACGGGTTCATCGCCTAACGAGTCAACTTGCGGATGGCCTGCGCGCGCTCGGCTTGAAAATCACGCACGAGAATTTCTTCGACACTATCCGCGTCGAAGTCGAGTCAAGCGCTGTCACCTTGGAACACGCGCAAAAAGCAGATTGCGACTTGCGGCCGCTGGGCCCGCGCGCAGTCGGCATTTCCTTCGACGAAACCACGACGCCTCGGGACCTCGAGCTGTTAATGTCGATCTTTCGCGGCACAACCGTGCGCGATTTTGCCGATGACGATATGGGAGAGCCGCCATTCCGCATCCCGCAATCTGCAATCCGCACTTCGGAATTTCTCACTCACCCTGTCTTCAACACTCACGACACCGAGACGGAAATGCTGCGTTATCTCAAGAAGCTCGAATCGCGTGATCTTTCGCTGACTACCTCGATGATCCCGCTTGGTTCGTGCACGATGAAATTGAACGCAACCGCGGAAATGTTTCCGATATCGTGGCCTGAAATTTCCAAGCTGCATCCGTTCACGCCCACGAAACAAACCGTCGGTTATGCAGAGATGTGCGAACAGCTCGAAAACTGGCTTGCCGAAATCACCGGATTCGATGCGATTTCATTGCAACCTAATGCTGGTTCGCAGGGCGAATTCGCGGGTCTACTGGCGATCCGCGAGTATCACGCTTCGCGTAACGAAGGGCATCGGAATGTTTGTCTCATCCCGACCTCTGCCCATGGCACTAACCCAGCCAGCGCGACCATGGCTGGTTTCAAGGTTGTCTCTATCGCCTGCTTAAAAGATGGAGATATCGATCTTGCCGATCTGCGCGCAAAGGCAGATGAACACGCGCGCGACCTCGCGGCGTTGATGGTGACGTATCCTTCCACGCATGGAGTTTTTGAGCCTACGATTCGCGAAATTTGCGATATCGTGCACGCGCATGGCGGCCAGGTTTATATGGACGGCGCGAACCTGAACGCGCAAGTCGGCCTTTGCCGCCCCGGTGATTACGGTGCAGACGTTTGTCACTTAAATTTGCACAAGACATTTTGCATTCCCCACGGTGGCGGCGGCCCGGGTGTGGGCCCTATTGGTGTGGCGAAGCATCTCGCACCGTATCTTCCACGAGAATTCATTCTCGATCCTGAGACTGGCCGAATCTTGTTTGGCGAGGGAGAACATGGCAAGCGCCCGCCAAGCGGGGACGACTCTGACTACAGCCATGGCGGAGGTAAAGGCGGCAACGTTTCTGCTGCACCCTATGGCAGCGCCAGTATTCTGGCGATTACATGGATGTACATCCGCATGATGGGCGCAAACGGATTGAAACGAGCAAGCGAGGTCGCGATTCTAAATGCGAATTACATCGCCAAACGGCTCGATCCCTGTTTTCCGGTTCTTTTCAAAGGTAAACGCGGGCTCGTTGCGCACGAGTGCATCATTGATCTTCGCCAGTGGAAAAACGCAGGCATCGAAGTGGAAGATGTTGCAAAACGCTTGATGGACTACGGCTTTCATGCGCCGACGGTTTCATGGCCCGTCGCCGGGACGATGATGATCGAGCCGACCGAGAGCGAACCAAAACACGAACTCGACCGTTTTTGCGACGCAATGATCTCAATCCACAAGGAGATTGGAGCAATCGCCAAAGGAGAAATGGATCGCGAAAACAATATGCTTAAAAACGCGCCGCACACCGCGCGGCAAATCGCGTCTGATAAATGGGACCGCCCCTACACGCGCGAACAAGCAGCTTTCCCCGCGCCGTGGACGCACGAACACAAATTCTGGCCGACCGTCGCCAGGATCGACAACGTCTATGGTGATCGGAATCTCTTCTGCTCCTGCCCGCCAGTAGAGGAATTCGAATCCTGAGTCAGTCGTTATCCTTCTGGTGCAAGTTCAGGAGCGGCGACCACGCGTGTGGGAACCAGCCGTAAACCGGGGCCGCTTGTTTCTGGAGCCGTCGCAGCGCCAGCTTCGTGATACTCGGCGTCGCTGTTGACCTGCCAAAGATCATAAAGTTTTGCGTCCGCGAGAATATTTTCGACGCACAACATCGCAGTCATCATGGCGTGGTCCTGATTGTTGTACTTGTGCATGCCGTTGCGACCGACGAGGTGAAGGTTCGGATATCGGGTCTCAAGCTCCTGACGGATCGTCGCGACATGCAGCGCGTAATCGTCGTCATAAACGGGATACGCCTTTTTCTGACGCACGACGCAGCCGTCTATGAAGTCCCCTTCCCTGGATAGCCCAATCTCAACAAGTTCGCGCTTCGCGAGTTCAATTAGATCGCGATCACTCGAATCCCAGAGGCCATCGTGCTCAAAGCAGAAATATTCGAGACCGTAACAGACCTTATCCGGCTCAGGCACCATCTCCGGCGACCAGGAGCGGAAGTTTTGAACGCGACCGACTTTGACGCTTGGATCGTGAATGTAGATCCAATTGTCATCAAACATTCGCCGATCTTTCAAGATCAGCATCACGGTGAGGAAATCGCGGTATTTGAGGCTCTCAGCTGCGTGCTTTGCCCGTTCGCTCACGGTCGGTGACAAACCACACATGAGCTCGCGCATCGGCGCGGACGAAATGACATGTTCAGCTTCGATTGCTTGCAGATCCCCTTGCCGATCTTTGTATGCGACCGTCCAATTGCCAGAGGTTTCATCATAGGAACAGCGAGATACCCTGCAGCCCATCTCCAGCCTGCCGCCCAGTGCCTTCATCTTTTCCGCGCATGCCTCCCACATCATGCCAGGACCTCTGCGCGGATAGCGAAATGAATTGATCAGTGTCTTAATTACTTTTGTGCGGTCTCCGTTATAATGCTGCGGAATCAGAGCATTCTTAATCGCACTGCCGAGTGAAAGTCCTTTGATGCGCTGAGCGGCCCAATCGGCGGAAATTTCCTTGCAGCTCATCCCCCAAACTTTTTCAGTGTAACTTTTGAAGAATGTGTTGAAGAGCCGTTTTCCGAATTGATTGCTGACCCAGTCTTCGAAATTGCGCGGATCGCGCACGGGAAACAGGCGGGCTTTCATCCACGAAAGAACACAAAGCGCAGACCTGAAGATGCCCAGCTTGAGCAACGCTTCGAACGGTTTCAACGGATAAGAGAAAAATTTGCCGTCGTAAAAAATGCGCGAAGAACGCGGTCGGACGAGCATGTCGTTAGGCAGAATCTCGGTCCAGAGGTCTTCGACTGACTTGGATTTGGAAAAGAAACGGTGCCCACCGATGTCGAAGTGAAAACCGTTGTAGGTCACCGTTCTGGAGATTCCGCCGACGTAAACGGGATCGGCCTCCAGGACAACGAGATCGACTTCCTCCTTTGACAGAAGATACCCGGCCGTTAATCCTGCCGGGCCTCCACCGATAATGACGACTCTTGTTTTCATCTTCTTCTAGGCAACCCAGTTGCCTCGCATGAAATTCCAAACGTACCACCCCTGTACGCACAACCCAGCGGCGCTAAGCAGCGCCACTGCCGCGATGCCGAACGCCCTAACGAGCACCGGCGTCGCTTGAAACTGACGCAGAAAATTCAAAAGCGCCAGCACGATCAGTGCGTGCACGGAAAATTCGTAGCGGAGCATGCTTTCCATATCCACGCAGGCCACTCCGCTGACGGAAAGGTAGTAGATCACAAAGGCGCAGAAATAGATGCCAGCGCGAATCGGCAAATCGGTCCACCTACGAATCGACAGCTCGCAAAGGACAATACCAATAAAAAGCACAGCGCCCAATGTCATCGACATTTGGCTCGCCTCCGTCGGATCATTCAGTGCTGGAACAAACCAGCGATAACTAGAAGGCCTGAACACCGCCAAATAATCGGGAGCAATTCCCCACCCGGCTGCCTGCGTAAGCATATAAATATCCCAGTGACCCCAGCGCAGTTGAGAATAAGTGAAAAATCCTATGGCGCCGAAGCTTGCCACCAGGGTCATAGCGATCGCCGGCTTTTCCTTGCGAAACCACGGCCTCGGCTCAACTAAACGGCGCCATCCAGTTTGAAAAACCGAGCGTACCAGCGGAAATGCCGCACATACAATCCCGACAATCCGCGTTGCCGACATGACGATGCCGTGTATGGCCGCCCAGAATTTCGCGTATCGCCCGTCCGCAGTGCTCCAATAAATAAAACCAAGCAGCGCCATTAAGAACAGCGACTCTGAATAGGCGGCAATCAGAAAGAATGCTGCAGGATGGGTGGCGATTAATAATGCGCCGCAAATTTGTAGCGCAGGCGAAATATTCCACCGCTTGCAGAAAAGAAAGAAATAAATCCAGAAACCCCAGGCAGCGAGTTGAGCAGTGATCAACAGGGCAGTTCCTGTGTCGATATTAAGTCCATAGCGAAACGCGGCCGCAATCGCAGGATAAGCTGGAAAAAACGCGACATTTGATACTTCCATCACCTTGTGAT
>WNGO01002079.1_pt1 | contig 14952 bp, 16 predicted proteins | sample 5400511 | NCBI WGS metagenome assembly WNGO01 (sample SAMN13153380, study PRJNA577476) | soil metagenome | isolation source: 20 cm soil or saprolite under Garry oak tree replicate 2 | place: USA:California | collected 2016-06-15 | reverse complement strand
AGAACGACAGCCACCACATACGCCCGGTGTAGAAACCGGTGATCAGCGCGGTGGCGAAGCCGACAGCCCACAGGACGTGGACCATGTTGTCGTCGGGCTTGGAGAAGGCAAGGCCGAGGATCTGCTCCTTGGAGAAGAAGCCGACGAACGGGATCACGCCCACGAGCGACAGCGACCCGATGAGGAAGGTGATCGCCGTCGGCCGCATCTCATTCCACAGCCCGCCGTACTTGCGCATGTCCTGCTCGTCGTGCATCGCGTGGATCACGTTGCCGGCGGCCATGAAGAGGAGTGCCTTGAAGAAGGCGTGCGCCAGGAGGTGGAAGAAGCCGGCGGCGTAGGCGCCGATGCCCACGGCGAGGAACATGTAGCCGATCTGGCTCATCGTCGAGTAGGCGAGCACCCGCTTGATGTCGACCTGCACGATCGCGATCGTGGCGGCGAACAACGCGGTGACGGCTCCGATGATCGCGACAGCGCTGTGCGCGTAGGTCGCGACATCGAATATGGGGTGCATGCGGCCGACCAGATAGACCCCGGCGGTCACCATGGTCGCGGCGTGGATCAACGCGCTGACGGGGGTCGGACCCTCCATGGCGTCCGGCAGCCAGGTGTGCAGCGGGAGCTGCGCTGACTTCGCCACCGCGCCGACCAACAGCAAGAAGGCGGCAAGCTCCAGGCTCGGGCTTTCGGGCGGGCTCGGCCCATAGCCGTTGGATGAGCATCCGCCGCAGAAGACCGCGGCGTAGGTCACGCCGTGGAATTGCGTGAACAGGACGAACGCGCCCAGGATCATCCCCACGTCGCCGACCACGTTCATCACGAATGCTTTGCGCGCAGCCACGACCGCGGAATGCCGTTGGTACCAGAAGCCGATCAGGAGGTAGGAGCTGAGTCCGACCATCGCCCAGCCGACGATGAGAAAGACGAAGTTGCCGGCCAGGACCAGCAGCAGCATCGAGAGGATGAAGACGTCCATGTAGCAGAAGAACCGGGCGTAGCTCGGGTCGTCCTCGTGCTCCATGTAGCCGACGGAGTAGGTCACGATCAATCCGCCCCCGCCGGTGATGACGAGGCACATGAAGATCGACAGGTTGTCGATCAAGAGGTTGAACGGGACCTCGAAGGTCCCACTCTTGATCCACGTCCAGTACGTGAAATCTCCAGACGCCTTGGCGAAGAGAAGCGCGAGCGTGACCACGAATGACGCCCACACGACGCCGGGGCCGACGATCACGGTGAAGATTCGTGGCAGGCGCCAGCCCCGACCCGCGAGAAGCATCGCGCCCGCGGCGGGGAAGACCAGGATCAGCAGCGCGAGCGTCTGGTTGCTCATCCCCGCAGCTCGCTGAGGTCGTCGATGTCCTCGACATCGCGCACACGGAAGATGTCGACGAGGATCGCCAGGCCGACCACCGCCTCAGCGGCGGCGACCGTCATCGACATCAGCGCGAACAGCTGCCCCTCGATATTCACCAGTTGCCGCGAGAACGCAACGAGAGCCAGGTTGGCGGCGTTGAGCATGAGCTCGATCGAGATCAGGATCACCAGCGGGTTCCGGCGCACGAGGACCCCCACCGCGCCCAGCACGAAGAGAACGGCGCTGAGGAGAAGGAACCAGGACGCGTCGAGCTGCGAGCCGCCGATGTTCAGGGTGCTCACAGGTCGTCGATCCGCTTGCGGCTGAGGTAGATAGCGCCGATCGCGGCGACCAGCAGCAGGATCGAAGTGAGTTCGAACGGATAGAGGTAGGTGGTGAACAGGCCCACCGCGATCGACTGCACCGTGCCGAAAAAGGACAGGTCTCCCTTGTCCGGTTGGCGGTACTGGACGCCCTGCAGCAGGCCCCACATCAACCCGAGCAACACCAGCACGAACAGTGCGGACAGCCAGCCCTGGAAGCGAAGGCGCCCGCGGCCCAGCTCCCGGGCGGGACCCAGCAGCGCGATGACGAACAGGAACAGGACCATGACCGCGCCGGCGTAGACGATGATCTGCACCGCGAAGACGAACTGCGCGTTGAGCAGCAGAAAGATCACCGACAGCGAGAGCATCACGACCACCAGGCTCAGGACGGAGCGGATCGGCTGGTGGAAGGCGACCACGCCGATGCCGCCCAGCACGGCGAGCGCGGCGGCGACAAAGAAGACGGCGATCGCCAACTAGGTCTCGTCTTTCGCGCCGAGACGTGCTTGCACGTCTGGCGGCAAAGGCTCGAGCAGCTTCTCCTTGGTGTAGATGAATTTCTCGCGGCTGGTGTCCGACAGCTCGTACTCCGGGCCCAGCACGATCGCCTGCACCGGACATGCCTCCTCGCAGTAGCCGCAGAAGATGCAGCGCAGCATGTTGATCTCGTAGGTCTTGGCGTACCGCTCGCCTGGCGAGACGCGGTTCTCCTCGGTGTTCTCCGCGGCGATGACCAGGATGCAACCCACTGGGCACGCCGCCGCGCACAGCTCGCACCCGATGCACCGCTCGAGGCCGTTGTCGTAGCGGCGGAGGTAGTGGCGGCCGCGATAGCGCTCCGATCGAGGCGATTTCTCCTCCGGGTACTCGAGCGTGACCGGTGGCGAGAAGAACTCTCCGAGGGTCGTCCTCAGCCCTTTGGTGAGAGCGCCGATGTCCGCCGCGACGCTCGTCCCCTGGCCTTCCGGTTTGGGAGGGACCCCCTCATCGCGCCCTCGCAATGGGGAGGGGTGATCGGGCCTGGCCTCGGGGGGCTTCTCTTCGTCCGGCATCGCTACCCCTCCACCGCGACAAGGATGATCGCGGTCACCACGACGTTCACGACGGCAAGCGGCAGCAGCACCTTCCAGCCGAGCCGCATCAGCATGTCGTAGCGAAGGCGTGGAAACGTGCCGCGGAGCCAGATGTACAGGAACAGGAACAGGATGACTTTGAGCAGGAAGGCGAAGACCGGCGGCACGCCCCACAGGAACCAGCCGCCGAAAAAGAGCAGCGCCGCGAGCGCCGAGACCGTGATCATGTTCACGTACTCGGCCAGGTAGTACATGACGAACTTGAGGCCCGAATACTCGGTCAGGAACCCGCCGATCAGCTCCTGCTCCGCCTCCGGCAGGTCAAACGGCGCGCGGTTCGTCTCGGCCACCGCCGAGATCAGGTAGATGATGAAACCGACCGGCGTCACGATGATCAGGGGGATGGGGCCGACGTACGGTCCCAAGTGCACGGTGTACTCCACGATGTCGCGCAACCGCAGCGAGCCGACGATCATGAACGTCGGCACAAGCGAAAGGCCGAGCGACATCTCGTAGCTGATCAGCTGCGCCGCCGAACGAAGGCCGCCGAGGAGCGAGTACTTGTTGTTCGACGCGTAACCGCCGATGACGATCGCGTAGACGTTCAAGGCGCTCACGGCGAAGACGACCAGGATGCCGACGTTGACGTCCGCGATCCAGTACTGGACGTTGTACCAGAGGCCGATCGGGATCACCGCCCAGGCAAGGAAGGCAGCAGCTACGGCGATGGCGGGCGCTACCACGTAGAGGACCTTGTCCGTCTTTTCGGGGACGAAGCTCTCCTTGAACGCCAGCTTCACGCCGTCCGCGGCGAGCTGCATGAGGCCAAATGGTCCGACCCGGTTGGGGCCCGGCCGGCGCTGGATCCTGCCCAGCGCGACGCGTTCGAACCAGACCGTGTACGCCGTAGCGGTGAGGACGACAAAGAGCAGCAGGGTCATCGCCACCGCGATCACGACCCAGTGCCCGATCGGGTTGTTGTAGATGTCGCTCACGGGTGCGCCGGCCCGATCAGGACGGGCGTAGGTTCCGGATCCGGATCTGGTGGCTGGATCGCCAGCTCGCGCTGGATCGGGAAGATGCCCGCGTAGTCGACCTTCAGGCCGAGGGCGATGGCAAGCTCGCACAGCACTTCCCATCCTTCTTTCAAAGGGGATCGGATCGGGATCGGCGGACGCAGGAACTGGACCGTGCCTTCGACGTTCGTATAGCTGCCCTGGCGCTCGGCGAAGGTCGTCGCCGGTAGGACGACAGCCTGCTCGTAGCCCGGGCGCGGCAGGTGATCCCAGGCGGCGATGAACTTCACCGAACGCGGGACGCCCGCCGTGGGCGGCGGGCCCCAGCTGAGCAGGGCGTCGACACGGTCCAGGCTGTCCCAGCCGGCGACGCCGGCGGCGAGCGCCCCACGCTCGTTGGTCGCGCGATAGAGGGGCATCTGTTTGCCACCCACCTTCTCGGCAAGGTCGCGACATGCCGTTGCGAGATCGTTGATGTCCTCGCTGCCGTGGCCGTCGCCGAAAAGGATCGCCACCGATCCGCCAGGATCCTTGAGCAGCTCGTGCGATGCGAGCTTGCGCACCTCCGCGGCGGCGGCCCCCTTCTGGTTTCGGATGTGCACGGTCTCCTGGTTGCGGTCGAGGTCGACGCCGTCGGGGTAGACGACGATCAGCTTCGCGCCGCGCTTGCTGACCGCCTTCTTGACGCGCAGGTCGATGATCGGCACGTCAGTTTCGATATCGGAAGCGACGATGACGATCACGCGCGCGTCATCTATCTCTTTGATCCGCATCGTCGGGCCCGCCGGGGCAGGGATTGCGCTGCGTCCGTGCATCTTCACCTTGGCACCCTTTAGCGGGCCGTCGAGCAAGCGGCGAAAGAGGAAGGCCTCCTCGTTGGTGATGTCCTGCGGAAGCGAGATGCCGAGCTTTGCCCCCTTGCCCTTGATCCCCGCCGCCACTGCGGTGATGGCGTCCGACCAAGTCGACCTTGCACCCCGGATGGTCGGCGTGCGCAAACGGGCGGGGTCGTTGACGTCGGTGTAGTCGAAGCGGCCGCGGTCGCATATCCAGCCTTCGTCGATCTCGTCGTTCTCGTGCGACGTGACCCGGACCAGCTGCCCGCGCCGCTGCCACTGCGTCACGCTGCACCCCACAGAACATTTCGAGCAAATGGTCGCCGTATGCGTCATGTCCCACGGCCTCGACTCAAAGCGCCAGACACGAGACGTCAGGGCACCGACGGGGCAGAGGTCGATGATGTTCCCGCTGAAGTTCGACTTCAGGGGCTGGTCGAACTGGCTGGTGATGAACGACTGCACGCCGCGCTCGTCAGTCGTCAGCTCCTGCTCCCATGCGATCTCGTCGTAGTAGCGCGTGCACCGGTAGCACAGCACGCATCTCTCGCGGTCGAGCGCGATTTTGTCGGAGAGCGGGATCGGCTTCTTGAAGTGCAGGCGCGGGCCGTCGATCCGGCTGGTGGGGTAGCCATGCCGGAACGTGAAGTCTTGCAGCGGGCATTCGCCGCCCTTGTCGCATACGGGGCAGTCGAGCGGATGGTTGGCGAGCTCGAACTCGAGGATGTCCGCGCGCGCCTGGACGGCCATCGCGCTCTGCGTCCGGACGACCATCCCCTCCGAAACGGGCGTCGTGCACGCCGTCTGGGGGCGCGGAGGTCCCGGCGTGAAGTCGACCAGGCACAGGCGGCACGCGCCGACCGGGTCGAGCTTGTGGTGGTAGCAGAAAACCGGGATCTCGATGCCGATGGTCTTGGCGGCTTCGACGATCAGGGTGCCGGCGGGCACTGTCAGCTTCTGGCCGTCGATCGTGAGGTTGATGTCAGGCACAGGTGCTAACTCCTCCCCACTTGTGGGGAGGTGGCCCGCAGGGCCGGAGGGGCCGCGCCGACGTTGCACTCGTGCCTGAGCGCGTGGTCCTCGTACTCGTCACGAAAGTGCCGGAAGGTCGAGTCGATCACCCAGCCCGCGGAGTCGCCAAGGCCGCAGAGACAGCGGCCGTTCTGCAGGCCGTCCGAAACACGCAGAAGAGTGTCGATCTCAACTTGCGATCCCTCGTTGGCCAGGATCCGCTCGTACGTCCTCACGGCCCAGTCGCCGCCGATGCGGCACGGCGTGCATTTGCCACACGACTCGCGCGCGTAGAACTTGAGCAGGCGGTAGGCGGCGCGGACGACGCAGTGCTGGTCGTCCATCACGATCACGCCGCCCGAGCCGCCCATCGACCGCGCCGCCGCGAGCGACTCCATGTCCGTCTTGGTGTCGAGCATGCTCGCTGGAAGCACTGGCGCCGACGATCCGCCGGGCCAGAACACCTTCAGGTCATGTCCGCCGGCGATGCCCCCCGCCAGCTCCATGATCACGTGGCGGAAGGTCTGGCCGAGCTCGACCTCGTAGACGCCCGGTTTGTTGACGTTGCCGCTGACCGACATGAGACGCGTGCCGGGGGATTTCTCGGTACCGAACTTGGCGTACGCGGCTCCTCCGTGGTTGATGATCCATGGCACCGTCACGAGCGTCTCGACGTTGTTCAGCAGGGTCGGCCGGCCCCAGGCGCCCTTGACGGCGGGGAAGGGGGGACGCGATCGGGGCTGGGCGCGCTTGCCTTCGAGCGACTCGAGCAGCGCGGTCTCTTCGCCGCAGATGTAGGCGCCGTGACCGCGGTAGAGACGGATGTCGAGCGGGTAGTCCTTGCCCATCGGTTGCGGACCGACGTAGCCCTTGGCGCGCGCCTCTTCGATCGCGGCACTCAGCATGCCGTACGGCTCGTCGTATTCACCCCGGATGTAGACCCACGCCTGGTTCGCGCCGACCGCGTAGGCGGCGATCAGGATCCCCTCGACGAGCATATGAGGGGAGTTCTCGAGGATGTAGCGGTCCTTCGATGTCCCCGGCTCCGACTCGTCAGCGTTGATGACGACGTACTTCGGACCGGGCGAATCGCGCTTGATGAAGCTCCACTTGGTGCCGGTTGCGAAACCGGCGCCACCGCGGCCGCGGAGGCCGGAGGTCTTGACCTCGTTGGTGATGTCGGCGGGGGCCATGTCGAGCAGCGCCTTGCGCAGCGCGGCGTAGCCGCCGGCCCTGGATTCGTAGACATCCAGCGTGTGCAGGTCGGGCGTGCCGAACCAGCGAGTGAGCACATTGGTCGGGGCCTCGCCATACGACCCGCGAAGCTCAGGCATCGGCCTTCTTGTTCGGGGCTGGACCGGAGCGCTTTCCCCTCCCCACTTGCTGGGGAGGGTGAGGGAGGGGAGACGACAATTTTCCCCTCCCCACTTGCTGGGGAGGGTCAGGGAGGGGGGACTCAGATTTTGCAGTGGACGATTGTGGTTGGTTCGATCCCTGCCTGATGCGGGTCTTAGCGTCCCCACCCGGCGGCTTCGCCGCCGACTTCCCGGGTGAGCGGGGAGGTGAAATTGCCCCCTTGGTCTCGGCGATCAGCCGGTCGATCTTGGCCGGGGTCAGGTCGTAGTGGTAGCGGTGATCGAACCGCATCATGGGCGCGAACTCGCACGCGCCCAGGCACTCGACCTCCTCGTAGCTGAACATCCCGTCCGCTGACACCTGGTCCGGCTCCTTGACGCCTATCGCCTGCCTGACGTGATCGACGATCTCGTTGGCGCCCCGAAGCGCGCAGCTCAGGTTCGTGCACACGTAGAAGTGGTGCTTGCCGATCGGCTCGAGATGGAACAGCGAGTAGAAGGTCGCCACGCCTTCGACATACCCAGGATCTGGCTCGAGCGCCGCGGCGACCTCGGTCATTGCCTCGGCCGTCAGGTGGCCGAGCTCCTCCTGCGCCAGGTCGAGGGCCGGCATCACGGCCGACCTGGGCTGCGGATATTTACCTGGCAGCTCTCGAATCTCATCGAGGATGTGGGCCGGCAGCGCGGTCATCGATCGACATCTCCGAGCACCGCGTCCGCTGTGCCGATGATGGCGATCATGTCGGCGATCATGTGATTGAGCGCCATGCGCTCGAGCGCCTGCAAGTTGACGAAGGAAGCGGAGCGGAATTTCACCCGCCGCGGCTTGTGCGTGCCGTCGCTGACGACGTAGCAGCCGTTTTCGCCGCGACCCGACTCCACCGCGACATACACATCGCCGGCCGGCACCGAGTAACCCTCGGTGAAGAGCTTGAAGTGGTGAATGACTGCTTCCATGGACGTCTCGAGCTCTTCGCGGGGGGGCGGGAGAATCTTGCGGTCGTCGACGTTGACAGGTCCGTCCGGCAGCTTGTCCAACGCCTGGCGGAGGATCTTGACCGCCTCGCGCATCTCCTTGATGCGCACGAGGTAGCGGCCGTAGCAGTCGCAAAGGTCCGAGGTCGCAACCTCGAAGTCGTAGTTCTCGTAACCCGAATATGGGATGGCCCTGCGCAGATCCCAGGCCACACCTGAGCCGCGGAGCATCGGGCCGGTGGCACCGAGCACCTTGGCGTCCTCGGCGGACAGCTTTCCGACGCCAATCGTGCGTGAGCGCCAGATCGGGTTCATCGTGAGCAGGTCCTCGTACTCGTCAACGTGACCCGGCATGGCGCGAACGAACGCGTCAAGCATCTCCAGGAATCGGGGCGTGGCGTCCGCCATCACACCTCCGGGCCGGATGTACGACGTGTGCATGCGGAAGCCGGAGATCTCCTCATTCATGTCGAGGATCGTGTCGCGCTCGCGGAAGCAGTACATGAGCATCGACATCGCGCCCAGCTCGAGCCCGCTCGTGCCCATCCAGACAAGATGCGAAGAAAGCCGAGTCAGCTCCGACATGATCACGCGCAGGGCTTGGGCTCGAGGTGGAACGTCGATTCCCAGCAGCCTTTCGACCGCGAGCGCGTAGGCGAGGTTGTTGATCGGCGGCGAGAGGTAGTCGTGCCGATCCGTCACGACCACGCCCTGCTGCCAGCGCAGCGCTTCCATCTGCTTCTCGATCCCGGTGTGCAGGTAGCCGATCACAGGCTTGACACTGCGCACCTGCTCGCCGTCCAGGTCGACGATCAAGCGGAGGACGCCGTGCGTCGAGGGGTGGTGCGGACCGAAGTTGACGGTCAGCAGCTCGCCGCCGAAAGCGCCGGTCTCGCCCGTCCGCGAGATCGTCACTCCTGCTGGGGTGCTCACGCCTTCTCCGGCGGCGTCTGCCAGATTTCGTGCTCTTCGGAAAACTCGACGACCTCTCCGCCCACCGGGTAATCGCGACGCAGCGGGTGACCGACCCAGTCGTCGGGCATCAGGATCCGGGTCAGGTCAGGGTGCCCCGTGAACATGACTCCGAACATGTCGTATGTCTCGCGCTCTTCCCAGTTCGCGGGAGGAAACAGATCCTGTACCGAATCCACCCGTGGCGGGTCGCCGTCGATGAATACCCGCACGCGAAGGTGCTCCGGCGTCTCCATGTTGCGCAGCTCGTAAACGAGCTCATAGCGGGCCGGCCACTTGCGCGAGCCGTCCAGGAGGTGATCCACGCAGGTGAGAAAGACAAGGAGTCGATAGCCGTCGTCCTTCAGAGCCGACAGCGCGTTGCGGATGTTGGCGGGATCGACCGTGATCCACGAGTCGCCGGCGCTGACACCTCGGTCGACGACCAGATTGTCGGCAATCACTGGCGAGGAGTGATCCCCTGAGCCTTGATCCGCTCCTGGAGGATCATCAGCGCGTTGAGTAGGTCCTCTGGGCGCGGCGGGCACCCCGGGATGTAAACGTCAACAGGGACGATCTTGTCCACCCCTTGCAGAAGCGCGTAGTTGTTGAACACGCCGCCCGTGGACGCGCACGCGCCCATCGAGATCACCCACTTGGGCTCCGGCATCTGGTCGTAGACGGTGCGCAGGATCGGCGCCATCTTCTGGGAGACACGACCGGAGACGATCATCAGGTCGGACTGGCGTGGTGAGGCGCGGAACGCTTCGGATCCGAAGCGGGCGATGTCGACGCCGGCGGTCGCCGTGGCGATCATCTCGATCGCGCAGCAGGCCAGGCCGAACTGCGCCGGCCAGACCGAGTTGCCCCGCCCCCAGCCGATCAGCTTGCCCAGCGTGGTGGTGAGAATGTTCTGTCCCAGCGACTCGGCGAGGGCTTCTACTCCCAATCGAGGCCTCCCTTCTTCCAGATGTGGGCCAGCGCGATCAGCAGGATGCCGATGAAGACGAGCATCTCGATGAGGCCGAACCACTTGAGCTGCCGCAGCAGCACCGCCCATGGATAGAAGAAGACGGCTTCGACGTCGAAGATGATGAAGAGCATGGCGGTCAGGTAGAACCGCACCGAGAGGCGGCGGACGGCCGGCGTATCGGGGATGATGCCGGACTCATAGGGGGCGAGCTTGCGCTTGAAAGGCTTGGCCGGCCCGAGCACAAAGCTGAGGGTTACCAGGGCTCCGACCAACCCGAGGACGATGAGGACGAAGATCAGAACTGGGACGTAAGTCTCGAGCACTGCTTCCGGGCGGCCTCCAACGAGAAAGGGGGCTTGCGGGGACGGCTTAATTCTAGGTTGGTCTTGAGAAAGTCCGCGTTTAGCGGTCTTTCCGCCGGTGTTCGATTCTTACGCCGTGTGACAGCGTGGCGTGGATCGGGCAGTAGCGGTTGCAGGCCAGGTCGATCGCCTCGTCAACCAGCTTCTTGTCGATGTCGCCACCCCACGTGCAGTGGAATGTGAGCTGAATCCTCCTGAACGCCTTCGGCCACTCTTCCTCGCGATCGCCTTCCACCTCAACCTCGAGCGACCGTAAAGGCTGCTTGAATTTCTTGAGGAGCAGCACCGCATTCAGGCCGGTGCACCCGCCCAGGGCTCCGAGCAGCATCTCTGTTGGTCGCATCGCGGCGTCGTCGCCGAAGATCGGGGCCTCGTCGATCTGGACCGAATGCCCGGAAGCGGCCTCGATGTCAAAGAGGACTTTGTTCCCAGACCACCGGGCGGTCGCTTTCGTCATGGCCGCAACCATATACTCGGCATCGATTTCGTAGAGGGGAGTAGCCCGAAGGTCGCTTTCGCCGGCACCTGGCCAACCAGGGCATAACCCGGAAGCGACTGCAGAAGCGCCTGCGGCGAGACCTCTGCTCTAGGAGTGGAGGTGCGTTTGCGCAATCCGATAAGCCTGCCGGTGCGGCCGATGTACCTGCTTCTGGTTTTCGTGCCCGCGTCGCTTGCCGCCGAGCTCTTGCATCAGGAGACGGCCGTCTTCATCACCTCGGCGCTGGCGATCATTCCGCTGGCGGCGCTGCTCGGCGAGGCGACCGAGCAGCTGGCGATCCGGCTCGGTCCCCAGAAAGGCGGACTTCTCAACGCGACGCTCGGCAACCTCACCGAGCTCATCGTCGGCTTCTTCCTGATCGCCGCCGGCGATATCGCGATCTTGAAGGCGACCCTCATCGGCTCGATCGTCGGAAACCTGCTTCTGGTGCTCGGCCTCTCATTCGCGGCAGGCGGCATCCGGCACAAGAGCATGTCCTTCAGCCCGCGAACAGCCAGCATCCACGCGTCCTCGCTGCTGCTTGCTGTCGCGGGCCTGGTTGTTCCGGCGATCCTCGTGTTCAGTTCACCGGTGGACACCACCGCCAGGGAAGCTGTGAGCGTCTTCGTCGCCATCGTGCTGATGACCCTTTACGTGGCGGCGCTGGCCTTCACCAACATCACGCACGCGCATCTCTTTCACGCCCCGGAGAGCGGAGAGATCGCGACCTGGTCGAGCAGGGTGGCGCTCATCGTGCTGGCCGTCGCGGCCCTGGCCGTCGGGCTCGAGTCGGATCTCCTTGTGAACTCGCTCCACTCCGCGATCAGCGCGCTCAAGATCCCGACCGTCTTCGTCGGTCTGATCCTGATCCCGGTCATCGGCAACGCAGCGGAGCACGCGTCGGCGGTCTTCTTCGCGCTGAAGAACAAGCTCGACATCACGGTCGAGATCGCGGTCGGCTCGTCGACGCAGGTGGCCATGTTCGTGGCGCCGCTGCTCGTCTTCGTCAGCCTGTTGACCGCTCACCCGATCGACTTCGTTTTCACCGGCTTCGAGATCGGCATCGTCGCCCTCGCCACGCTGATCGTGACGGTGACCTCACGGGATGGAGAAACGAACTGGCTCGAGGGGGCTCAGCTCCTTGGCGCATACCTGATCATCGCGGTGACCGCCTTTTTCATCGCCGCCTAGACTCACGGCTATGCCGGACGTGCGGGACAGCTTCTCGAAGGTCGCGGCGAACTACTCGAGGTCGACCTTTCACGCATCGTCCGTCCGGCTCCAGGAGGTCGTCGACCTCGTGCGGCCTAAGCGGGGCGACCTCGCGTTGGACGTCGCCACCGGGACCGGGAACACGGCGTTTGCCCTGGCGCCGCATGTCAGGCGGGTCGTCGGCCTCGACCTGACTCGAGAGATGCTCAACGAAGCCCGGCGCGTGGCCGCCGAACGGTCGATCACGAACGTCGACTGGGTGATCGGCGACGCGGCGCATCTGCCGTTCCAGGACGACACGTTCGACATCTACGTCGTGCGCGCGGCTCCACATCACTTCGCCGACGTCGACGCGTTCCTGGGCGAGGCATTTCGGGTCTTGAAGCCCGACCGCGACGCCGCCTTCGTCGACTGCGCGCCACCGTTACCGGCGCGCGACCTGCTGCACGAGATCGAGCTGCGCCGCGACCCGTCCCACATCCTCTCCCTCACCGTCGAAGAGTGGGTGGCCAAGCTCGAGCGAGCGGGATTCGAAGTCGAGACGGCCCAGGCGCGGGAGCTCGACTGGAACTACGAGGAGTGGATGGGCAACATGTCGATCGGTGCCGAGCTGTCCGCCGAGCTTGCCGCGGTCATCGAGTCGGCCGAGGGGATAGCCCGCGAGCAGCTTCAATGACTTCGCCTCCCCACTTGCTGGGGAGGCCGGCCGAAGGCCGGGTGGGGGCCTGGATAGGCCGATGACCGATGGATGATGACTTCGCCTCCCCACTCGCTGGGGAGGCCGGCCGAAGGCCGGGTGGGGGCTTGGATAGGCCGATGACCGATGGATGATGACTTCGCCTCCCCACTTGCTGGGGAGGCCGGCCGAAGGCCGGGTGGGGGCTCGGATAAACCCATGACCGAGGGTGAAGTAATCCTCCTGATCGACAAGGTGGGGAGGCGCCACCGGGTCCGGCTTCGCGTCGGCGAGAAGCACTCGATCCACACGGGGCTCATCCAGCACGACGACCTCATCGGCCGGCCCGAAGGCGTGGTCGTGACGACCCAGCTCGGGGCTCGACTCCTGGCCGTCCGGCCGACCTTCGCCGAACAGGTCACCGGCCGCCGCCGGCAGACCCAGCCGATCTATCCCAAGGACCTCGGTGCGATCCTGATCGGGGCCGATATCTTTCCGGGAGCCAGGGTCCTCGAGGCAGGCGCCGGAACCGGAGCGCTCACGCTCGCCGCGCTGCGCGCGGTCGGGCCGACAGGCGCGGTGGTGAGCTACGAGATTCGGGAGGAGTTCCTGGAAGCGGCCAGGCGCGCGATCGTGGATACGCTCGGTGCCATCCCTGACAACCTGACGCTGAAGCTCGGCGACATCTATGCCGCCGTGGACGAGACGGACATGGACCGAGTCCTGCTGGATCTCGCGGAGCCCTGGCAGGCCGTCCCTCAGGTGAAGTCGGCGCTGCGTCCCGGTGGCATCCTGTTCGCACACTGCCCGAACGTCAGCCAGGTGCAGCGGTTCTTCGACTGCCTGCGCGACCTGAGAGGCTTCGGCATGCTGGAGGCGTACGAGCTGCTGCAGCGCGGATGGACTGTACGGGGGCGCAGCATGCGGCCCTCGCACCGGATGGTCGCCCACACCGGTTTCCTGTGCTTTGCCCGGAGGCTGGCGCAGGACGACCTCTTCGAACCCGAAGGCGAGGGCTTCAGGTAACCCTTCGCGCGGACCCGCCGTTTCATCTGCATGGGGCGGCGCGTCCTACGAGTCGTCGTTTTTCTCGTCTCAGCAACCGTCACGGTCGCGATCTTCGCCGTCGCCCCTTTAACCCTCGGGGGCGCCATCCTGGCGTTCGCCGGCGATCAGCCACATTCATGCGGCGGGGGATGAGAGCGAACTAGCATTTCCTCGATATGAGCGGCGGGCACGCGCCTATCCAGGTCACGGTCACCGGCGCGGCAGGCCAGATCGGCTACTCGCTCCTCTTCCGGATCGCCTCCGGCCAGATGTTCGGTGCCGACCAGCCGATCGTGCTCCGCCTCCTCGAGGTCGAGCCGGCCATGAAATCGCTCGAGGGCGTCGCCATGGAGCTGGACGACTGCGCCTTCCCATTGCTTGCGGGAATGGAGTTGACGAGCAAGGCCGAGGAAGGATTCGAGGGCGCGAACTGGGTCCTGCTCGTCGGCGCCGCGCCGCGCAAGCAGGGCATGGAGCGAAGCGACCTGCTGACGGTCAATGGCAGCATCTTCGGGCCACAGGGCATGGCGATCCAGAAGAAGGCGGCCTCCGACGTTCGCATCCTGGTCGTGGGCAATCCGTGCAACACCAACTGCTACATCGCGCGCATGAACGCGCCGGAGGTTCCGGCCGAGCGTTGGTTCGCGATGACCCGTCTCGACGAGAACCGAACCCGGACGCAGATCGCGAAGAAGGCCAAGGTGCCGGTCGCGGCTGTCACCAACATCGGCGTCTGGGGGAACCATTCGACCACGCAGTACCCGGACGCGGCCAACGCGCGGATCGCCGGCCTGCCGGTGTTCGAGGTCATCTCCGACCACGGATGGCTCAAGGGCAAGCTCGTGGAGACGATCCAGAAGCGCGGCGCCGCGGTGATCGAGGCTCGAGGCGCGTCCTCGGCCGCATCTGCCGCCAACGCGGTCATCGATTCGGTCGTGAGCATCCGCGAACCGACTCCCTGGGGTGACTGGCATTCGCTCGGGGTGGTCAGCCACGGGGAGTACGGAGTGCCAGAAGGGCTGCAGTTCGGCTTCCCTGTGCGGTCGGACGGGGATCATTGGGAGGTCGTGCCCGACCTGCATCACGATGACGACGCGTGGAAGCGGATTCGCGTCACCACGCAAGAGCTGCTGCAAGAGCAGGAGCTGGTCAAAGCGCTGATCCCACCACCCCAGCCCGCCGAAGGCTAATTTTCCCTTCCCCACTCGCTGGGGAAGGTGGCCCCGGACTTCCCTTCCCCACTCGCTGGGGAAGGTGGCCCCGGACCTTCCCTTCCCCGCTAGCCGGGGAAGGTGGCCCCA
>WNGO01002430.1_pt1 | contig 14962 bp, 12 predicted proteins | sample 5400511 | NCBI WGS metagenome assembly WNGO01 (sample SAMN13153380, study PRJNA577476) | soil metagenome | isolation source: 20 cm soil or saprolite under Garry oak tree replicate 2 | place: USA:California | collected 2016-06-15 | reverse complement strand
TGTCTCCGGGTTCGCAGACGCAGGTGTTTGTGTTCGGAAATCCGATCACGCCCCCCCCACCGACCGCGGTGGATGTGTCCGCGGCCCGCGCCGAGTTCGGGTTGAGTGCGGAGCGACGCACGGTGCTCGTGTTCGGCGGGAGCCAGGGCGCGCGCGCGTTGAACGAGACCGTCGCGCGCGTCATTCAGCGCGGATCGTTGGGTGACATCAATCTGGTGTGGGGGACCGGCACAATGCACCTCGAGCGCTATACCGCCCTCGCGATCCCCGGGCGGGTCGCGATCCGCGGATTCCTGGATCCGATCGGCGCGGCGTACGCGGCGGCCGACCTGGTGGTCGCGCGCGCCGGCGCGATGACCGTCTCCGAGCTCTGCGCGTGGGGAAAGCCGAGTGTGCTCGTCCCTCTGCCGACGGCCGCGGCGGATCACCAGACCTTTAACGCGCAGGCCCTGGCGAGTGCTGGCGCGAGCGTGATGCTGCTCGAGCGGGAATTCACTGCCGAGGCTTTCTCCAGCACCGTCGTCGGCCTCGCCCACGACGACAAACGGTTGGCCGCCCTGGCCCGGAGTGCCCGGGGGAGAGGGCACCCGAACGCTGCCCGAACCATCGTCGCAAAGGTTTTAGAGCTTTCGCAAGTTGCGTAGATTTCGTATATTAGCTGCCCACAGATGACCTTGTTTCGAACCGGGGATCCCCGGCCCATCCACTTCATGGGTATAGCCGGGGCGGGGATGAGCGCCCTGGCGATGATTGCCAGGCACCGGGGAGTCGCCATAACTGGTTGTGATTCCGACACTTCTGGGGCAGGCGTCGCTGACCTGACGGCCCTGGGAGTTCAGGTTTGGCAGGGCCACGACCCCAGCCATGTCGATGCGGCGCGGGCAGTTGTGGTCACTGCGGCCGTGCCGCGCGAGCATCCCGAACTGGAACGTGCCCGCGCGCTCGGTCTCTCCGTGGTGCGTCGTGCCGACGCTCTCGGGGAGCTGGTGAATCCTGGCGGGGGCGGCAAATCGAGCCTCGTGGCGGTCGCCGGAACACACGGCAAGACGACCACCACGGTGATGGTGACGGAAGCGCTCACGGCCGCCGGACGAAACCCCACAGGACTCGCCGGCGGCCGTGTCGCTGCATGGGGCGGGAACGCGCGCATCGGTGGCGATGACCTCTACGTCGTCGAAGCGGACGAGTACGACAAGTCGTTCTTGTCGCTGCAGCCGACGGTGGCGGTGGTGAACAACGTCGAGGCTGATCACCTCGAGTGCTATGGCAGCATGGAGGCGCTCGAGGCGGCGTTCGTCGATTTTGCGTCGCGCGCGCAACGCGTGATTGTCGGCGCGGATGATGCCGGCGCCGATCGCGTCGCGTTGAAAATAAAAGCGCCGGTATGGCGCGTGGGACACGGCGCGACGGCGGACGTGCGGATTCGCGCGGTGCGACTCGAGCCGAGCGGCTCGCGCGCCACGATCGCGCTACCGGACGGGCACTCGGTGGAGCTGGTGCTCGCGGTGCCGGGACTGCACAACGTGCGGAATGCGGCGGCTGCGCTCGCGGTGGTGCACTCGCTGGGCGCGGACGTAGAGACCGGAGCGAAAGCCCTGACGGAGTTCCACGGCGTCGGTCGCCGGTTCGAACGGCTGGGGGAAGCGGGTGGGATCACAGTGGTGGATGACTATGCGCATCACCCGACCGAAGTGGCCGCGACACTCGCGGCGGCGCGGCAGGCATTTCCGGGCCGGCGTGTGATCGCCGTGTTTCAACCGCATCTCTTCTCGCGGACGGCGTTGCACGGCGAGGCGCTCGGCAAGGCGCTCGCGGCGGCCGACATGGTGGTGGTGGCGCCGATCTATGCCTCGCGCGAGCAGCCGCAGGACGGCGTGACGCATCACCTGGTCGTGCGCGGCGCCACGCGCGCCGGCGCGGCGACCGTCGGGGTGCGCGATCGGGCGGGACTGACGACGCACGTCGCGCGCGCCGTCCGTGAGGGCGACGTCGTCTTCACGCTCGGTGCGGGCGACATCACGCGCGTCGGTCCCGAGCTGCTGCTGATCCTGAACGGAGGAAGCAGGCAGCAGGGAGCAATCGCGTGAAGTGGAAGCTCCGCGTGCCGCGGATGCCGCGTGTCTCCTGGCGCGTACTGGCGTGGGCGGGCGTGGTCATGGTGGTCATGGTGGCGTGGACGACGGCGCCGCTTGCGCTGCGGCGGGTGAGGTTCTTCCGCGTCCGGCAGGTCGAAATCGTCGGCATCCGGTATCTCGCTGCCGAGCAGGTGTTGGGGGCGCTGCGGTTGGCTCCGCGCGCGAGTGTATTCGACGATACCCGCGTGCTCGTCGACCGCTTGCGCGGACTCGACGGAGTTGCCGATGCTTCGGTGATTCGGCGCCCGCCGGCTTCATTGAAGGTGATCGTGCGCGAGGTCGAGCCGGTAGCGCTGCTCGAAGACGCGCGCGGCGCGCTGGCGGTCGTCGATGCCGACGGTCGTCGCCTGCCGTTCGATCCCGCGCAGCAAGGCGTGGGCGCGAAGGGCGGTCCGCTCGATTTGCCGATCGTCCGGTCCGGCGCGGCGGGGGAGGCGGGCGATTCTGGTGTGGTGGGTTTGCTGGCACGCGTGCAGGCGGTGGACCCCGCGCTGTTTCAGGCGATCGATGCCGCGCGGCCCAATTCGCTCCGCGGTGATGTCGTGCTCGAACTTGGTGCCCATCGCGTGCTGCTGAGCCGCGACGCGGGACCGGAGGTGATCCAGGCGGTGGTTCTGGTGGCGAGAGATCTGGCGGCCAAAGCGCGCCCCTATGCCGAGCTCGACGCCCGCTACGCGGGACAGGTCGTCGTGCGTCGCCGCAGCACCGGCATCGGTGGAGGGAGAAGCGCCTGATGGCTGATCGCCGCCTCGTCGCCGGACTCGACCTCGGCAGCACCAAGACGTGCGCCGTGATCGCCGAGCTGGCGGGTGACCTGCCCCGCGCGCCGCTCGCCAAGATTCTCGGCGTCGGGATCGCGAAGAACACCGGGGTGCGCCGTGGCATGGTGCGCGACATCGACGAGACGACGCGCTCCGTCGCGGCCGCGCTCAAGGATGCGGAGCGGATGGCGGGCGCCCGTGTTCCGGACGTCGCGTGCGGCATCGCGGGCGAGCACGTCTCGGCGCGCGGCTCGACCGGCGTCGTCGCGGTGAGCGGCGAGGAGATCACGCCGCAGGATGTCGCGCGGGTGAACGAAGTCGCCCGGGCCGTGTCGCTGGGCCGGGATCATGAGCTCCTCCACGACATCCCGCAGGAGTACAAGATCGATCAGCAGGAGGGGATTTCGGATCCGGTCGGCATGACCGGCACACGGCTCGAAGTCGAGATGTACCTCGTCACCGTGCAGTCGACGGCGGCGCAGAACCTCCGCAAGAGCGTGCAGCGCGCCGGTTATCGCGTCGCCGATATCGTGCTCGAGCCGCTGGCCGCGTCGTACGCGGTGCTCACCGACGATGAAAAGGAGCTGGGCGTTGCCCTCGTCGAAGTGGGCGGCAGCTCCACCGGCGTCGCGATTTTTCACGAAGGCAAGATCCGGCACCTCGCGTCGCTCAAATTCGCGGGCGGCCATGTCACGAGCGATCTGGTCCAGGGCCTGAGCGTGACACAGTCGGACGCCGAGCGGTTGAAGGAGCGACACGGCGCAGCATACACGCCGCTGGTGGACGCGGGCGAAATGGTCACGCTGCCGTCGACGGCGGGGCAAGGTGCGCGCACGGCCTCCCGCGAGCTCGTTGCGCATATCATCCACCAGCGCGTGGACGAGATCTTCCAGCTGGTGGGTCGCGAGTTCGAGCGCGCGGGGTACGCCGGCGGCCGCTTGCCCGCGGGCGTCGTGCTCTCGGGCGGGACGGCGCATCTGCCGGGCATGGTCGAGCTCGCGCGTGAGGTGTTCGCCGCACCGGTGCGGGCTGGGCATCCCGAGCAGGGGATCTCGGGACTGGTGGACAGCGTCCAGGCGCCACGCTACGCGGTGCCCGTCGGCTTGGTGCTGTATGCGGCGCGCAAGAGCGCGGGGGGGGGCTCCGCTCCGGGTGTATTGTTCGGTGGCGCTCCCGAGAAGCTGTTTGGACCTCTCAAGAGATGGTTGCAGGACTTCTTCTGAGCCCTAGGGGAGACCCATGATCTTCGAACTCGAAGAAACCGTAACGCAGAACGCGCGGATGAAAGTCGTCGGCGTCGGCGGGGGGGGCGGCAACGCCCTGAACCGCATGATCGACGAGCACGTGAGCGGGGTCGAGTTCATATCGGTCAACACCGATGCCCAGGCGCTCCTCAACAACAAGGCCGACGTCAAAGTCCAGATCGGCAAGAAACTGACGCGGGGGCTCGGGGCCGGCGCCAGGCCCGAAATCGGCCGCCAGGCGATCGAAGAGAATCGCGAGGAGGTGCTGCACGCGCTGCAGGGCGCGGATCTCGTGTTCGTGACCTGCGGCATGGGCGGCGGGACGGGCACCGGCGCGGCGCCGATCATCTCGCAAGTAGCCCGCGATCTGGGCGCGCTCACCATCGGAATCTGCACCAAGCCGTTCCTGTTCGAAGGCCGCAAGCGCATGCGTCAGGCCGAAATGGGGATCGCCGAGATGCGCAAGCACGTGGACACAATGATCGTCGTGCCCAACGAGCGGCTGCTCGCGGTGGTGGGGAAGGGCATCCCATTCCAGGATGCGCTGAAGAAGGCCGATGAAGTCCTGTTGCATGCGACACAGGGTATCTCGGCCCTCATCTGTGTCACGGGTCTCGTCAATGTAGATTTCGCGGACGTGCGCACGGTCATGCAGAACGGCGGCGCGGCGTTGATGGGGACGGGCCAGGGACGCGGGGAGAACCGCGCGATGGAAGCGGCGCAGCAGGCGATCTCGAGCCCGCTGCTCGACAACATCTCGATCGCCGGCGCGACGGGCGTCCTGATCAACATCACGGGTGGCGAAGACCTCACGCTGGGCGAAGTCACGCAGATCAGCGAAGCCATCCATGATGCAGCGGGCGACGACGCCGAGATCATCTTCGGCGCGGTGAACGATCCGGCGATGCACGGCGAAGTCCGGATTACCGTCATTGCGACGGGGTTCGACAAGACCGGCGCGATGGCCGATGCGCTGGCGGGCGTGCAGCGGCCGACGGCGGGCGTGCTGCCGTTCCGCGACCGTCAGGGCGGAGGGGCGTCCCGGCCGACGCCGGTGCCGACGCCCGGATTTGCGAAGCCGTCCGAGATCGCGCCGAAAAAAGGGCCGGCACAGCTGCCGCTGAATCCCGAGCTGAACGAAATGGAAATTCCGACCTTCATTCGGAGACAGATGGACTGATGTTTTGGGGCGGGCGAGGGAGTCACTACGTTATCGCCGGTGCGCTCGCCGCCGGAATGTTGGGATGGGCTGCACACACAGCGTGGCCGTCGCACGAGCTTCCGGTCGCGCTGCCAATCGTTATCACCAACGCCTACGATGAATGGGCCGACACCCTCGGCCGCCGCGAAATGCTCTCCGACGTCCTGGCGCGAGCCGGGATCGTCGGCCGCGAGTACTCGCGCTTCATGCAGGCGACGCACACCCTGAATCCCCGGCGCATGCAGCCGGGCCTGGTGTTCGAGCTCCGCCGCGTGAAGGGCGCCCCCGTGGCGAACCGGCTGTCCGTCCGGCTCGATCCCGAACGACATCTCGTGATGAACCGCGACGCCGACTCGAGTTGGCTCGAGACGGTCGAGTCCATCCCGTGGAACACTGAGCGCCTCCGCACCACCGCCGTCATTCAGACGAACCTCTACGACGCGCTCGACGCCGCCGTCCCGGACTCATTCCTTCCGGCTCGGCAGCGTGTGGCGCTGGCGTGGGCGATCGCCGACGTCTACGACTGGGAAATCGACTTCACCAGGGACGTCCGCCCGGGCGACCGCGTCGAAGTATTGATCGAGCGGCTGCAATCGCCGACCGGTGAGAAGCGGTTCGGCCGGGTTCTGGCCGCGCGCGTGGACGTCGCCGGCTCCCCCAGCTTTGCGTTTGGCTTCGACGCGGCGGGCCAGCGCGGCTTCTATGACGATCGCGGCCGCTCGCTCAGGCGCGCCTTTCTCAAAGCGCCGCTGCGCTTCAGTCACATCTCCAGCCGCTTCGGCGGGCGCTATCACCCGATCCTCAAGCGGTGGCGGACGCACGAGGGGACCGACTACGCCGCGGCGTACGGCACGCCCGTACGTGCAACCGCCGACGGCATCGTTACCCAGGCCGGCCGTAACGGCGGGTATGGCAACCTGATCGAGATCCGGCACGCCAACGGCATTCGGACTCGCTACGGTCACCTGTCGAGATTTGCGATGGGCTTGCACGTCGGGCAGCGCGTCAGCCAGGAACAGACGATCGGCTACGTGGGGTCGACCGGACTCTCCACAGGACCACACCTGCATTACGAATTTCTGGTCAATGGGCGTCCGACGAATCCACAGCGCAAGGACTTCGGTGCCGGCGCGCCGGTGGCGTCCCAGTTGAAGTCGCAGTTCGACGACGCGCGGGCGCAGCTCCTCGCGGAGCTCGAGCCCAGCGGTGTGCCCGTGGCGACGCCGGCGCTGGGTTCGGTGGCCGGTCCCCCCCCCGGTCGCGACGACTAGACACCCCACCACAGATTTCATTTCGTGGAACTCTTTCCCGCCGTTGACATCGAAGGCGGGCGCGTGTTGCGCGCCCATGGCGCCCTGGCCGAGCCGCTCGCGGCGCTCGAGGCGTTCACGCGCGCGGGAACGCGCTGGATTCATCTCGTCGATATGGACCGCGCATACGGACGTACGGACAATCACGAGCTCATCGAGGCAGTGCTCCATGCGGCCAACGTGCTGGTGCAAGTCGGTGGTGGCCTGTTCCGCGAAAGCGATATCGATCAGATGCTCACGCTGGGCTCGACCCGCGTCGTGATTGGCCCGCGAGGCGCCGTGGACTCAGGGCTCGTCGAACGGCTCGTCGCGCGCCACGGAACAGCACGACTCGCCGTCGGCATCGACGCGAAGGACGGCCGCGTCGCCCCGCGCGGCACCGCGGACATTCTCGATCTGACCGCACACGAGCTCGCGACGCGGGTCGCCAAGCTCGGTATCCGCACGATCATCTACAACGAGGTCACCCGCGACGGGAAGCTTGGTGGTCCCGACATCGACGGCGCCCGGCAGCTCGCCGAACTCGGGTTGGATGTGATCGTGTCGGGTGGTGTCGGTTCGCTCGATGACCTCCGCGCCGCGCGGATGGCGCGGCTCGCCGGTGCCTGCGTGGGACGGGCGCTGTACGACGGCAAATTCACGATCGCGGAGGCGCTCGCATGCCTCTCGTGATCCTGCGGATCGTGGCCGTGCTCGCCCTGCTCCTGCTGCTGATCAATCCCGCGACCTCACGCAGTCTTCCGGCGGGCGATCAACCGATCGTCCTGCTCGACGCGTCGCTCAGCATGAGCGGCTCGCCCTGGCAGGCCGCGCTCGACAGCGCGCGCCGGCTGGCGCGCCGGGGTGCAGTCGTGTGGCGGTTCGGCGCCAGGGTCGCCCCGTTCGACACCACACCGCCCACGGATGGCGCCAGCCATCTCGGTGCCCCGCTCGAAGCCGCCGCCGGCAGAGCCGGCGAAGTCGTGCTCCTGACCGACGGCAATCTCGACGATGTGGCCGGGCAGGGGGCAGGAGCCATCCCGCCCGACCTGCTTCGCCGGCCGCGCGTGATCGTTGTACCTCGGCCGCCGTTCTTCGACGCGTATGTCGCGGGCGTCGAGGGGCCGAGACACGTGACGCGCTCCGATACGATCCGTCTCAAGGTGAGCTACGGAGTTGCCGGGAAACGGGAAACGGGAAACGGGACACGCGCGACTCTGGTGGTGAAGATGGCGGATCGCGTGCTCGCATCGCAGCGTGTCACGCTTCCCGACAGCGGCACTCTCTCCACTGAGATCCCGTTTCCCGTTTCCCGTATCCTGACTCCCGGATGGTCCGTGCTCGAGGTCCGCCTGGATGGTGTCGGTGACGCCGAGCCCCGAGACGACAGCCGTGAGTTCGTTGTCGACGTCAGTCTCGAGCCGGCCGCCATCATCTTCGCGTCCCCGCCCGACTGGGAAGCCCGGTTCCTCGCTCGTGCGCTGACCGATGTGGCGCGCGTGCCCGTGAAAATGTTCGTGGAGACAGAGCCGGAGCGCTGGCGCGATGCGGCGACACTCGCTGCCGTGCCGTCCGGCGAACTCAGCCGCGCCGCCACGACTGCCCGCCTGATCATTGCCATCGGTGATCCCGGGCGGTCGCGCCCCTTCACCGCGGCTGCTCCACGCGCCGCGCTGCTCGTGTGGCCCACGAACGGGCAGGCGGGGGACTGGTACGTCGAACGGCCCGCGTCGTCGCCGTTCGCGGCCGCGTTCGCCGGAGTCCAGTGGGACTCGTTGCCGCCGGCGACCGCGGTCGCGATCCGGCAACCCGACTCGAGCCGCGACGCGACCGTCGCGCTGGCCGCGCGTCTGGCGCGCCGCGGCGCCGCTCGACCCATTCTCACGCTCGAACAACGGGCGAGTGGCCAGCACGTCGCGACCGTCACCGCCGCGGGTCTGTGGCGCTGGGCGTTTCGAGGCGGGGCTGCCGAGGAGGCGTACCGCAGCGTCGTGGCGGCATTGGTGGACTGGTTATTGGGGGAGCGGGGAGCAGGGAGCAGGGAGCGGGCGGCCCCGGTGGCGCTCGAGTCGCCCAATGGGCTGCCGACCGTGTGGCGCTGGACATCGCCGGATAGCGCGCGCACACTCGCAATCACTCTGCGTAGCCCCGACACCACTCGTACCGACACGCTGCGCTTCGATCCGTCGGGCCGGGCGGCGTTGCTGCTGCCGCCCGGTGTGTATCGCTATGCGCTCGGCGGCGGATCCGAGCAAGGGATCGTGGCCGTGGAGACCTACTCGGACGAGTGGCTGCCGCGCGCACCGGCAATCACGGCGCAACCGGGCGAAGCGACTGCCCGGCGTGCGTCGGTCGGCTTGCGCGACCGCTGGTGGCTGTTCGTGCTGGCGATCGCCGCGCTCGCGGCCGAATGGACGCTCAGGCGCCGCCAGGGGCTGCCGTAGTGGGACTCTGGGGAAAGATCGGACGTTTCATCACTGCACCGAGCGGCGATGGGGCCTGGCTTGAAAATGTGCAGCGCCAGCTCGTCGAAGCGGACTTCGGCGTCGCGGCGACGAACGAAACCATGGAGCGCTTGAGCCGCGCCGACCAAGTCGATCAGGCAGCGCTCGAGCGCATCATCGTCGAACAGCTCGGCCCACCGGGCACGCCACTCGCGCGCGCGGCCCAGCCGCCTACGGTGATGCTGATCTTTGGCGTGAACGGCACCGGCAAGACGACATCGGTCGCAAAGCTCGCGAAGCGATTGCAAACCGAGGGGCGCAGCGTGCTGCTGGCCGCGGCGGATACGTTTCGCGCCGGCGCGACCGAGCAGCTCAAGATCTGGGCCGAGCGCCTGGGCGCGCCGTTCGTGGGGGGAGGCGCGTCACAGCGCGGCGATCCGGCGGCGGTGGCGTTCGACGCGGTTGATGCCGCGGTGACGCGGGGGATCGACACTGTGCTCGTGGACACCGCCGGCCGGCTGCACACCGACGAGCGGCTGCGCGAAGAGCTGAAGAAGGTCGTGCGGGTCGTCGGCAAGCGTTTGGCCGGCGCCCCGCACGAGTCGCTGCTCGTTCTCGATGGGACGGTAGGGCAGAACGGGATCCGCCAGGCCGAAGCTTTTGCCGCGGCGGTGCCGCTCACCGGCCTCGTCGTCACGAAGCTCGACGGCACGGCGAAGGGCGGCAGCGTGGTCGCGCTTCGCCGCGCGCTCCCCGTGCCCATCCGTTTTCTCGGCACGGGGGAGACACTGGACGATCTCGAGGTCTTCGATCCCGTGCGATTCGCGCACCACCTGGTGAGCGGGTGAAGCTGCAGCTCAATTCTCCCGTCAAATTCCTCAAGGGCGTCGGGCCGAAACGCGCTGAGGCCCTCCAGCGACTCGGCATTCGCACTGCCGGTGACCTGCTCTACCATGTTCCCCATCGGTATCTCGATGCCACGACCGTCACACCGCTGGCGCGCGCCGCCATCGGCCAGGACGTGACGTGCGTCGGGCGCGTCGTGAACACCGGTGTGCTGCCGACGCGCCGCGGCTTGCGCGTGTTCCGCGCGGTGCTGCGAGACGCGAGCGGATTGCTCGAGTGTGCCTGGCCAGGGCGTCCGTTCCTCGAGCGGCAGATCAAGAAAGGGCAGCTCCTGCTGGTGACAGGGCCGGTGCGCTACTACCACGGCAAACAGATTGTGCCGCGCGAGTTCATCGTGCTTGCGGAGGCGGGCGACGACAGTGAGGGCGATCCAGGGCTGGTGCTTCCTGTGTATCCAGCCACGGAGGGTCTGACGCACCGGCAGATTCGCGCGCTGGTCCAGCAACACCTCGACGAGCTGTTGCCGCTCGTCACCGATCCTCATCCGGCCGCGTTCCGTGAGCGCCACCAGCTCATCGAGCTACGGCGCGCGCTCGAGCTGATGCATCGGCCGCCGCAGGTCGCCGACGCGGAGCTCGGGCGGCGACGGCTCGCGTTCGACGAGCTGTTCGACCAGCAGCTGGTGCAGGCGCGCGCCCGGCATCTGGCGAAGCGCTCGCGGTCGGGGATCCGGTTCGAGCTGAAGCGTGCGTTGACCACGCGCCTCAAAGAGACGCTGCCGTTCGAGCTCACCGGCGACCAGCGCCAGGCGATTCGCGAGATCACCGATGACATGACGGCGCCGCTCCGGATGCATCGTCTGCTCATGGGCGACGTGGGGACCGGCAAGACCGTGGTCGCGCTGTTTGCCATGCTGCTCGCGGCTGAGAACGACTACCAGGCCGCGATCATGGCGCCGACGGAGCTGTTGGCGGAGCAGCACGACGTGACCCTGACGCGCCTGCTCGAGCCGCTGGCGATTCGTCCGGAGCTCCTGCTGGGCCGCATGAGCGCCGCGGAAAAGACTGCCGCGCGGCAGCGCATCGCAAGCGGCGGACCGCGCATCGTGGTCGGAACGCACGCGCTGATCCAGGAGTCGGTGACGTTCCAGCGCCTCGGTCTGGCCGTGATCGACGAGCAGCATCGCTTCGGTGTCGAGCAACGCGCGGCGCTGGTGGAAAAGGGCGATGCGCCCGACGTCCTCCTGCTCACCGCCACACCGATCCCGCGGTCACTCGCCCTCACGCTCTACGGCGATCTCGACGTAACGCAGATTCGCGAGCGCCCGCCCGGCCGCGGGACGGTCAAGACCGCGCTGCGGACCGACGCCGCGCGCGCCAAGATCTACGAATTCATTCGCAGCGAGTGCGCGGCCGGCCGGCAGGCTTACGTGATCTATCCGGTGATCGACGAATCGGAGCGCGCCGATCTCAAAGCGGCGACCACGATGGCGGCCAAGCTCGAAAAGACGTTTGCTGAATGTCGCGTCGGATTGGTGCACGGAAAGATGAAAGCCGAGGAACGCGACGCCACGATGCGCGCGTTTCGCGACAACACGGTGCAGATCCTCGTGGCCACGACGGTGATCGAGGTCGGGATCGACGTCGCCAACGCGACCGTGATGCTCATCGAGCACGCGGAGCGATTCGGGCTCGCGCAGCTGCACCAGCTGCGCGGGCGGCGACCGATGGTTTCAAGATTGCGGAGCTGGACCTGCACGAGCGCGGCATGGGAGAGCTCACTGGCGCGCGGCAGTCGGGTGGCGTGCCGCTCCGCTACGCCAATCTCGAAACAGACCTTCCGCTGCTCGACGCGGCGCGCGCGGCGGCCGGAGACATGATCGCGACCGACCCCGCCCTGGAGAAACGTGAGCATTCGGCGTATCGGGAGCGGATTGTCACCCGCTACGAGCGCGGGTTCGAGCTGTTTCGCGTTGGTTAAGAAGAGCAGCCGGCGCGCTCTTGCGTCCACAACTCAATCGCGTTCCATTATGGACCAGTTCGCCCTGCCGTCTCGGCAAGTGAGGCGGAGCGCGGGAGTCCATCTATGACGCGGGAGTTCATCTATGACCGTCGTTCGCGGATTGGCGTTGATGGGATCGCTGCTCGCCGCTGCGCCCGCGGCCATCGGTCAGACGCAAGCCCCGCCCCGTTCCTCGGACAACCCGTGCTACCACCCCCGTCCGAAGCCGGCGTGTAGCGCCTTCTTTCTCACCAATGCAGGCGCCTACATCCGAAGCAGCCAGGGGGGGGGGATTATGGGCCGTGCCACGGTGGATTGGGGGGCCATGGTGAACACGAGCCCACGGAATGCGTTCGGCGCGTCTTGGTTCGTCACTCTTGAAGAAGAGGATGATTTCAGCACCGGGCCGGCCGCCCGCTACCGTCGCTGGTTTGGGGAAGGACGCTCACTCGACGTGGCGGTGGGGACTCCAGTGGCTGCCGACCAACTCAAGCCCGGCTCGATCCTCGGCTCTGTCAAGTACAGCCCCGTGCAGTGGTTCGGCGTCGCCCTACGGCCGGAGGCCGTGCGACGCACGACGTACGAGTGCGTCGACGTTGCCTGCACAACGACGGCCCCGCACACTGGGACCTCCGGGCGCGTTTACGTCGGCGTAGAGTTCGGCTGGGTCCCCGGTCTTGCCCTGTCCGTCGGCGGCGGCCTGCTCATGCTCCTGGCCGTGGCTGTGTCCGCCGGATCCGACTGAGCTTCACCGCATCCCTCACCGAACGCGTCATCGATACGCATGAATATTGCCGCGGCCCCCGCTTTCCTGTGCGGCGGCGTCGTGGCGCTGGTCACCCAGGTAGACGGGCCAGCCCAATTCCTGGCGCGCCGGACCGTTTTTCATGGAGCCGCCGCACGCTGCGGTCATCGCGTTGACACTGAAAAGGCCCGCCACTAGTATGCCGCGCCTATGCCGGAACGTCATTGGATCGAAGAGCTTGCGCGCCTAGCCGGACAGACGGTCGCCGTGCGCGGGTGGGTTGTGACGACCCGCTCGAGCGGGAAGATCGCGTTCGCCGTGGTGCGTGACGGCACCGGCATCATGCAAGCGGTGCTCTCCAAGAAAGACGTCTCGCCCGACGTGTGGGACGCGTTCGGCAAACTCACTCAGGAGACTTCACTCGAGGTCACGGGCGTCGTGCGCGTCGAGCCCCGCGCTCCTGGTGGCGTCGAGCTGCAGGCGGCGGACCTTCGCATCATCGGCTCGAGCCCGGACTTTCCGATCACGCCCAAGGAGCACGGCACGGCGTTTCTGTTCGAGCACCGCCACCTCTGGCTGCGCTCGAAGCAGCAGGTCGCGATCGCGCGCGTGCGGCACGAAGTCATCCAGGCGATTCGCGATTTCTTCTACGAGCGCCACTTCACGCTGGTCGATACGCCGATCCTCACCGGATCGATCGGCGAGCACGCCGGCACGCTGTTTTCCGTGGACTACTTCGATCTGGGCAAGGCGTACCTCGCGCAGACCGGCCAGTTGTACGTCGAGGCGGCGGCGGCGGCACTCGGCAAAGTGTACTGCTTCGGTCCCACGTTCCGCGCCGAAAAGTCGAAGACGCGCCGGCATTTGACCGAGTTCTGGATGGTCGAGCCCGAGGTCGCGGGGAACGATTCCGCCGCCAATATGCGGCTGCAGGAGGATTTCGTTTCGTACATCGTGGCGCGGTGCCTCGAGCGCCGCAAAGACGATCTGGCCGAGCTGGGCCGGGATCGGGCGCCGCTCGAGCGGGTGCAGGCGCCGTTCCACCGGATTTCTTACACGGACGCGGTCGCGAAGCTCAAAGGCCTCGGCGCCGATATGGAGTGGGGGCGGGATCTCGGTGGCGAGGACGAGACCACCCTCGCGAAGCAGTACGACCGGCCGGTGTTCGTTTACAACTATCCGAAGGCCGTGAAAGCCTTCTACATGAAGGAAAACCCGGACGACCCGCGCACCGTGCTCAACAACGATTGCCTGGCGCCCGAGGGGTACGGCGAGATCATCGGCGGCAGCCAGCGCGAGGACGATTACGACAAGCTGCTGGCGCGCATTCGCGCCGAGAAGTTGCCCGAGGAGGCGTACTCCTGGTATCTCGATCTGCGGAAGTACGGCACGTTCGTCCATGCGGGCTTCGGCCTGGGTGTGGAGCGCACCGTCGCATGGATCTGCGGCATCCCGCACATCCGGGAGGCGATCGCATTTCCGCGCACCCTCTACAGGCTCTGGCCGTAGCAGTGCCCTCATGAGCCCACTCTTCGGACGAGTTCGATCCGTACAAGGACTGAGAGACGACCGATTGCGATCGCAGATCTCCTGTTTGCGGTCGCAGATCTCCTGATTGCGGCCGTGAGTCGACCGCGCGCGCCGATGAGGTGACCGCGATCGACTGAGAGAGGATTGCGCGGGCCTGAGAGAGGATCGCGCGGGCCGGAGAGTGCACCGCGTGTGGAAAAGTGTGTGCATCGTTCCGCGAAGCCCGCACTGCGAGCGCCAATTCACTTCGAGCGTCCCGGCGTGAAACCGCGCGTTTTTTCGGTACGGCCTCACCGATCCGCCGAGCCTATCGTGGGACCATGCCTGTGGCGGCCCCCTCCCTCCTCACCCAATTGCGCGTGGCGATTCGCACGCGGTGGTGTTCACGCGGGACGAAGTCCGCAAGCTGTTTGCGCAGCTGCAGGGCCGTGGGGGGTGCGCGGCGACGCTCGTGATCGAGTTGCTGTACGGGAGCGGGATGCGACTGGTCGAGGCACTGCAGTTGCGAATCAAGGATGTCGATGCTGCCGCATCTGGCCGAGGTGCGCGCGCAGCACGAGTGCGACGTCGCGGCGGGGGCGGGGTGGGTGGCGCTGGCCGGGGCGCTCGGGTTGCAGTACCCGACACGGAAGCGGTACGGGCGGCGCGTATCGCGAAGCGTGCGAGTTGTCACACGTTACGACATTCGTTTGCTACCCACCTGCTCGAAGCCGGCTACGACATTCGCACTGTGCAGGAGCTCCTCGGCCACCGCAGCCTGAATACG
>WNGO01001515.1_pt1 | contig 14964 bp, 6 predicted proteins | sample 5400511 | NCBI WGS metagenome assembly WNGO01 (sample SAMN13153380, study PRJNA577476) | soil metagenome | isolation source: 20 cm soil or saprolite under Garry oak tree replicate 2 | place: USA:California | collected 2016-06-15 | reverse complement strand
CAGTGATGACTTGCTCCTCCTGACCGGTGAGTTTCGCTTTCAACTGGTCGGCGACAGCTTTTGCCACCTCACTTTCGACCGAAAAGATGTCGGTCAATTTCCGATCAAAGGTATCAGCCCAAAGATGGGAGTCATTGGCTGCTTTGATCAGCTGCACGTTCACGCGCACAGCATCGCCGCTCTTTTGCACGCTTCCTTCCAGAATATGCGCGACACCAAGTTGCTTAGCGATCTCGGGCAGGTTTTCAGGCGCACTTTTGTAATGCTGCGTGGATGTGCGCGAGATTACCTTCAAATCGGCGATCTTGGATAAGCGCGTCAAGATCTCATCCTGGATGCCCTCGGCGAAGTACGCATTCGCTTTGTCTTCGCTCCGGTTTTCAAACGGAAGCACGGCGATACTCTTTTCCGCAATAGGAAGTCCTACGTCGGCGGCTTTCCCCGAAGAGGAGCGTGCAACTGCCGGTGAGCCTCGTCGGTAAAAGACTGAAAAGCTGATCGCCAACGCCACAGCTGAAACGAGCAAAACAGCGATAAGCACATACTTGGGCAAACGGGGCGCAATGACTGGACGGACGCTAACACCGGACGTCTGCTTCCATCTTCTTCCTCGCTTGAGTTTGTTCGGAACATGTGGGTTGCCGAGATTGTCTCTGTAGAGATTAACTAGGTGCAGCCTCAGCCCGTGCTTCACCTCACACTCGCCAAGATCGTGCAAATACGGCTGCCAGTGCCGGTATTGGGTCAAATCTTCCGCTATATGCCCGGACAAAAGAATATGCCCGGCATCGCCGCAATCCAAGACGCGCTGCGCCACGTTGATCCCTGATCCGGCGATGTTCGTCTTGTCATTAACATCGGTGACTTGATTCACTGGGCCGCTGTGCACTCCCATCCGCAGCTGGATATGCGGATGCTCTTGCAATGTTCTACTGATCTCAAGCGCACATCGCACCGGCTCTTCCGGACTGTGGAAGAAAAGGAGTGCCATCCCGTCTCCGGTCGACACTCGGATGAGTTTGCCACTTGTTTCCGCCGTCCGAAAATGTTCGGTGCTCCGCACGATTTGATTCAGCTCTTGGAGCAGCTCAATCTGCTCATCGACCAGCAGTTTCGAGTAACCGACGACGTCGATTAACAAGAGGTGTGCGATCTCAAGCGGGAGATCCGGCTTACTCTCCGCGGACGTATTTTGGGCGTTCACCCTTTTGTGAAGTTTACTAATGCCGTTGCCCGTAGTCGAGGGCAAATAGGCGTCACCGGCGAAAGAGCTAAGACTCGCGGTGCCATTAACGGCACCCTCTTTGCTTTTTGTTCGACTAAGCAGTATAAATGTTCAGTTGAACATGAATGAGCGCGACAACGGCAACCTACCAGTGCCGAACCGAGCGGGACGCAGCAGAGTTTCCGCAGATATTTGGCAGCAAGTCAAAACCGCATATGCCAGCGGCATCGGCTTGCGCGAGATCGCCCGGAACATGAACATTCCAGAGGGAACCGTGCTCGCACGAGCAAAACGCGAGGACTGGACGCGCGAGATTGAATCCGCGAAGGCACTCGCAAAGCGCGACGAAACTCCGCTCGCGGTCTCGCCGGTTGAAGCCGTGGCTCTGTCGATGCAACAACGCGGAGAGCGTCACGTAGGGCGCATGGCGGGCGTCTCAGAGCGCGGCGTCGATCACGTTGAGAAAATGGCCGGTAGCGAAATCCTGACTTCCATCGACGAAATTGAGAAGCTGGACAGGGTTGCCCGGCGCACGTTTGGCCTTTCCGATAGTGACTCACACGGCAACAACCTCCTGGTCAACGTTGCTATTCTGGACATTGATCCTGATTCTGTAAGGGTGCACAGCAGTGACGCCGAAGGGTGATTGCGCCCGCTGTGAGGGCCTGTACGTAGGCGGGAAGAACGAGTGAAGCTTGAGCGCGGTACTTTGCTGTTGCCCCCGCAATCATTTGCAATCAACCGATGCAATCATCGGCGCGAACTTCGCGGCGCTAGGGGCCGCGCAAAAAGAATTCCCGATTGCAGTCGCCTTTCAACGTCAACGGACAATAGCGAACGACTAAGGAAACCGGTGGAAGTGTTCTGAATTCTGTTCTGATTACGCCGATTTTTCGGCTCATTTCCGGCGTTTTTACCTATGAAAAGAGGCGGGGGCGGGAATCGAACCCGCGACTATCTTCCCCCAGTCACGGTATACCCTGCGGCTCTTAGATCTTCAGCCAATTCAATTTCCATCTGGGCCGCCGCCTCAAATGGCATTGGATTTAGATGTTCGTAAAGCTCTGGCATTAATCGAAGGCCGTATTTTTTCACAACCCAGGCTGATTTGTAGCCGTTCTTGTGATTTTCGAATCGGTGATCAACCGGTAACCCCGTCATTCCGACATACACGCACGGCTTCAACGGATCACGCCTTGGATTGGCGCGTAAAATGGATGGGTGCCTAGCAACAGCATTGTCAAGCAGGACCACATAAACGCTGTGATGCAATTTCAGGTGTTTGGTTTGCAGCAGTTTCGATCCGTGCGCATCAATTTTCAATTGCGTACAATTATTCTAATGTGGTCTTACCGATTTTCACCTGCGCGAATCGGGAGACCGTCTGCGTGCTTTCAGCACCGCTCTCGCGACTTTGCTCCTCCCTGGCGAAAGTTTCATTTGGGCGCAGACTGAACAGTCGCCAGACCTCGCCGAAGTACGGGCTTCAGCCCTGAGGGTCGCTTTTCTAACCCTCAAAAGTATTTTTGAAACTGGTTCTGACTATTTCTGCGCTAGCTCCTTCGCCTTGGCTTCCGCCGGGGCAATCACCCGCTCGCTCAGTTGAGCGATGAGCAGTTCTTTGGATTTGTACTGGTGGGGCTCCAGGACCCAGTGGTGTCTCCTCATGAGATCCGGGAACATTGCGTACTCTCGCTGTCCTTCCAAGATAATCGCTTGGAGCGGGACGACCGTCCCAGGGACGACCGTCGCCAATTCATGCGGTACACTACTCGGGTCGGTCAGATCGGCGATAATGAACCTAGCCATGTTCGCTAGCGTTGAGATCGTCCCCGTAAGGTCCTTGCTGGCAGGTTTCTCGAAATCAAACAAGACCGGCAAATAATCGCGCCTGCGGAGTTCGTCCCGAATCGCCTCGAGAACGACTTTTCGGTCCGGTGTAAAACGACCCAGAATTAACACCACTTTGGAAGTGATGGTGTCGATGACGCTGCGGAGTTTCTTGTTGTTCAAAAGCAGGTAAATGAACTGGGCTACTTCAAGATTGTCGACCTGGATCGGGGATTCACCAGGGGGCGTGATGACCAGATTGGATTGAAGCGTGCTCTCCAAGTTCAAATCCCACGCCGAAATACCATAAACCAGGCAACCGGTGAGGTTTGCCCCAGCCAGATTCGTTTGAATTAGGTTGACACGTTGCAGGCTCGCTCCCCGGAGATCGGCTCCCTGCAGATTCGCGCCCCGTAAGTCCGCCCCGTTCATGTGAGCTTCCCTAAGATCGGTTCCTTCAAGTTGAGCGAACAAGAGCGTCGACTTGCTCAGGTCGGATCGGCGCAGGCACGATCGGCTGAGATTCCCAGCAGTGAGATCTACGCCTTCCAGACTCGCGCTAGTTAGGTCAACCTCGCTCAGATTCACCTCACGTAGAACGCTGTTCCAAAGCGGAGGTGGTTGGGAGAATATGGCTCGGTGAAAATTAGTGCGAGAGAGATTAGCTCCCCCGAAAGTAACGCCTTCCAGGATCGCTCGGGAAAGATTGACCTGGTACAACCGATAATCCCTTAGATCGAGGCCGGTAAGGTCCGCTCCGCTAAGATCGGGCTCGGCTTCAAGATTCTCCCTCCACTGATTCCACGCCTCGACTCCTTCCTTCAGTTTCGCAAGGTGTTCAGGATTTGCCAAGGCGCTCGCCCTTTCAGTCAGACCAACTCTTTGTACTTACCCTTCACGAGGATGCGATTTTCCAGTTTCAGCAGAATGCGGGCGCAGTTCGTGAGCGTCAGGATTTTTCACGGTCGTTTTCTACGCTCACATGGATTTTCGATGCAAAATAGCGCAACTGGACGCAAAAGCAATGTATTCGGCCTAACGGTTTTTGTCCTCGTGTAATAACGTTTTGCAAAAGCGTGCAAACCCGCGCAAAAACTCTTTCTTCAATTAGAAATCCGTTGCTCTATCCGGCTGAGCTACGGGCGCAATTGGCGACGGCAATATGTCGCCGAGTCGCGCAGAAAATCCAGCGAGAATCGTTGCCGCCTTCGCCAAGGCTACGGCGTGCTAGGGAAGCGTTGAACCATTGAAGTGCTGTTACCAAGATTGACGCGCCGACAGAATCTTGATAGACGCTGGTGCGCGGACGCCGCTGCTCCGCAGACATGGCGAAGAAAATTTCATCGGCCGACCCGTCGCTGCCACTGCATGAAGTACTGGAGGCCGAGTTTACTGCGCTCTACGGCGAACTGCCTGCAGACTATTCAAAGTCAACCGAGCCAGCCGCTCGGTTGAAAGCCATTTGGTCTGCGATTCATGGCCTCAAAGAAAAACGGTCGGCGCTCTGCATCTCGGGCGGCGGCATTCGCAGCGCGACCTTTGGACTAGGGGTTTTACAAGGCTTGGCGCGCTGCGAGTTGCTCGACAGGTTTCACTATCTTTCCACGGTTTCCGGCGGTGGATATATCGGTGGCTGGCTGGCGGCGTGGATTCATCGTTCCGATGGCGGCCTAGCTGAGGTCGCGGCGCAACTCGCGGAATCGCGCGACCAAACACGGCCGAATCCCGAGCCGAAACAAATTCAAAACCTGCGCAGCTACAGCAACTACCTCAGTCCGCGTCTTGGCTTGTTCTCGGCCGATAGCTGGACGCTAGTGGGCACTTATCTGCGCAATCTTCTCCTCAATTGGTGCGTCATCATTCCACTGCTGGCTGCCGTCCTCGCCTTACCGTGGATTTACACGGCGATATTGATGATGAACCCGCCGCCGTACACGAATGCCCCTTTGTGGGCGGGTTCGGTCTTTGTCGTGATCGGTGTCGCCTACATGGGCATTAATCTGCCGTGCGGCCGCAACGCGCGTTGGAATCAAAGAAGATTTCTTATCTTCTGCCTCGCACCGCTCTTTTTGGCCTCGATTCTACTAACGATGCACTGGGCCTGGTTCACTTATTACGGACGCCATCTGCCGGCCTGGCCGTTATTCGGATTCGGTCGCCCGCGTACCTGGGTGCCATTCCTTTATCTCGGAATCGTGATTCACTTATTTTCGTGGGTAGGGTCGCTCCTGCCGGCGCACGGATTTCGGTTCTTTGAATTTCTCGCCGTCATTATCTCGGGCGCGATAGGCGGAGTGCTTCTCTGGTTTGGCGCGGAACGATTGTTTCCGCAGCCAATCGCAAAAATGGAATTGTACACCTGCTTCGGCATTCCACTTTTCATGGCGTTGTTTTTTTTGGCGATCATGATTTTCGCGGGAATCTCCAGCCGATGGACTGAAGATCCGGACCGTGAATGGTGGGGCCGCACGACTGGTTGGCTACTCGCAGTCGCCGCCGGTTGGATGGTTATGAGCTCGCTCGTTATTTTTGGGCCGTTCCTGCTCTCGTGGTCCACCTCCGCGATTTCCACAGTCACAATGGGAGGCGTTGCCGCGGCGTTCACGGTTTTCGCCGGCCGCAGTAGCTCGATTCCTGCGAACGAGCAACAAGGCGCCAAAGCTGGACCGCTCGCGGTGATCCTCTCCAAAGCAGCGAGTGTCGCCGCTATTGTCTTCGTCGCGGTGCTTCTGATTCTTATCACAAAGTGCGCGACTGTGATGATGGAATACATTGGCGATGCGGGTCATTTTGCCTGGAAACTCGATACTGTTTCCCACGTGCTTGGGCGCAGCGTGAAATATCTCAACGTGATTCTCTACACTCCGTGGTGGGCGATTCTTGCCATGACGGTCTTGTTCGTCCTTTTCGGCGTCGGCCTCGGCTGCCTGATCAACTCAAACAAATTTTCGCTCCACGCGATGTATCGCGATCGGTTGATTCGCGCTTATCTCGGTGCCTCGAATCCTCATCGGGACCCGAATCCGTTTACTGGTTTCGACGAAGGCGATAACATCCGGATGTGGGAGATGTGGAGCGAAGAAAAGTTCGGCGGTAAATTGCTGCCGGTCATCAATATCGCGCTGAACCTCGTTGGCGGCGGCAACCTCGCCTGGCAGGAAAGGAAAGCGGAGAGCTTCACCGTCACACCGTTGCACTGCGGATCGTATCCGGTCGGTTATCGGAAAACGCATGTCGCACCCGGCCAAAGCTACGGCAGCCGCGACGGAATTTCGCTTGGCTCCGCGGTCACCATCTCCGGCGCGGCGGCGAGCCCAAATATGGGTCATCACTCGTCTCCGCTCGTCACTTTAATCCTCACTTTGTTCAACGTGCGGTTGGGCGCATGGCTCGGAAATCCGGGACCGGCGGGCGATGCGACCTTTCAACTCGGCTATCCGAGTTTCAGCATTGGTCCGATGATCGCAGAAGCCTTTGGCCTAACGAACGACAAGAGTCCTTACGTCTATCTGTCCGACGGTGGGCATTTCGAAAATCTCGGTCTTTATGAAATGGTGCTTCGCCGCTGCCATCACATCATCGTGAGCGATGCTGGGGAGGATCCGGAATGCTCGTTCGCCGATCTCGGCGACGCGGTGCGGAAGATCCGGATCGATCTCGGCATCTCCATCGAGTTCGGCGAGATGAGTATTTATCCGCGCAACGAGGCGGAGGCACAAAATCGGAAGGGTCATAACTGCGCCATTGGCCGCATTTGCTATTCGATGGTTGACGGCAAAGGAGTAGCCGACGGCGTCCTCGTTTACATCAAGCCGGCTTGTTATGGGGACGAACCCCGCGACATCTACGAATACTTCAAGACGAGCGAAACCTTCCCGCACGAGAGCACGGCCGATCAGTTTTTCTCCGAATCGCAATTTGAGAGCTATCGCATGCTTGGCGCGCACACGATGGAAAAACTTTGCACAGATTGCGACGGGGATTTTCGCTGTTTTGTTCGCGACATTTTAAAGAGGCACCTTGAGATAGAGGCGCCCGATTGGCTGGCAAGATTGCTCGACGCCGCCGGCGATGAAAGCAGGGTGTGAACCTCCCAGCCAAATAACTTCAAATGCGTAGAATTTTCTTGCCACGACGCTTACGAGCGACATAACAATGGTGACTCGGTGAAGGAACTCGCGTCCTAGCGAGGCGAGCAATGAAACTTCTCTCCATCGCCGCAACCGTTAGCGGAACTTTTGCAGGTTTATCTTGTCGTGTTGCAAATATAGGTGATCAGGCAGCGTTCATTTTAGGATCGCAACTCCAGAAAGCAGTCGGCGATGGCCGAAGAGCAAACACGGAAGTTTGATTTACCCTGGGGGACGCTGCTGCCGATTCTTGCGGCCCTCGCCGGAGTAATCGCGCAATTCAAACCGCTGGTCAGCACTCGCCCGTCGGTTCCGAGTGAAAAACCGATCCCGGTGATTGCTGAACAGGATGTGAATGCGCGGTTGTGGCAAGACCCGATCGCAGTGGCGCAAAAGGAGAGAATCACGCTCGACGCGCAGCCCGCTGTCAAAGCTGCCGCCGACTCGCACAAAATTTCCGCACTGGCCGACCGTATTAAAAATCGTGTCGAGACTTTCCCGGAGCATGTTCTCGTGCTCGCGGTAATGCTGGACGCCGGGCCGTACAGCGAACAAGGCGAGTCGCGCTTGCGCGCACGGCAGGCGGTGCTCGAAGGATTGACCGAGAGCGGATTCGTCCCGTTGGATGGCGAGCATATCGGATTCGTGACGTCGGCCTGGCCCCTGCCGGAAACGATCACGCCCGGCGATACCGACGCGAAGGAGCGCCCGTTCTTGATGCCTTGGGAGGAATGTGAGGCGACTGATCATCCCCAACGCGTTTTCCCCCGCAACACCAGACGCGTGGTTGTTCTCTGGTTGCCAGCTGTGAACTTCAATACCGAGCCGTTGCATCGTTTCGCCGCGCTGATCGCACGGCTTGTGCCGAACCGCGATAAGATCGACGTGAAATTAATCGGTCCAGCAAATTCCACCGGCCTGCAAAACATGATTCGCGAAGCGTGCGAAGACCCGCTGGCCTGGTACATGTTGAACGGGGTTTCGATTATCTCACCGCGCGCAACGGCATCGGAGTCTACCCTCCTTTACACAAATGCATGGGCCTTCGACGTTTTGCCCGAACTACGCATCTCATGGTCGGAGAAAAGCGGTGCGGCGAAAATGGTTTGGCCGCGTTCTTTTGGCCCCGCTGATGGCCGGCCACTTGCAGGAGGTTACTTCCCATCGCTCAGGCTCGACACCCCGCGCAAGTTGACTGAAGGAATGCGCGCTCTGCGTTTCGCCCGGACGGTCAAAAGCGATGACCTCATGTTGCAGGTTCCGCCACCACCGTTCGTCGCGGAGTGGATCGAAGAAGAGGACGGTCTGCATTTGGCCCGTACGGTTGAAAGCGATGACCTCATGTTTCCGCCGCCACCACCGTCCGCCGCGCAGTTGATCGAAGGAGGTGGCGGTCTGCATTTCGTCCGTACCGTCGGAAGCGATGACGTGGTGCTCGAGGAATTGATCGCTGAGCTTGCCCGCCGACGGATCGACGTTCGACCGCGAAAGCAAAAGGACGGCACGTGGAGCGGGGATCATGTCGTTATCCTGACGGAATGGGATACACCGTACGGGCGATCGCTCAGCACCACTTTCGCTGCCAAGGCGTCCGGTCAAAACATCAGCCAAATCATTGAGAACCAGGCCCAACGGGACGCGCGCAACCAAGTCGTTGAGGATGAGGAAAAAAAGAGTCCCGAGCACAAAACTCCAACCAACCTGGAGCTTCTCGAGGAGCGCGGCGGAGAGAGTCCGCAGGAACGAGGGAAACAAATCTTTGAGGAGGCGGGCCGACCAATCTTTGCGCAGTTACCTCCGCAGATTTTAAACCCTCGACAAAAGGGAATGTTTGAAGCTGGGCAGAAAGAAATAATTGCCGACCTCGAGAAACAGGAGGCCGGAGGGAAACAGCTCGGGCGCATTCACTTTTATCGATATCTTCGCGGAATCGACGGTCAGTTGCCGGGAGATTCCGGCAAAGACACTGGGCGAGAGCAATCGCAGAAAGTTCAGTTTGGCCAGGATGCCGTCGTCGTCGAAGCCACGGAAGGTTTGAATCAATCGGATTATCTGCGCCGTCTCGCGCGCTAACTGAAGGAAACTAATACCCTCTGGAAACAGGACGGCGGCAAAGGCATTCGCGCCATTGGACTGCTCGGAGCCGACATTTATGACAAGCTGATGATTCTCCGCGCGTTGCGTCCTGAATTTCGTAGCGTCGTTTTTTTTACGAATAACTACGATGCACATTTCGAGCGCCGGGATGATTGGGACGACGCACGTAACCTGATCATCGTTTCGCCTTTCGGCAGTTCGCTGCCGGAAACTTACAGCCAGCAGCACGTCGCCCCGTTTCGCGACAGCAATCAAACCTCAATGTACACCGGCACGCTCGTAGCTACTGGCAAAATGGACGGACTAGACGCCGACTACCTTTCCTGGCAACCACGCGTTTTCGAGATCAGTCGGCGAGGAGCCTATGATTTAAGTCCCGAATGGTACCTGGCAGGAAAAAATCTTTCACACTCTAACAAGAGCTGGTTTCGCGATTGGCTTTTTCCTACATGGGATCGGGAAAAGCGAAATCTCGCGCAGTTCCCCGGGGTTAAGTGGCAGAATTGGCTCTTGGCGGTCCGCGTCATCTGGTTGAGTCCGATGTTCTGGCGGCTGGTGATTGGCGCGCTCGCACTCCTAGCAATAGCCGCTTGGATCAGCGTCACCGTCGCCAGCCCGGCACTACCGGGCGGGGGCACGACACCGCAACGTTTAAGAAGAGTTTTCGCCAGCACGACTTTCTGGCTGGTTTGCGGGGTACCGTTTATCGTCATTTCGGTCGCGATGTTCGCGCAATACGATAGTGCTTGGTTCGCGCAATACGAGAGCGCTGACATCGCGCAATACGAAGGCGCGGCTAAAGAGCCGCTAGCTTTTTTCTCGGGGATCAGCATCTGGCCGAGCGAGATCCTGCGCTTGATCGCGCTCATGCTCGCGATCCATTTCATGATCAAAGCAGGCATCGATCTGCGCGCGAATGCACGGGAAATAGAGAAAGGCTTCTCTTTCGATCCGTTACCGAAAACTCCTTTTCAGTGGCGGCATCTCGGCTTGGGCCTCGAACAATGGCGCATGTCTTCTCCGGATAAGCCGGGACCGGAGCCGCCTTTTTCCGCAGAGCACGCGTGGCACATCTATCTATGTCGGAATAAGTTTGGGCCGCGGTTCATTCGAATCGGGGTTCTTTTTGCACTCTACTTTTTATTTTCCTACATCATCTTCAGGCTTTTTCCGCCACCGCTCGCCCCGGCCCGGGGCGACTTCGCCTTTCAGTTCGATAAGGTAGTTATTCTTCTGGCTGCGATTGGCATGATGATCCTCTCTTTTTACGTGGTCGATGCCATCCAGTTGAACAGTAATTTCATCCGCATGTTTGCTCGTGAAGTCACGAAATGGGGAAGCGCCGTAACCGAACGGTTCTACCGAAGCCCGCCGCTTAGCGAAGAGGAACTTTCTGCTTACAACGAAATCTTTTTTGTCGCGCAACGGACCCAAGTGGTGGCGCGTCTGATTTGGTATCCGCTTATTGTTCTGACCTTGATGATTGTGGCGCGCTCATCTTTTTTTGATAACTGGAGCTGGTCGCCCAGTCTCCTGGCTATCTACGGGATCAATGCTGCCTGGGCCCTCGGCAGTGCCTTCTTGCTCCGGCGCGCAGCCGAACAACTGCGTGACGCCGCGCTCACCAACCTGTAGATGTCGCGCGTCAAGAGCCATGCCGAGGAAGCAAAATTACTCCGGGGCGCAGCCGAACCACTGCGTGACGCCGCGCTCAAAACCGAGGAAGCAAAACGGCGGACTTTCGATGAACTCATTGCCGAGATCCGTGGCTTGAAAAAGGGCGCGTTTGCTCGATATTTTTTAGCGGGAGACAAGCAGCCGTCGCCGCTCGCGAAAGAGATTAAAAGTTCTTGCCATGCGATCTGCCTTGAGAGTAACACTGGATCTGGTGAAGGCACTCGCGCCCTCGCGAGAAGATCAATGAAAATTCTCCGCATCGCCACAATCGGTAGCTGCGCACTGGCTTTCTGCCTGTTCTTCTCCGGCTGCGAAAAAACAGAGCCGATCGATGACGCAAAGGCCTCTGGTAAAACGACGGCGGACTTCCCCCAGATTACTGCCGATATTTTCAAGCCTATGGATGGCGGCATCGAGCTTTCGCCGGAGGAAATCATGGGGCGCAACACCTGGAATCTCTGGACGGGCGGCAACCAATACTTTTGGGACAGGATCGCGCGGGAAGGCTATGGATTGATCGATCTTTTGAAGATGGTCGATTCGCGAAAGCGCGGCTCGCGACACACCGATTTGGGCCTTGTTAATGAGCCGGGTTTCAGGCAAGCCGGCGATGAGGATACAAAAGACACTTACGGTCTCTATCTGGATAAGCGGGTGGGACCAGAACCTAAAGGGGTTGATCCCAAAGTCTATGGCTACTCGACAGGGATCATGGGTTTCCGGCTGTTTCCAAATCCCGATTTCGACGATAAGGCGAAGAAAAAATGGGACGCTAAGCGATTCTATGATGATCCCGACTACTACAATGACCCGACGGTTATTCGACCCTACAAAGTTGGAGTAAGTTGCGGAGCCTGCCATATCTCATATCACCCACTTCACCCACCTGACGATCCAGAAAACTCGAAATGGGAGAATCTCGCATCGGTAATTGGAAACCAGTACATCCGCGAAGGCGCTGTCTTTGCTCCGAACGTCAAACCGGGTCGTTTCTTCTGGGAAATGTTGAAGGCCCAGCCGCCTGGCACGTCGGATACTTCACGAATCGCCACCGACCACATCAACAACCCTGGTGCGATTAACGCTATTTTTAATCTCGACGCACGCTTGAGCATTGCCGCGGAAGAAAAGATCACCGGCGGTGGAGTGAATACGCCTTACGAAGGCCAGATCATCAAGATAGCAGGTGGCGAAACAAGGAAAGTCCCACATGTTTTGAAGGACGGAGCTGATTCCGTAGGCGCATTCGGCGCGACGATTCGGGTCTATGTCAACATAGGGATGTTTTCCCAGCAGTGGGTGAGCGTGCAGGATCCTCTGATTGGACTAAAGCCGCAGAGTTTCGTACCACTCACTTTCCAGAAGCCATTCAGCGTCGCCAAAGCGCAGCAAAACTCAGTTTATTGGATGGCAACCCAGGAACGGCTGGAGAACATCAAGCAATTCTTCAGGCGAATCGGTCCGATGCACTTGGAGGACGCGCCCGACGGCGCCGCCTACATGACAAAGGATGAGAGCGTAATGAACCGCGGTAAGATTGTGTTCGCGGAGAACTGCGCCGGTTGTCATTCGAGTAAACAGCCGGAGCAAGGCAGTGCTGTGGATGAGAAGGAATGGTTTCGCCGGGAGGTTCTCAAACCGGACTTCAGGGACAAGAATTTTCTGTCGAATGAAATGCGTTACCCGGTGACGGATATCAAGACGAACTCGGCTCGCGCCCTTGGGACCAATGCCGTGAGAGGGCATGTCTGGGATAATTTTTCTTCTGAGACCTACAAGAACTTGAAGCCTGTCGGCGTCATTGAATGCAACAAAGGAACCCCTTACGAGTTTGAGTTCAACGCGCCCGATGGCGGAGTGGGTTACTATCGTCCGCCCTCGCTGATCAGCATCTGGTCTTCGGCGCCGTTTCTCCACAACAACGCGCTGGGTAAGTTTACCGGTGATCCATCAGTCAAAGGTCGGATGGATGCCTTTAACGACGCCGCAGAAAAGCTACTGTGGTCTGAGAAGCGCGAAGGCACTATCTGGAGGACGAGTCAGGAATGCTATGTCACGATCGGCGAAGCTTTCCTCCCTGATCTGCTGAGACCCTTGTGCCAGGAGAAACCGGGAGTACGAGGCAAGTGGCTTTACATTGGACCAATCCCGGCAGGCACTCCAATTAACCTCGTGGCGAACCTGAATCCGGAATTCAGGGACGTGAAGGATTTGAGCCATCTCAGGAAACTTGTGTCCGACTTTAATCTCGCATTCTGGAACATAAAGGTTAACGGTGCCGATGCCGCGACCGAACTAAAACGGCTTGTGCCTGATCTGCTGGCAGCCAGCAAGTGCCCGGATCTTGTGGAAGACAGAGGCCATTACTTTGGAACAAGTCTTCCGGACGGCGACAAGCGAGCGCTGATCGAATTTCTCAAGACGCTTTAGATCCCACCCCAAACCGAAAGCTCAACCATATGCCTGACAATACAACGACTATTAAAGAGCCCGCCCAGTTTCTTGAGATGTCCGACGAACAACTCGACGACCTGTTTCGCAACGCTCCGCCGGGAGAGATTCCCGATGGCGAAGGCGGAGGGACCGCGATCATTAAGCCGGGCTCGACCGTCTCAGACGATGTCGCCAGGTTCGTTCATCTCTTTACCTGGAAAGGCAAAGTGTTCGACCGCGCAAAAGGCGAGTTGAAGAACAAGATCCTACCCATGGGGCACAAGGCAATCGTTGCCAAGGTTTACAAGGAGAAGAGCTGGCTGGATCGAAAAGAGTGTATTGTGCTCGACTACTCTAAGACTTCTCTCATCGCGCATTGGATTCGAGACGAAATACGCGAAGTCGCACCGGGCATCTATCTGGGGATTGTTTACTGGGGTAAGAAGAAGCTCATTCATTTCGCGCTGAAGTTTCCGGCAAAAGGATAATCGCGCTCTACGGCCATGTATCCCGCGAACGCCTTCGGTGTTTTCGCCTAGAACCCTTCCAATCGTGAATTCAAACACGAGTCGCCCAATGCCACGTGCTAATACCAGCTCGCGGCTCTTAAACTGGGCGAGCGATACCATCATGTTCCTTTTGCGAATGGAACGCCGGTTCGACCCGTGGCTGCGTCCGGCGTTCGATAGCGTGCTTCGCGATCCGATCGCGCGCTTGACCACAGCGCTCATCAACATGCAGCGCAAGGACGAAGGATTGAAGATCGCCGAGGAAAAGCTGCTGCCGAACGAGGAGGAGTATCTTAACTCAATCATATCCAGCTTTACCACGCAGATGCGAGGACTGTGGAAACCTGGCGGCTTTGAGCGAGGAGGAAATACCAAGACGCACGGTATCGTGCGCGGCGAGTTCATTGTTCACGACAATCTACCGCCACAGTTCCAACACGGCATCTATGCCAAACCGCAAACGTTCCGCTGTTGGGTTCGTTTCTCCGGGCCGGGTCCTTACATCACTCCGGACATCGACGATGTGGGTTTTATGAGTATCAGCATTAAGCTCATCAGCGTACCAGGACCAAAGTTGATGGATGAGGAAAAGTTTACGTTGGATATGTTCGGCGTTTCCACGCCGACCTTTGTGACACAGGATACAAAGGCAAACGCGCACCTGCAGAAATGGAGTGTGAAAAACGCGCAGATTTTTCACTTCGTTAATTTTCAGCAGCCACACATCCTGGACATGATTATGCAAGGGCTGTGGACCAAGACCCAAAGCAGCCCGTTGGAAGCTCCTTACTTTAGTTGCGTACCGTATCTGCTGGGAGAAGGCCAGTCGATGCAATACTCGGTCTGGCCGAAAACGAAGAAGAAAACTCCGATTCCGCGGCTTCCTTTTCGACCGCCGGACGATTATCTGCGCGATGCGATGGTCAAGGCGCTGAACAAGGGAGACGTGGAGCTGGACATCCGCTTGCAATTGCAAACTGATCCTTTCCTGATGCCCATCGAGAACAATGGTGTGCTATGGCCCGAGAGACTTTCCCCACGGGTCTCAGTGGCAACGCTGCGT
>WNGO01010649.1_pt1 | contig 14965 bp, 9 predicted proteins | sample 5400511 | NCBI WGS metagenome assembly WNGO01 (sample SAMN13153380, study PRJNA577476) | soil metagenome | isolation source: 20 cm soil or saprolite under Garry oak tree replicate 2 | place: USA:California | collected 2016-06-15 | reverse complement strand
GAGGCGTCTTCATTACGGAAGACCAGATCAAGATCAGCCACGCCGCGACGATGGCCGACCTGCTGCGGGCCGTGCCGGGCGTTCGCCTGAATTGTCGCTCCGGCAACTGCACGGCGCAGATGACCCGCGGTGCACGCGGCGTCTGCGCCGCCGACTGGGTCCTCGACGGCATGCCTGCGACCATGTCGTCGACGCCGGCTCTTCCGGTTGTCGGCATCGTTGGCATCGAGATCTACCGCAGTCCCGGTGAAGCGCCCGCCGAGTTCCTCAAGGCGGACTCCCAATGTGGAGTCATCGCCATCTGGACCAAGTCGGGCCCCTGACCCTCGACCGCTCCACGTCGCGACTCGCGCGCATCGCGATCATTGTCCCGGGCGTCCTGCTCGGGACTGGCCTCGCATCTCCGCCCACGAAGCAGAATCAGGATGCACTCGCGGCGCGATCGAAGGGCGCGGCGACGGCGCCCGTGACCGTGTACGAAATGGCGGACTTCCAGTGCCCGGCGTGCCGGGGTTTCACAATGAACGTCATGCCGGCGATCGACAAACAATTCATCCAGAGCGGCAAGGTGCGCTGGGTGTTCATCAATCTGCCGCTCGTCAGCATTCATCCCAACGCGATGGCGGCCGCCGAGGTCGCGATGTGCGCCTCGCGGCAGGGACGTTTCTGGGAGACACACGACGCGCTCTACCTGGTGCAGAACGACTGGGCGAGCCTGCCGCAGCCGCGCGCGAAGCTCATCACGCTCGCCGAGCGCGCCGGCGCCGACCGGAAGAAGTTGGTCGCCTGTATCGACAGCGGGACCGCGCGCACGGAGGTCCAGCAAGATGCCCAGCGCGCCACCCTCTCGGGCGCGCACGCGACCCCTTCCTTTTATATCGAGGGCGGGCTGATGCAGGGCGCACCGCCAACACCCGATCCCATGGTCAAGGTTCTCGACTCGATCTATACGGCACGTACCCGCGCGAATCAGTGAGCGCATCCCGGCCTTCGTTGCTGTACCGCTTGAGCGTGGATATGGCGAGCCGCGCGGCGCCGCTGATCGCACGATTCGACAAGAAAGTGGCGCGCGGGCTCGACGGGCGGCGAGGGTTGGCCGCCCGTCTCGCGGCATGGGCCGCATCGCAGCGCGATGTGAAACGCCCGCTGGTGTGGATGCACGCGCCTTCCGTAGGTGAGGGACTGCAGGCGAAGCCGGTCCTGGAGACGCTGCGCGCGGAGCATCCCGACTGGCAGCTCGCCTTCACATTTTTTTCGCCGTCGGCGGAGCGTCTTGCGAAGAACCTGCCGGTCGACGTCGCGGATTATCTCCCGCTCGACCGTGCGGCGGATGTCAATGCGGTGCTCGATGCGCTGCAGCCGACGGCGCTCGTCTTCAGCAAGCTCGACGTCTGGCCGGAGCTGACGCTCGCCGCGTCGCGGCGCGGCGTGAAGCTCGGCTTGATCTCCGCGACGGTCTCACTCGAGAGCTCGCGGTTGCGCTGGCCCGCGCGCAAATGGGGCGCAAGCGCGTACGCCGCGCTCGATCGGATCGGCACGATCAGCGAGGAAGATGGACGGCGGCTCGAGCTGCTGGGCGCGCGCCCCGAGGCGATCGCCGTCACCGGCGACACCCGCTACGACAGCGTCGCGGAGCGCGCCGCGCGTCTCGATCGGTTACGCGAGCCGCTCGCTCGTCTCGCCAACACGGGGAAGGCGCCCGACACGTTTACGATCGTCGCGGGCTCCACGTGGCCCTCGGATGAAGCCGTCATTCTTCCGGCCTTCGCCGATCTGCTGGTGCAGGTTCCCACCGCCCGCCTGCTGCTCGCGCCGCACGAGCCGCATCCCGATCACCTGGCGGGAATCGCCGAGCGGCTGCGGCATCTCAAGCTGCCCCGCCCCGTCCGCCTGTCGCAGCTCGAGCACGCGAAGCCCGGACCCGTGATCGTGGTGGACCGCGTCGGGATTCTCGCGGATCTCTACGCGCTGGGAGAAACGGCATTCGTCGGCGGCGGGTACCATCGCGCCGGGCTCCATTCCGTCCTGGAGCCGGCCGTTTTCGGAGTACCGATCATGTTCGGCCCGCACTGGCGGATGAGCCGCGACGCCGCGCTGCTGCTCGATCAGGGGGGGGCCGTCGCGTTGCCATCCGACGGCCGTCACCCGCTCCACTCGCAGTGGCTGGTCTGGCATCACGATCCCGCCGCCCGGCACAAAGCCGGGACGGCGGCGCTGGAAATGATCGAGGCAGGGCGCGGGGCGTCCGAGCGCACGACGGCGCTCGTGCGGGGGCTCGTGGAGGGTTGAGGCGTCTTCTCCTCGTCGTGGTCGTCGCCGCCTGTGGCCGCGCGACCCCGCTCCCCGAAACCGCCTGGCACCACGCGACCGGCTACCGCTGGCGGTCGCTCGAGGTCAGCGGTCGCAGCGGCGCGGCGGGATTCACGCTGCTCGACCCCTCACGCACCGGCATCACGTTCGCCAACACCGTCAGCGATTCGGCGCTGCTGCACAATCGGCAGCTGGCGCAAGGCGCGGGCGTTTGTCTCGCCGATGTCGATGGCGATGGGCGGCCCGACATTTTTCTTGCGCGGACCCAGGGGCCGAACGCCCTCTATCGCAACCTCGGCGATTGGAAGTTCGAAGATATCGCGACGCAGGCTGGTGTCGCCGCGCCCGACCGTGTGTCGACCGGCTGTGCGTTCGCGGATGTCGATGGCGATGGAGATGCCGATTTGATCCTGGCGTCACTCGGCGGACCCAACGCAATCTTCGTGAACGACGGGAAGGGACATTTCAGCGAGCAGCCGCGAGGCTTGACCGACGTCGCCGGAAGCATGTCGATCGCCGTCGCCGACGTGGATGGAGATGGCGACCTCGATCTCTACATCGTCAACAACAAGGCCTACACGGCACTCGACCGCATGCCGCCATCGGAGCGCGCGTTCAGTCATGTAACCCGCCAGCTCGGGCCCAACCGCTACGAAGTGCTCCCGGCCTATCGTCCCTACTACAAGCTCGTCGAGCGGGCGGACCTCGGTGGCATCAGCCTGGTCCAGCGCGCCGACGCCGACTTCTTCTATCGAAACGACGGCACGGGCCACTTCACCCGCGAGCCGATGGCCCGGAACCCGCGCTTCCTGGATGAACATGGGGCGCCGTTGCGCGAAGAACGGGAGGATTTCGGACTCGCCGCGCTGCTCGCCGACCTCAATGGGGACGGCGCGCCGGACCTGTACGTGGCGAACGACTTCGAGGATCCGGATCAGTTGTGGCTGAACGACGGGCACGGCCGGTTTCGCCTCGCGCCCTGGTATGCACTGCGGGCGACGAGCAACTCCGGCATGGCGGTCGCGGTCGGCGACGTAAACCGGGACGGGTATCCCGACCTGTTCGAGGTCGACATGCTGAGCCTGGATACGCGTCGCCTCAAGACGCAGGTCCCGACCCACACCACGGTCCCGCCGCGGCCGGGCATCGGGGACAACCGGCCACAAATGCAGCGCAACACACTGCAACTGAACCGGGGGGACGGCACGTTCGCCGAGGTCGCGCGCTTTGCCGGTGTGGGTCGCTCGGGTTGGTCGTGGTCCACCGCGTTTCTCGACGTGGACCTCGACGGGTGGGAGGACATTCTCATCGGCACCGGGCATGTCTGGGATGTGATGGACGGCGACGCGCAGGACCGGCTCCGCAGCCGGATTGGCCTCATCGACTGGCGACGCATGTTGTTCGAGTTCCCGCCGCTGCCGTTGCCGAACGTCGCGTTCCGGAACCGCGGCGACCTCACTTTTGAGGATGCCAGCAAGCGCTGGCATTTCGACATCGGCGATGACATTTCGCACGGGATGGCGTTGGCCGATCTGGACGGCGACGGCGATCTCGACGATGCGACCCGCCCGCGGATCGCGGTGCGCTTGCGCGGGGCGGCGCCGAACACCGCCGGATTCGGCAGTCGCGTCACCGTCCGTGGCGGAGCGGTGCCGCTGCAGGAGCGCGAGATGGTCGGCGGCGGGCTCTATCTGTCGAGCTCGGACGCGAGCCTCACGTTTGCAACCGGAAGCGCGACCCACGTGAAGATCGAAGTCGAGTGGCGCGACGGGTCGCGCAGCGTGATCGACAGTGCGATCCCCAATCGTGATTACGAGATTGTTGAGCGCGACACCACGCACCACGCACCACGCACCACGTACCACGCGCCACGCACGCTCTTCGAAGACTTCACCAGCCAGCTAGGCGGCCACCAACACCTCGACCCGTACTTCGACGACTACGCGCGTCAGCCCTTGCTGCCGAACCTCTTCAGTCAACTCGGACCCGGCGTCGCGTGGGAGGATGTAGACGGCGATGGGCGCGAGGATCTGTTCGTTGGAGCAGGGCGCACAGGAAGACTGGCGTACTTCCACAACGTGGGCGGCCGGCTGCGACGCGCCGCCACGCGTTTTCCACCAGCAGCAGGCGACTTGACCACGGTGCTGGGTTGGCCGGATGGGCATGGCGGGCGCCAAATACTCGCCGGCGTGGCGGCGTATGAAGCGGCAACGGGGCGACAGGCGCGCGAGACACCAAGCGTCATCGGGTACTCACCGAGCACCGGCGTGATGACACCACTGGTTAGCGGCGACACCGCGAGTGTTGGGCCGCTGGCGCTGGCCGACTACGACGGCGACGGCGATCTCGATCTGTTCGTGGGCGCGAGGATCTATCCCGCCGGCTATCCGCTCTCGCCGTCTTCGCGCATGTACCGCAACGACGGTGGCCGGCTCACGCTCGATTCCGTAAACACCCCGCTGTTCTCGAAGCTGGGGATGGTGTCGGCTGCGCTGTTTTCGGATATCGACGGCGACGGCGACCCGGACCTGCTGGTTGCCGTCGAATGGGGTGCGATCCGTGTCTTCCGTAACGATCGCGGGCGATTCACGGCGGTCGAGTTCCCCGGTCTATCGGAGTGGTACAGCCGCTGGAACGGCCTCGTCACCGGCGATCTCGACGGCGACGGCCGGCCCGACATCGTGGCGACGAGCTGGGGCCGCAACACCGATTATCACCCGACCCCGAATGACCCGTTGCTCTTGTACGTCGGTTTCTTCGCCGGTGGCGGCCGACCGGATTTCCTCCTGGCGCAGAACGATCCACGAGTCCACGGCGTCGCTCCGCTCACGCCGTTCGACCGCCTCAGCGCGGCATTGCCGCACGTCGCCACCAGGCTCGGCACGTACACGGCCTACGCGGACGCAACGATCGACCAGGTGCTGGGTCCCCTCGCTCCGACGGCGAGCAAACTCGGGGCTACGACGCTGGACCACGTAGTGTTCTTGAATCGAGGCGACCATTTCGACGCCCGCCCGCTCCCGGCCGAGGCGCAGCTGGCGCCCGCGTTCTACGCCGGCGTCGCCGATTTCGACGATGACGGCAAAGAAGATCTTTTTCTGACGCAAAACTTCTTCGCGACCGACCTCGCCACGGCGCGCTATGACGCGGGCCGCGGTCTGTTGCTGTTGGGCGACGGAACAGGCGGCTTCGAGCCGGTTTCCGGTCAGCGCTCCGGCATCCTGGGATACGGCGAGCAGCGCGGCGCGGCTTATGCGGATTTTGACGGGGATGGGCGGCTCGACCTGGCAGTCGGCGAAAACGGCGCGCCGACGCGCCTGTTTCACAACATCGGCGCGGTACCCGGACTGCGTGTGCGCATCACGGGACCAGCCGGGAATCCAACGGGGATTGGGACCCAGCTGCGACTACGCTTCGGAGACGAGGCAGGCCCACTACGGGAGGTACAGGCGGGGTCCGGTTACTGGTCCCAGAACGGCGCTGTGCAGATCTTGGGTGCTCCCGAGCGCGCGACGGCACTGTGGCTCCGCTGGCCGGGTGGACGCGAGGAGCTGGTGCCGCTCCACGCCGGCCAGCGCGAGATAACCGTTCACCCCTAGAAAAGAGAAGGGCGGGATTGGTCCCGCCCTTCCTTTGAAGCGTCCTCCGAATCTGCTAACGGCGTAGGCGGCCGAGCGCGCGCTGCAGCTGCAAGTAATCGTGCCAAATCTCTCCCACCGACCGCACGCGCCCGCTGCCACCGGTCGCAGCACTCATGTCCGGATGACTCGGCCCACCGAACGTATAGATCTCCTTCAGCAAGACGTCCAGCTCCTTGGCCGGCACGGGCATCTGCCGCGGTGTGCCCACGATCAGGCCATCCACGTACTGCGGCCTGCCGCCGCTTGCCGCCGCATTGTAACCCGAGCGGCGCCGGTTGAAGAACGGGTCAGTGCCTTGACCCATAAACTCGATCTCCTGCTCGTACTGCAGCGCCTGTATGAGCGAGTCCGTGCCTTCGGTACCGGTGAGCGCGGACAATCCACCACGGACCACGCGGCTGTTGTTGATCTTCGCTGCCGCGAGGGCAAGGTCTCCGTTACTCCGGATCAGACCTTCGGCCCACAACAGGTCATTCATTTGCCTCGTGTACAGCGGATCCTGACCTGATCCGTCGCATGGCGCCGCCAATGGACAGGTGGGATCCCCAGCCGGCAGCCGCTCGCCCGTGCCGGCGAGATGGTTGTAGCGGACATGCTGCAGGTTGCTCTGGTGGTACTGGCCCCGGGCCGGCGGGAAGATTGCAACACCCGAGCACGCGTAGTCCGTTCCGGCGCTGTCCGTCTTGGGGAGGGTTGAGTACCCATTGAAGTTTGCAGCTGGTCCCCACGAACCATCACCGACGCGCTTGTCCGGTGAGATGGTGGGACACGGATTGCCGCTGGGCACCGGCCACGGATCCTTATGATTCGTGGTGATCAGCGCGGCGACGCGCGTATCGACGCGCTCCGTCCCGATCGAATTCCCCCATGTCTTGATACAAAACTCACCACATTCCGCAGCATTGATATCGACGTAGTACGACCAATCGAACGGCGTTCCCGAGCTGACGCCCTGCGCTGCGTACTGCGCGACGGAGGCCCAATCGGCCGCGCTGTTCTCCGCACTGTTACGCGGCCACAGCGCGATGAGCTCGGCCTCTGCCGAGCGAACCAGTTGCTGAATCTCGACGTTCGTGTACGTCCGGCCGGCGCCCAGGCCGAACCAGTTACTCCCCGTCTTCCAGGTCTTCAATCCGGCCAGGGTATATGCCTCATTGAACTTTGTTATGGCGAAGTCCCGCATCTGTGCCCGGTTGGCAAACGGCAGCGAGAGCGGGTGGCTGAGGTCGGTGTTCTCATCGACCGTGAATCCCGAGTCGTACAGCATGGCGATGCCCGCGAGGGCCATGCCTTGCAGCATCTTCGCGACGGCCTTATTGCGCGTGGTGAGCGTGCTGTCGGTCTTGCAGTCGTCATCGAAGCACGTCCCGCTTGCGATGCCGCGCAGCACGTCGGTCGATGAGGACAATACCGTGTGGTACCCATACCACGCGGCTTCGACCGTGGGGCCCCCGGCTGCTTCCGGCGCGGTCGAGAGGTTCGTCCAGCCGCAGCGTGACGGGCAATCCGATCCGACCGAACTGTAGAACCGGATCGCCGCGTTGTTCCACGACGCCGTGTAGTTATCCGCCTGCGCGTTCAACGGCATGATGAAGTAATTCTCGCGCGTCTGCGCCCACGTGCGGATCGCGCCGCTCAGCAGCTGCTCGAGCCCGGCGGGGTCGCTGAATGCCCGTTTGGCGTCCGGCGCATTCGGGTTCCCGACGTTCAGGTCACACGCTCCCATGGCGATGACGACCAGGAGGGCGGCCCACGATGACAACCGCGACATTGGAGTCTCCCGATAAAGGTTCATGGCGCGCCCCCTTAGAAGCCGAGCTCGATGCTGCCCGTGTACGTCCGGAACTGGGGATACTGGAACCAATCCATCCGCACCTGGAATGGATCACCCGCCAGTCCGGAGACTTCGGGATCGAGACCAGAGTAGTTCGTGATCGAAAAGAGGTTGCGGGCGATGAACGACACACGCATCTCCCGAAGGCCGCGGAGGAAGCCCATCCGCCGCAGCTGGTCCTGCGCCAGCGTGTAGCTGATCGCCAGCTCTTTCAGCTTGGCGTACGACCCTTTCTCGACGAAGAAGTCGTTGGCATCGAGGCCGTTGTAGAAGCCGACCCCGTAGTAGCCCAACGCCTTCTGCGGGCACTTCGGCATCGGGTTTGAGACGACGCCACAGGTCGCGTCGTTGGCGGGCTTGCCGCCCTGATCCTGCACCCGATCGCGCGTCGCCTGGAAGGCCCATTGGCGTGTGCCGTTGTACAGATCGCCGCCGTAGGACCAGTCGAGCAGCGCATTCACCGCGAGCTTGTGATAGTTGAAGTTCAATCCGAAGCTCATGTTGAAGTCGGGATTCGCATTGCCGATCCGGACGATGTTGTCGGTGAGCGCACAGCCCGTCGGCCCCGGCTTCTTGCAGTACACGTACTTGATGGCACGCTCGTTCGGCGTTCCATAGGCGCTCCTGCGAACCACGTAGCCGTCTTCGTTGATCATGACGCTGTCACGGCTCCAGATCTGCCCCGGTCCGCTGGCTGCCGCCTTCGCGGGATCGTCGTAGAGCTCGTCGATGTTGCGGATCCAGTGGTTGCCATAGAGGATGCCGAGGTCCCGGTTTTTCCCCAGGAAGAACGCCGCCGGCATCTGCCCGTAGGCGTAGAGCCGCTCCGGCAGATCCCACTGGGTGATGACCTGGCGGGTGCGGTCGCCCACGATGTTGAGCGTGAGGCCGGTCCGCGGCGTGTTGATCAGCCGCGCCGCAAACGTCAGCTCATGCGTCTTCGATTGGAGTGAGCCCGCATTCTGCCACTGGCCCAGCCGGAAGCCGGTCACGGCGGGGAGGTCTACCAGCAGAATCTGATCCTTGGTGTCTTTGCGGGCGTAGGTGTACTCGAGCGTGAATCGCCCGTGACCGAAGTCGAGATTCGTTCCGGCTTCCAACTTCGACGTGACGGCGAGGATTTCGTACTGGTTGTCGTAGTCAGGACGCAACCCTGCGGTGCCGTACGATGCGCGGAGCCGCCACTCGTCCACTCCGGGTACATGCAAGTCCTCAGTCACCCGCCACGCGCCAGACACGCGGTAGTAGGTCGCCCAGCGGTTTTCCACGCCAAACAACGACGACCCGTCGCGCCGGATCAAAGCATCAAGGGTGTACCGGTCCTTGATGTCGAAGGTCGTGACACCGAAGTAGTTGATATTCTTGATGACGGTGTCGGCCGATCCGGGCGTCACGCTGCTGATGTCCACGCTGCCGAATTCCGGTACGCCGCCTACTCGTAACGTGCTGGCAGAAGACACCAGCCCCCGATCGCGTTGATACTCGTACAGCGTGCCCAGCTTCGTCGTGTTGCTGATAGAGCTACCCAGGTGCCGAATGCCGGTAATCGTTAGACCGGTGTTGTACTGGTAGCCATCCAGCGTCCGCTCGTAGAGCGATCCAGGATCAGGCGGGCCACCCGACGAAGTGTAGTAGGGATGAGGGAACACGTCTTTGTAAAACGATCCTTCCTGATCGTAGCCGAAGGTGCCTTCGGCCGAGAGCCAATCCAACACGCGCCAGCGTAACTTCCCTGCGCCGGTGAAGCGCGAGCGGTCCTCGGTGATCTTACGGTTCGCCAACTCGTACATCGGGTTCGCGTCGTTGGCCACATCGCCGCTCAGCGGCACCTTCGCCACGTATGGCGAGCTGTCAGGGTTGCAGCACGCGGTGATGTTCACGTCCGGCTGAACGAACATCAGCTGGTAGAATGGCGAGCCTGTTCCTTCGGCGGCTCGCCCATTGTTCGACGTACCGTAGAACGTACTGAGCGAGAGATCCACATTGGAGCGGATCTCGTGGTCCAGGTTCAATCTCAGGTTGCGGCGCGTATAGCCGCCGAGTCCGAAAATCACACCCTCGTTGCGCGTGTTCTCTATCGACGCGTTGAAATTCGTAGGACCGCGCCGTTGGCCAAGGGAGATGTATTGCGTCGCGAACGGTCCATGTTTAACCATCGCGTCCCAGTGATCGTAGTAGACGGTAAAAGGGTTCTTGGCGATGCCATCTGGCCTGGTTATCCGCGCGGCGTTTTCGTTGAGACAATAGTTCGCGTTGGAGGCAACCGTCCAGATCTCGCTCTCATCTTCGGGTGTCGACGGGTCGTCCTGCGCGAGGCCCTTGGCGGCGCAGTACCCGGGCGTCTGCTCGACCTCCCAGGCATGCGAGTGCGAGAACTGCATGCGGGTCGGCATCTCGCTGACGCCCGCTTCCGCGCGCACCGAGACCTGCAGCGCGCCTTCGGGCATGGTCGCTCCGCGCTTCGTGAAGATCTGCACCACCCCATTGGCCCCGTTCGAGCCGTACATCGAGGACGCCGCCGCTCCCTTGATGATCTCGATGCGCTCGACGTCCTCGGGCGCGATGTCGGCGATGCCGTAGCGCGCGATCACCCCGTCGACGATGTACAGCGGATCAGACCGGCCCGAGATGCTGGTCGCGCCCCGCAAGCGAAGTGCCGGTTCACTCCCCGGCGCGGCGGATTGCGGCACAAAGCGCACACCCGCGACTTTCCCCTGGATTCCCTCCAGCGCGTTGGCGCCAGGGACCGCCTTCAGCTGGTCTTCGTTCACGGTGCCCACGGTGAAGCCGAGCTTGCGTCGATCGGTCGCGTCAGCCACACCAGTAACGACGACTTCCTCGAGCCGCAGCGGGTCGGCCTCCAGCGAGAAGTCCTGACTTTGCGCGCCGGGCGAAAGCGTGATCGTCGTTGATTGCGGCTTGTGGCCGATGTAACGCGCCGTCAGCACAACCTGCTGGTTGTGCACGGCCGCTGCCCCGATGGTGAGAGTGTACGCGCCGCTCGCGTCGGTGACGGCGCCCAGGTTCGTGTTGGACACGAGAACGTTGGCGCCGCCAAGCGGATCGCCAGTGCGGGCAGTGACGTGACCCTTGATGACGGCATCTTGAGCCGCGAGCGGCGTGACGATGAAGCAGGCAATTGCTGCCAACCCCAGAACGCGCATAACTGCCTCTTTTGTGGAGAGGAATAACGGTAGGAACGGCCCTTCGCGGAACGACGGCGTAACCGACCCCCTTGGTCCACGTCCGGTTGCCGGACGTGACGGCCTGCAGACTTCGGGAGCTCAGCTGGGCCCGGGTACTAGCGCCACTGCTGTATTCTACCTTCTATTACAAACCTCGCTAGAGGGTACGACCCGGAATGATCGGCTCGCGCCGGACCCACTTTGAAACAGTCTTTGCCGCGATTCTAGCTCTCGTCCTTCCGAGCCCCGCCGGGGCGCAGTCCCGGCTTCAGGGGCACGTGATCGACAGCGAGATGGGGAACTCGGTTGCCTCCGCAATCGTGCGCATCGGGCGGGATACCGCCGTCGCAGCCGCGGCAGACTCCCAGGGCTTCTTCCGCATTACTGGCCTACGGCGGGGAGAGATCACGATCGTGATCCGTGCCGGAGGCTATGAAGAAGGCGTCTTCAAGCTGTTCATGCCCGATTCCGGCGAGATCGTTCGGCAGTTCGCGCTCGACTTCAACGGCTACATGTTGCCCGCAGTCCAGGTGCTGGCGCGCGCCGAACTACTGCAGCCACGCTATATCGACTTCGAGCGCCGGCGCTTGCGCGGGCTCGGGGCCTACCTCCGCTGGGACGACATCAAGCAGAAGGGGTACAGCACCGTGGGCGACGCGCTCAGAACTGTGCGAGGGGTTCGGATCCAGTGCGATCAGGCGCGGTTCGAATGCTATGCGGTCATGGCGCGCTCACCCAACTGCCATCCAACGTGGTACATCGACGGCATCGAAGTGCATTCCTTCCAGGAGAACACGCCAATTCGGGATATCTACGGCATCGAGGTCTACCGGGGAACGGGAGAAATTCCGGCGGAGTTCGGTGGGTCCACAGCGGGCTGCGGCGTAATCGTGATGTGGACGAAGTCACGGCCTTATAGATGAAGGAACGACGACTCCCTCCAACGTGATCATGAGGTCCGGCAAGCGGGTGCGAACCTTGACGCGCAGGTTTGCGGGGCCTCGTGGAGCCGTGAAGCACCTGCTCGCCGTGTTGACGGCGGCCACGCTGGCCTGCGGGTCACACCGCCACGCGCCCGCTCCAGCCGTCCCACAAGAGGGCTTCGCGATCGTCGTCATCAATCATCACTGGCTGGATGTCACCGTGTACGTCGTTCACGACGGTCAGCGCACGCGTGTCGGCACCGTGACGGCCACGACGACGCAGGAGTTCGACCTGTCTACGCGGTTACTCGGCTCGAATCGTCAAGTGGCGTTGATCGGCGAAGCCGTGGGGAGCAAAGAGGTCATACGCACCGAGCTCCTGGCGGTACAGCCCGGCCAGTACCTCGAATGGACGCTCGAAAACGTCTTGCGACGCTCGAGCGTGGCGGTGTACTAGCGCGGTTTCACTCCGCCACCCCCACCGCTGGACCCGTTGCCGGCGATCTTGAACGCCTGCACGGTCAGCATGAACGCCGCGACCGAGATCCCTCCAGCCAGCGTCGTTCGTCCCAGCGAAAAACGCCGCTCCGCAAACCCGTCCACCCACTGGCGCTGCAGTACGACCCGCTCGCCTTTCCAGCTGAGCGAAGACCCGTGCCGCAAGTCGACGGCGTACACCGACATCCCGTACATGGAATCGTCGGCGGACAGCAGGCGACCGCGGACGCTCGCCACATCCGGGCCGAGGTAGCGCCACAGCCGCTCGGTGCCCGAGTCGGACAGGGCGGCGGAGACATACATCTCGGGACTGGGCGTTTGTTCGATGGGCCGATAGTAATAGCACCCGGCCATAAGCCAGGCGCCGAGCGCCAGACCAAGCAATCGCATGCGGTACGTCCTTGCGCAGAAAGTATTGGGGCGGTTCGCAATTGCACGAACCGCCCCACGTGTGAACCTACCCGGGTTCAACGCACTCCGCTACGGACAGGCCGCCGGATCGTTTGCATTCCGGAAGCCGTTCGTGGCCAGCTGCGTCGACGGCTGCGGAATGTTCGGGTTGGCATTCTCCTCCGCCAGGCCGTAGAACAGCCGGCCTGGGATCTTGTTGCTGAATTCGGTCGTGCCGAACGGCACCAAGGCCGGCAGACAGGTTCTCCGGTAATCGTTGTACGTCTCGAGGTTCTGGAAGAGCGCCACGTACTTCTCGGTCATGATCGAGTCGAGGAGTGCGGCGCCGGTGATGCCGGACAGCGCCGAGAGCGGCACCACCGCCCGGGCGTTGTTCAGATTGATCAGCGCCCCGGGGTCGTCGCCCGTGGCATGCTTCGCCTCCGCGAGAATGAGCTGATTCTCGACGTAGGTGAGCAATGGCTGCCGGAACTGCGCCACGTGACGCGTTCCACCGAGCGCTGACACCTGGGCGGCGGCAACCGGCGGCGGATTCACGTCCTGACCGCCATAACCGCTCACCGAATTCAGCGCGAAATACTGGGACAACCGGGGATCGGAGCGTGCGACCATGATGTCCACGAGCCGCTTCCCTGCTACAACGTCCTGACCGAAGGTCGTTGCCGCGAATTGGACCCAAATGTTGCCTTCGCCCGTGCCTGTCCCGTGGTACGTCCTGAAATCACCGGTTGCATCGGGGATGCCGCCGTTCGCGGCGGTCAAGGCCGCCGTGTATGCGGCGGTGCCATTTGCCTCCGCCGTGTGGAGGAAGAAGCGCGCCTTCAGGGTACGCGCCGCGGCAATCCACCTCGCCCTATTGCCACCGTAGACCAGGTCGGCTCCGAGCGGTCCCGCCCCGGTCCCTGAACCGAGGTTGATGATTGCGCTATCCAGCAGGAGCTGGATGTCGCCGTACACCTGCATCTGGGGATCGAGGGTTGGCTTGGCGACAGATCCCACCGCGTCACGGTAGGGAATGTCTCCCCACAGATCGGCGGCCGTGCCGACAACGAATGCTTCGTACACCTGCGCGATGCCCAGCCAAATTCGATCGTTCGCCGCGCGCGCGTCGGTTTCGACTTTGCGAATGTCGATGAGCCCGCCGCCGGAGTAGATGCTGGTGAAATCGAACGACCAGCTGGCGTTGGTGACCGTGTACTCACCGTATTGCTCGACGAAACGGCCGCCAATTCCGGTGCACTGCTGCATCCACATGCAGGTGGTCAGCGGCAGCGTGCTCTCCTCCATCCCGAAGAATCCCGCCTGCACGGCCATGAAGCTCTGTTGCAGCGTAGCCGCGGACGGATGGTTCGGATCGTTCACGACGTTGGTGTCGGTCAGGAAATTGCTGCACCCCAGTGCGCCCCCGCTCAGGCCAACGGCGAGGGTCACGATGGCGACGCTACGAATCGAGCGTTTCATGTCGGCCTCCCGTTACTTGTTGAGGGTGACGCCAATGATGAACGACCGCGACTGCGGCATGTTGAAGTAGTCCGCGCCGCGCGCATCGGTCGCCGCTCCGGTGAGATTGCTCTCCGGATCGTAGCCGGTGTACTTCGTCCACGTGACCAGGTTGCGCCCCGTGACCCGGACGTCGAAGCTCGAGATCCCCAGGACGCGGCCGACCCATTGCTGGTCGAATGTGTACGCCACGGTGATCTCGCGCAGCTTCACAAAGCCGGCGTCCTCCATGCACGGCTCGTCGTTCGTGCCGGTGAATGGACACGGCGCCGAGCCGTCGCGATACCAGTTCTGCCCGATCGGCACCGCGGTATTCGCGCCTGGCCCGACGACCGGGCCGTCAAACCAGCCACCGCGGCCGAACGTCTTCACGTTTCCCGTGCACACATCGCTGGCATCGCAGGTAGCGCGTTGCTGCGTATCACCATGCGTGCCGTAGCTCCACAGCGCGCCTTTGGTGCCGTTCCACATGTCGCCGCCGTGCCGGATATCGAGCAGCCCGCTCACTTGCCACTTGTGGTAGCGAACCGCCGTGCTGAGGCTGCCGGACCAGCGCGGATTGGGATTCCCGACCACACGCGGATTCGGATCGTCGAGCGGGAAGCCGTTCGTGTCGATGTACATCGCTCCCTTCGCCGCACCGGTGCACGCCGCGGGATTCGG
>WNGO01002491.1_pt1 | contig 14969 bp, 7 predicted proteins | sample 5400511 | NCBI WGS metagenome assembly WNGO01 (sample SAMN13153380, study PRJNA577476) | soil metagenome | isolation source: 20 cm soil or saprolite under Garry oak tree replicate 2 | place: USA:California | collected 2016-06-15 | reverse complement strand
AAGCAGCAGAATGCGCCTAGCAGCCGCGGCGCAAACGTTTCAGATGCGCAACTCAGATCAGGCGGAGGCGAGTCCCGCACGTAGAACAGCAGATATCAGGACCGTCGCGACAGCTGTTTGACTACGCAGGCTTTGCAATTGCTTGCGGGCGCTGTTGAATGCGTGCCGCGTTAGCGCAACCGCTTCACGAGGGTCATCGGTCAATCTCGCGGCGAAGCTGTAAACCGCAGGGTAATAACGAGCGACTAAACGATCAAAACGTGAACTTTGTGTCTTCATAAAACCACTCCTTGCTCATTAGTCGAAGAGCCGCGCTAACCCTTACAAATCGCGGTGTGACCGGGACGTCGCACGCAGGTAGCGACATGACTCGCGCCAGACTCAGACTTGATCGATTTTCCTGTTGGCCGAAATTCTGCTAAAATCGGCATTCGATAACCGGAAATTCAAAATTTCCTCGCACCGTTAGCTCAATTGGCAGAGTCGCGCCGTTTAGCACGTCCAAGCTCTGTTGCCCAGGGAGAACATTGAGTGGATCCAAGCCATGATGAAGCCATCGAAAGGAGAGAACCGTGCGTGAGATTCCAACATGACACCTAGATCTTGCGTTGCGTTCGCCCCGACCAATCGCCAGGAGGAGTTTCATTCTCTCCCGACGGCAAGTGGATCGTCTTCCTATCGTATGAAAGCGACGTGAAGAGGACGCGATCAACGTTCCGTCGTGGTCCCTGGACAGCCGCCAGTTGACATTTGTGAGTTTAAGGGCTGATCGATCCCTGAAGGGAAACAAACGAGACAAATGATGAGACTCCAGCGCAATATCCTGCTTCCGGCCTTTATCACTGTTGCCTTCGCGGTGTCCGCGCTGGCAGCCGACGTCACAGGCAAATGGAATGCCGTGTTCGACGACCAGCTCGGCAGGCATAAGTACACGTTCGAGTTCAAGGTCGAAGGCGAGAAGCTTACGGGCAAGGCGTACCTTACTTTAGGTTGGATCAGGTTGGATCAGCAGAAGGGAGAGGTAGACCTGCTGGAAGGCAAGATGAACGGGACCGAAATCTCCTTTGTTGAAAAGCGGAGCTATGTTCCGCCTTCCCTAAACCACATTGAATATACAGGAAAGATTAATGGCGATGAGATTAGCTTTACCCGCAAGGTCTTCGGTTCCGCGAGAGAACAGACTTTGGTCTCGACAGCACATTTCGTGGCCAAGCGGGTAAAGGCGTGAGCCGCGTCAGGAAGGCCTGTTTTAGAAAATCGTTCCCGCACCAGACTTACACAAAGCTCCCCCGCGAACCGCAACGGAGCCGAATAATCGAGGGGCGACTTTCTAGCACAACGTCTAAGACAGACGCGATCTGCTGACCTGCTCGTTAGCCGATCTGTTTGTGAAGATTACTCGCAATTGCGATTTATGGACGCTGTCCGAAAACACGACATCAAATTGGGTGATTGACGTTTCCCCACGAAGTTTGCGACAATCATAGGCGCGGTGAAAGTGTTGCGAGTCTTCGTTTCCTCCCCTGGAGATGTCGGTCGCGAGCGCGAACTGGCTGGTCAAGTACTTAATCGCTTGCAGGGTGAGTACATTCGCCGGGTGAAGCTCGAGCCCTACCTCTGGGAATACGAGCCGATGCGCGCGACGACCGATTACCAGGGTAATATTCCGAAACCTTCGGATTTCGACATCGTAATTTGTATCTTGTGGTCGCGGCTTGGCTCCCGATTGAACGAAAAGTATCGGCACGCGGATGGAAGCCCGTACGCGTCCGGTACCGAATACGAGCTAGAGGAAGGACTTCCAAGACAAACTGGAAAGCGACCTGCACAAGATTATCGAAGAAAAAGCACCGCCGCTGCCGGAGTCTCCGGGGGCGAGGGTTCGCTTCGGCACTTATACAAAGGGGTCGCCCTTCCGCAGGCTGCGCGCGTTTGAATTCGAGGACGCGGAGGTTTTTTTCGGACGGACCAAGGCCATCGATGACGTTCTCAACGCGACGCAAGCACAGGCTGCCGCGGACTGTGCGTTCACGCTCATCTTCGGAGGAAGCGGTTCCGGTAAATCGTCGCTGGCGCGGGCGGGCATCATGCCGATGCTGGTGCGGCCGGGTGTTGTCGAGGGTATTGGCCTGTGGCGTTGGGCAACGCTGCGGCCAAGTGAGGGGGCAAGCGACATTTTCGCCGGTCTGGCTGCAGCTCTGATGAGCAAGACGGCTTTACCGGAAATGGCTGCAAGTGGAACCTCGGCTGAAGACCTGACAAGAGCTTTGCGCGAGGCCCCGGGCGGCGTGCCATTGCTGATCAAAACCAATCTCGCGCAAATTGCGCGAGATGTTCAGACAAAAGAGCAGCTCAACGCGCCGCCATCCGCTCGATTCTTGTTGCTCGTGGATCAGCTGGAAGAGCTTTTTACCATGGCTGACCGTTTCCCTTTGGAGACACGCAAACGTTTTGTCGCCGCGATTGGAGAGATGGCACGCAGCGGTACAGTTTGGGTGCTAGCCACGCTGCGAAGCGAGTTTTACAGCGGCTGCGAAGAAATCCCTGAGCTTGTCACCTTAAAAAGCGGCCAGGGTCAATATCAGCTGCTGCCACCGACCAAGTCTGAGCTCAGCCAAATTATCCGGCTGCCGGCTATCGCGGCCGGTCTGGAGTTCGAGGTGGAAGCGGAAACCGGGACAAGTCTGGATGACGCTCTTTTGGATGCAGCGGGACGCAATCCCGGTGCCTTACCTCTGATCGAGTTCACGCTTGATGAACTTTATAATCGGCGCCGCGACGATCGTGTTCTTACTCATGCCGCGTTTAGGGAATTGCGCGGCATCGAAGGCGCATTGGAAACGGCAGCCGAGGATGTTTTCAAGGCCCTGCCACCCGAAGTAGCATCGCTTTTCGACGTGATTTTCCGCGCGCTCGTCACGGTCGAAAAGGATTCCTTTGTCCGCCGCGTCGCGAAGATGGACGCACTCGGCCAGACCGCGGAGCGACAGCACTTTCTCCACGCCTTCGTCGAAGGACGACTGCTGGTAACGGATCGCGATGAGCAAAATCGCTCCGTGGTGCAGGTTGCACATGAAGCGTTGTTCACGCACTGGCCGCGTCTTCAGCAAATGCTCCAGGCCGACCGGGAATTCCTTCGGCGGCGCGCGCGAGCCAGCGCGGCGTTTGGTCTTTGGGAAGAACAGAACCGCGACTCAAGCTATCTCTGGTGGTCGGGCAAACTGCTCACTGAAGTGAAGACTCTGCTCGCGCGCGCCCTCGCTGCGGGAGTAAGTGGATATTTGTGGTGGAATAACTACCGAGAGGCGGGGCAGGTGAGAGCGTTGCGCGCGCAGTTAGCCAATGTACTGGCAGCGACGCCCCCAGCGCCTTATGCCGTGAGCGACCTTACCCGGCGGATCCTGGAAAAAGTTCCTAACGATTCGGAGACCTGGGCGTTGCAAGCAAAGGCGCTGTTGGATCAAAACGACTACGCAGGATTCGATGCGGCATTGGACCGTTGGCAACACAACGTCTCGCCAAAGCCGGCAAAAATTGACGCCTTGCGTGGCGACAAGGAAATGAAACAGGATCGGCCCCTCGAAGCGATTAAAGCGTGGTCGGCTTACCTTCGCCATCCCGATCTCGACATCGATTCGCGTCGTGCGAGCTGGAGAAAACTGGCCTCTGCCCATGCCAAGCTCGGTCAGTGGATCGAAGCACGTGATCGATTGACGGAATGGATCAAGGCTGAGGACAATCTCGAAGCGCGCGTGCAACGGGCACGAATGAATCAACAATTGCGCGATTGGGATGCGGCGCAGCAGGACTTGGAGCGCGCCCGCGAGATAAATCCGAGCGACCCCCAGGTGAAAAACTTTGGACCGATCATGGGAGAAAACAAGAAAATTGAGGAGCTAAACGAGCAGGTCGAAAAATCACCGCGCGATCCCGCGACGTGGATCGCACGAGCAACGGAGTTGACGCGGCAACAACAGTTTCAAGCCGCGCTTGAAGATATCGATCATGCCTTGAATCTGGACCCCGATTCGGTTCGACTCGCAATCGAAAAGGCTCATCTGCTCTGGCAGCTGCAACAGTCCATTCCAGATGATCCTGGAGTGCTGGTCTCGGAAAACTGGACGCGGGACAAAGATAAGTTCCCGTCCGCCTTCGAAGCGGCCGAAGCCAGTTTGGAAACCCTTGGTGGGCTCGATGCACGGATCGTTCAGCAACCTGAAAACGTTGAGGCTTATTTGGAACGAGGCGACCTACTAAACCACCTCGGCCAGTTCAGCCTCGCGATTCGCGATTTCACGCGCGCGCTCGAAATTGACAGCCGCTCTATCCAAGCCCTTCAGCATCGCGCGAGCGCGTATCGCGCCGCGGGCCAAACCCAGCTGGCCGAAGCAGATCTTCGTCGCGTCAGTGAACTGACCGCAACATCAACCCCTCAAACCCCATGAACCTGAATTCGAAAAGAATAGTCATCTTAATCTCCGCATTCGTCGGAGTCGCTGCTTCTGTTTATCCAGCAAGAGTTGAGGAGCCGCCGCAGACTGAAAAGGATCAGATCGTCATCGCCCCAACCGGCGAACTAAAACAACTGGCCGACCATAGGCCGTCCCTGCGCGTCACTTTTCCCACGCCGATGATCGAACTCGAGAAGGTGAAGCGGTATGGCTATCAGAGTCCGATTGTATTCGAGCCCTTCACTAAATCCTCTTGGCGATGGGTGAGTCAGATGGAAGGTGAGATCAATTTTCCGTTCGGCATGGTGTCGCACAATGTGACTTATAGGGCGAAATTACGGCCTGGCCTGAAAGACCTGGCTGGCCATCCGGTAGATCCACAGAACTGGGGAGCGGAGTTCGCATACGACAAATTCACCCTGAGGACACTTCGATTCCTCAATGTGTTTCATAACGAAGAGGACGCGTCGTCCCGGGAAACAGACAATGAATCGAATCGCCAGGTCAGGGAAGAAGCAAACCAACCACAAGACACGAACGACAAGGCGGAGGAAGCTGACGACAGCGAAATCGAACGACGAAACCTGTCGTGGGAACTAGTTGCGCGCCCGCACGTGAGCCTGGAGTTTAGTCGCGACGTTTTGCCCCAGGACGTACAGAAATCCGTTTATTTTCAGGACAAAGAGACGCACCAGCGCTTTCCCGTTGAAGTACGGCTTGATTCGCACCAATCGGCTGGGTCTCAAGGCTGGATGGTAATCGAACCAATTGACCCGCTTCCACCGGGCCGCCCGTTTTTATTAGTGATCGACCCGTTGAAGGAACCGAGAAGACAAGAATCACTGCCGCATTTGCTCGTCGTCCCGGCTGGCACAACCTTTCCTCTAAAAATCCACCGCATTTCCGGACTAAACCAGCCGCTGACTGGCGCGTTCATTCGAATAACAACCAATCACACCATCGACCCGGATCCGGCGAATCTTAAACTGATCACCGTCCAGCCGCCCGTGGCCAATTTCAACATCGTCCCAGAGGAGTATACCCTCGATCTCAAGGGCGACTTCAGTACCAGCGTGGAGTACCGCGTGACCGTTAAATCCGGACTCAAATCCACCACCGCGTTTGACCTTGAGAAAGAATCGACGTGGAAGGTGCATTTCAATCCGAAACGCCCCGCCATCATCTTGCCGCATAACGAAATTTGTCAACGCGCCTCCGCTCCCACGGCCAGTTGCTCTTTCGTGCAGGTCAACACCGGCCCGCTTGAGTGGAGCGTTGCAAGAATTCCACGCGACAAGATTGCAGAGGTACTTCGGCGGACGAGGGAATTTGGAGAAAAACTTGCCGACAAGGAGCAGAAGCCTCTGCACGATCCAAAGACTGGCGAATACCTTTATCCACCGACTGAATTGTTGATTTCGGCGCTTGGACTTCAGTCGGTGGCTTCGGGAAATGTTGACGCGAGCGGCGACGACAAAGAGACGCCGCGCCAGCTGCAATGGAACCCGCAAACAACCGAGCCGGGTGTATATCTGGTGGAAATTTCCGGGAAGGATCTTAAAGGCCGACCAGTGGGTAATCGCTCCATTATCTCGCGAAGCGATTGTGTCGTCACTGAGGTTGAGACGCCCTCGGGTCGAATATTCCGAGTGACGAGCATGAATGATGGACAGCCCGTGTCTGGGGTGCAAGCCGAATTATTACACGTAGGTGAGAGCGCTGCGGGTCCTGTGACTACCGATCTAAACGGGGAAGCCGTCTTCGCAAGCAACAAGGAAAAGCGCGAGGATGAAAAGGCTCCGGATGCAATTCTTCTCGGTAGTCCCGGCAACGAGTATCTCCAGACAATCTCACTTCCAGAATTTCCCTCCGGGGAGCTTCCCTTCGAGTCGAGCAAAGAGGAAGAGTCCAAACTGCTAGGCGCCATCGTAACCGATCGCAACGTGTATCGCCCGGGTGAAGAAGTAAAACTGCGTGGTTTCGTGCGTGAGTCGAAGAATGATAAGCTGTCGATTCCCGCTCGGACCCCAGTCACCGTGAGAATATCAAACACGCTCCTTGGCGATGAGGAGCCTCTGTATCAGAAGGAAACGACCGTCTCGGCGACGGGAGGTTGGGAAAGCACATGGCAGATTCCTCCGAACGCTTATGGCGCTTATTTTATCAGCGCGAGCAACGCCATGGCGGAAATCACAGTCGAGGAATTTCGGCCCCCTCCGTTTTCGGTTTTGACCGAAACCGAAGATGTCCAGGGCGATACCGTGCGCGCGAAAGTTACTTCCAGGCATTTTCACGGCGCGCCTAATGTGGGAGCAAAGGTCCGATGGAAAGCAGAGTGGTTGATTGATTATCCGTCGCCAGACAAGGTGGGAATACGTGGAGGACACAACTTTCAAGGATGGGCGGATCAAATGAAATTTACCGACGAGTATTTGCCCGACACGACGACGCACACTATCCCGGACGAATCTCTCAGTGGAAAGGCTGGGTGGGACGTTGAACCGAAAGATTTAAACGTCAGCATTTCCGCAACGGCTGAGGGTGAGACCACGCTCGACGCCAACGGAATGGCGACACTGGAGTGCAAATCGCCCTTTCCGCCCGACTCGACTTATCCCCGTGCTCGGGTCTACTGGTTAGTCGACGTGACGTCGGCGGCCGCCCAGACTTTGCGAGGCGGAGGCATGGCGAGAGTTCAGTTCGCTCCGCAAGTTCTGGGGGTGAGGCTGGAACGAGGTGGTGAAAAAGAGGCAATTCTTCACGTCGCCTCATTCGACGCCAAGGACGAACCCGCGACGGGCGTCGGAGTAAAAGCCGAGCTTTTCCGCGCCGATACAAAAACGGTCAAAGAACGGCTAGGGCCAAACCTAAATCGCTATCGCAATTTTCCAACCTTCCAAAAGGTTTGGGAGGGCGAATTGACGACCCCCGCTACCCGCAGGATCACAGTCCCGGGCGCGGGAAACTATGTAGCGCGAGTCAGGGCCACGGCCCAACCGCACACGCCGCCAGTCAGTGACGCAGCGATCATCGAGGGACCCGAAGAACGTGGGGTGACCGTGGAGGACGAAAGTAACCTCTTGTGCAAACCGGAGAAGCCTCAATACAGCGTCGGAGATACCGCGGCCATCACCGTTCAATCCCCATTTGCCGGCTTTGCTACCGTAACAGTGGAAAGCGACCACGTGCTTTTCCGCAAAGCGCTCGAACTGCAAGGAAACCTGCAACGCATTACCATTCCTGTGTCGGAATCATTTGCGCCGAATGCATTCGTTTGCGTCCACGTCATCCAAAAAGTCGCGGGCGACGCGGTGCCAGCGGAACGATTCGGTTCATGCGAAATCAAAGTCGATCGCTCCAGCCAGCGCCTGCAAGTGACCGCGAGCTTGAACGCGGACGTGCTCGAACCCGGCTCGAATGTTTCCGGCGTTGTGAAAGTCAGTGCTCAAGACAAACCCGTTGCCGGTGCGGAGGTGCTGCTTTTTGCGGTCGATGAAGCGACGTTAGCGCTGGGTCGCTGGAAGTTACCGGATTTCGACGCCGCGTTTAATCCGCAGCGCCCCTGGCAAGTCGTCACGCACAGTGCGCTGGGCAAGGTTTGGGCACCGGACAATCCGTCCGAGCTCTCTCATTCGCAAAAAGGATTTATCCTGGGAGACGTTGGACTCGGGGGCGAGCAAATCATGTTTCGGAAGGACTTCAAGCCGCTGGCCTTTTGGAACGCATCGATGCGCACCAATTCCAACGGCGAAGTTCCGTTTCACTTCAAGGCGCCAGAAGGCCTGACCAGCTATCGGGTAGTGGCGGTAGCTCAAAACGGCGCCGAGCAATTTGGAAATGGACACTGCGAGTTGCGACTCGCCAAAAAGCTCCAGGTCGAGCCCGCTCTCCCGGATTTCCTGCGCACGGGCGATGAAGTTCAACTCCGTACCGTCGTCCGGCAGGATTACTCGGATTCTGACGACATCGAGGTGACTATTTTCCCGGGCGCAACAATTCAACTAAATGAAGCTGCGGCAAAGAAGGTGACGGCGAAACGCAAAGAGCCATTGCTGGTCAGCTTCCGGGCAAAAGTGAAGGACGATGTGACTCAGGCGAAGATAGGATTCACGGCAAAATCTACTTCTCGTTCAGGGGTGAACGATGCCGAGCAGCGCACGTTCAGAATCGAGCCGGCGTTGCTCGTTCGCCGGAAAACCGTCTTCGGTGAGATCGCGCCGTCGCAACCGATCAACATAACCGCAGCCGCGCCGCCGCAATGGCTTTCGGCGAAAGGTAATTGCGACGTAATGCTGTCCGGTTCTGTCTTTTTACCGAAACTGGCGGCACTGTCCGCGATGCTTGAAGGGCAAGGTTCTTTCGAGAAGATCTCCACGCGCATCCTGGCCGCAACTCTTCTTGCAGATACACTCCAATATGTTCCGCTGGGTGAAAATATCGACAACCAACTACGGAACAAAGTGCAGGATGGGCTAAAGCGTTTTGCCTCAGCGCTTCCGGGCAACCAGGGTGTTCCGACCTGGTCCGCTGGCGGAATACCCAACGATTTTGTTACGGTTCAGGCGGCATGGGCGATTCTGAATGCGCGCCAGCGCAACTTTGATGTCGACGTGGGTCTGCTGCGCAAAGCGGAATCGTGGCTAGACAAAATGATTGCGAAAGAGATCGGCTTCGATCGGACTTCTGCCGACATACGCTGCTTTGCACTGATGGTGCGTGGGAGTACGCGCCTTGAAGGCAGCGAGGAGAGAAATTTCCAGCAGGAAGCGGAGGAGCTTTTTAAGAAGCGGCAGGAACTTTCCGATGAAGGGAGAGCCTGGCTTGCACTGGGTTTACACTACCTGAGTATTCTTCCAGACGCACAAAAGACACTTTTGCGCGAAATCGATCATCCCGGCACAACCGTCGAGTTCGATCCGGCAACATTCAGCTCCAACACTCGAGTCGAAGCGATTCGGCTTTTGGCGCAAAGTGAAATCCAATCGACAAATTGGTCGTCGGCCATGCGGCAGCGAGCGCAGCAAAGCCTCAAGCGTATCACGCAATCTTCGATCGACCCCTCGACGCAGGAAAATCTATGGTTATTACTTGTCTTCAACTCGCTGGCCCGTGCCGAAATTCCCAGCGCAATGGCTGCCCGCAAGCTCTCACCGACGCCAGGAGCGATTTCGAAAAACCGAATATCTGTCGGCTGGCTTGGCGTGCCGCTAGGCAAATTACCTGAAACTTTCGCCAAGCCGCTGCAGCCAGGGGTCAAAGGATCGTATCTTATCCGGGCGGCTTACCAAGTCGCGGAAAACGAAACCGCGCCCCGTGAACCGAGCCTCAACCTCCAACGTGCCGTGCGCAACCTGACAAACACCTCCCGGACTGGCACGACGGAGGCACCATTCCAACTCGGGGATCAGGTGCTCGTGACGTACCTTTTAAATGCGGACAAACCGCATAGCTATATCGAGGTGGAGGACCAATTGCCGGCCTGTTTCGAGACGGTGAATCCAAAACTGCCGATGATTGCGCAATACTTTAAGCTCCCCATCGAAGCAGGCGTGAACACCCTTCCGCTGTCGCTAGTGGAACTGCGATTTTCACGCACATTGCTCTACTTCGATAAGACTCTGCCGGGGCGAAATGTTTATTCCGTGCTTGCCCGGGTAACGACCGCGGGCGCCTTTCATTGGCCCGGTACGCAGGTCCGACCAATGTACGACAGCCGTTTCGCCGGAGTTTCGGATTCGATGATCGTTCATGCCGAGGAAGGCAAATGAGAATCGCACGACTGCGCGCAGTGTTGCTACGATCCGCCGTTTTACTTGGTTTGATTGCGCTTGGTTTTGCCGCGGTTGTTCGTTTGACTCCACTGCCAAGCGACTTACTCCGGCCGCAGAACGGGACGACGACGCTGGTCGATTGTCAGGGCCGTACGCTTGCCTCGCTGCCGTCGATCGAGGCGCGGGCGCAAAATCCCGTGCGCCTGAGCGAGATGGGCCCTTTGCCGGCGGTGACGGTCGCACTCGAAGATCGCCGATTTTACTCGCATTCAGGCGTGGATCTCTTCGCTGACGCGGGCGCACTCGTGCGTAATGTCTGCTTCGGTCGAATTGTCTCTGGTGGCTCAACCATCACCCAGCAACTCATCAAACTCGCTTCCGGTCGCACGGGGCGAAGTTGGACCGCAAAAATTTACGAAAATCTTGCCGCTCTTCGCCTTGAGCGCGTGTGGACAAAAGATCGCATCCTCGAGGAGTACTTGAACCGCAGCCATTACGGCAACCGGCAGGTAGGTCCATCTGCAGCTGCACGCGCTTACTTCAACAAAAGACCCGAAAATCTCACTTTGGCGCAGGCGATATATCTGGCGGGTCTGCCGCAGGCTCCCAGTCGATTTAACCCCTGGCGCCATTCCGAATCTTCCGAAGCGAGATACCGCCGTTCATTTGTCCAACTTTCACGTGCGAAGTTTATCGACCCATCTCAGGCCGCGCACATTGAGACAGTGCCGCGATTGTCGCGGCGCATGGCTGCCGAACGAACGGCACCGCATTTCGTGGACGCGATCCTCGAAAAATATCCCAAACTTCGAGGCGGCGTGATCACGACCGCGCTTGATCTCGATCTCCAGCGCTACGCTGAAAAAGTACTCGAAGTGCAACTAGCAAAGCTGGCCCCGCGTCAGGTCCGGCACGGCGCGATCGTTATTCTGGACACAAAAACGGGTGCGGTCCGGGCGATGGTGGGGTCGCGCAATTACTCCGCTCCGGGCGACGGCCAGATCAATGGCACGATGGAATACCGGAGCTGCGGCTCGACCTTGAAGCCTTTTCTCTATCTTCGCGCAATCGACGATCGCCTGCTGACGGCCGCAACGCTGCTGCCGGATACTCAGAACGCGGTGCGCGCCGAATACATCGATTACGATCCGGTCAATTACGACAAACGGTTTCTAGGGCCAGTGCGGGTCCGTGAGGCGTTGGCCAATTCGCTCAACGTTCCCGCTGTGGTAACGCTCAGCAGGGTCGGAGCCCGCAAGGCCTTTCTCGCCCTTCAAGATTGCGGTCTCAAATTCGCGCGCTCTTTCGACGATTACGGCGCGGGATTGATTCTCGGAAATGCCGAGATCCGTCTCCTGGATTTAACTGCCGCCTTTACCGTTTTTGCGGGGCGCGGTCTTATCGTCGAACCGCAATTATTGAACACGACAAACGTACGCCATCGCTTCATCGCTTCACCGGAGGCTGTTGCGATAGTAGCGGACATTCTGGCCGACAACCAGGCGCGGCGTCACACCTTCGGACCTTTTTCGCCGCTCGCGTTTGAACATGAACGCATTCCTTGCAAAACCGGCACAAGTTCCGGATTCCGCGACACCTGGGCCGTAGGCGTGACGGCGCAGCATGCTGTTGGAGTTTGGGTCGGTAATTTCGACGGCCGGCCCATGCAGGAGATTGCTTCCGTGACCGGCTCCGCTCCGGTTTGGCGAGAGATTGTCGATTATTTGCTACAGCACGGAGATACTTCCGTGCCTGCGCCGGTAGAAAGCTCACGACTTACACGGCGCGAAGTGTGCAGCATCACAGGCCTGTTACCTGTCGCAAGTAGTCCGGGTGTTGTGAATGAATGGTTTTTAGCCGGTACCGAGCCTGTTCAGAAGGCGAGTCACTACTGGCGATTAGTCCATGGACAAATGGAGCTTGTCCTTCCCAGCGAATACACTCTTTGGTGCAGGAGTGGCCAGAATCATCTGGGCGCGCGGATCGAGGACAATACACCGTTGAAGATTGTCAGCCCTGCGCCGAACGCTACCTACATGATTGATCCTCATTTGCCCCGGTGGCAGCAAGCGTTGCGGCTAATCGCCTCCGCTAACCCTGCCGATGAGCTCGACTGGAAAGTGGATGAAAAACCCCTGGCGTTCTCAAACGACGGTTATTTTTGGCCGTTGATCGAAGGTCAGCATAAGATCGAGGTGAGTGGCCCCACCGGCCGTGCCGCGGCCAATTTCAGTGTCGAATAGCTTTCCGTGACAGCGAGTAATCCTGTTGTCCCATTACCCGTGAAACCGTCTGTGCGGCCTGGGATGGGCACGATTCTCTATCCTGGTGGCGTAACATTTCGAGTGTGGGCGCCCTTTGCTTCGAGTGTGTTTGCTGCCGGAACCTTTAACCAGTGGAGCGACACGGCTAATCCGTTTGCCAGCGAGGGCAATGGCTATTGGTCGGTGGACGTACCGGGAGCGAAGATTGGCGATGAATATCAGTTTGTAATCCGCAATGGCAATCAGACGCTCTGGCATAAGAACCCATATGCGAGCGAGGTGGTGAATTCGTCCGGCAACGCCATTATTCACGATCCCGTTTTCGACTGGACAGGTGAGGATTTCTTGATGCCGCCGCGCAATGAATTGGTGATTTACGAGATGCACGTCGGCAGCTTCAACGACTCCGCCGGCGAAGGACCGGGTACGTTTGACGAAATTGTGCCGAAGCTGCCCTACCTGCACGATCTAAGTATTAATGCCATCGAGATTATGCCAGTGCTGGAGTTTCCGATGAGCTTCTCGTGGGGTTACAATCCTTCGGACCCCTTCGCAGTGGAATCTGCCCTGGGTGGCCCACAGGGCCTTCAGCGGTTTGTGAAAGCGGCGCATGCGCTGGGCATCGCCGTGATCATGGACGTGGTTTACAACCACTTCGGTCCCGGCGATCTCGATCTTTGGCGCTTGGACGGCTGGAGCGACTGGAATCACAACGGTGGCATCTATTTCTATGACAACGACCGCTCGCACACTGATTGGGGCGATACTCGTCCGGATTACGGTCGGCCAGAAGTGCGGCAGTACCTTCGCGACAATGCTCTGTTTTGGCTGAACAAATACCACCTAGATGGTTTGCGTTTCGACTCAGTGAGCAACATTCGCAGCGTCAATGGCCGCGACCTGCCTGATGGGTGGAGCCTCCTGCAATGGATCCACGACGAAATCCGCTCCACGCAGCCATGGAAGATCACGATCGCCGAAGATTTGCAGAATAACGAGTGGATTACCAAGGGGACTGGGGCTGGCGGAGCAGGTTTCAGTTCCCAATGGGACGCCGCTTTTGTGCATCCGATCCGGGATGCAGTCATCGCACAAAGCGATTCGGATCGGAATCTCTATGCCGTCCGCGACGCGCTCTATCATCGCTACAATGGCGACGCAGAGCAGCGGGTGATTTACACGGAATCGCATGACGAAGTGGCAAACGGTCACGCCCGGGTACCGGAAGAAATTTGGCCTGGCAATGCCGGAAGTTGGTTTTCACGGAAGCGTTCTACACTGGGTGTCGCGCTCGTCTTTACCGCCCCCGGCATCCCAATGATCTTCCAAGGCCAGGAATTTCTTGAAGACGAATACTTCCGCGATTCGGCCCCCTTGGATTGGTCGAAGCTTGACAAATACCCGGGTATCAATGCTCTCTATCGCGACCTGATTCGCCTGCGCCGCAACTGGTTTAATCAGACGCGCGGTCTTCGCGGCCAACAAATCAACGTCCACCACGTCAACAACACTGATAAGGTAATTGCATTTCATCGTTGGGAAAACGGCGGACCTGGCGACGATGTGGTAATCGTTGCAAACTTTGGTAACCGCAGCTACGACAGCTACGCGTTAGGCTTTCCACGAGCGGGCGTTTGGCGGGTGCGTTTCAATAGTGACTGGCAGGGTTACAGCTCTGATTTTGGAAACCAGCTTGGCTACGACACCTTCGCCGGCGACGGATCGCGTGACGGAATGCCATTTGAGGCTAACGTAGGCCTTGGTCCTTATTCCGTTCTTATCTTGTCGCAGGATAATCCGTGAAGTATTTTCACGGCCTCGATTGAGCCAAAGGCAATCTGGATAGCATCTGCATTCGTTTTGCCTTTCCCCCTGCCGATTAAACGCTTTTTCGCAGGTTCATTTTTTATGCAGTGTCGGAGCGGTCCAGCGAATAAGGCAGCATCGGATTCAAAGTCAGATTCCAACTACCGAGTCCCGTTTTTGGGGTCTCCCCGCGAAACAATGTTTGGGTAGAAGATTGGTGCTTGAACGGTGATACATTGTATGTACAATGAGTCACCAGAGATGATCAAAATGCTCGTGCGGCACGGAAATTCATTCGCCCTGATCCTAGACAAGCCCGTGCTGGAATTACTTAACGTTGATCCCGCTAGACCTGTCGCAATTTCAACGACCGATGGAAAAAGTTTACTCGTTGCGCCATTGAGTGGCGCTAAGAAAAAAACCGCAAAGCGAACGCGTCCGCGACAACGTTCGAGACGCAGAGCAGAAAAACAAGGAAGCGTATGATGAAAGCAATATCGATCCTGTCGATCGGTGCGCTGGCAGCAATCAGCGCGGGATGTTCAAGCACTAGGCAGAGTGTCTCAGCCACAGGAGAGCGTTATCCGTGGAAGAAAAATATCGTGACAACTGTCTTTTGGATCGGCGAGAAGCCGAGCGCAAACAATCCGGTGCCGAACCGCATAAGCTCATGGGAC
>WNGO01003973.1_pt1 | contig 14974 bp, 11 predicted proteins | sample 5400511 | NCBI WGS metagenome assembly WNGO01 (sample SAMN13153380, study PRJNA577476) | soil metagenome | isolation source: 20 cm soil or saprolite under Garry oak tree replicate 2 | place: USA:California | collected 2016-06-15 | reverse complement strand
GAAGATCGGCCTTTGCGATCAGGATCAGCGTAGATGCGTCGAAGACAATCATTATGACAAAATATGACGAACGTAATTCTAGCAGAAAAGAGATGTAAATAGAAGAACCAAAGGCATTTCCTCACCGCCAAAAAATCGCAGCAAAGGCTTATCGTTCTAACGTTCAACAGCTCGCACTGGCACTGTTCTGCTTCGCGCGGCAACCATTCGGTCGCGAACCGAATGCTCGTCGCTGTGCAAGCTGTTGAGAACTAGGATGTTAGTCGTTCTAGGGATTCGAGCCCATGGTCTGCCAAGGTGACAAGGACGGGTGAAGGAATTTGATCTGATGCTGACAAGCGAGCTAAACTGAAGTTCGCTGACAAGTTAACAGCGAACTTGGATCGGCCGCTTGCCCTCGTATATAGATGTTATTCTCCGCGATTGTTACAGGTCATGTCCCCCAGCTTCGGCTTGCAACCGCCGCGTAAACATCAGAAAATGGGGATGATCCCCGGTAGCTCAACGGTAGAGCATTCGGCTGTTAACTATACGGCCGAACACCATAAGCCCTTGTTTTGGCGTCGGTTAGCTGCCCACAACACGGCGTAGTCGAACAGCCCCTCGAGATGGCGGCGCAAGCTCCCACGCGGGGCGTAGCCGATGCGCAGCTCTTGGATCGTACCAGGATCATGCAGTCCACGTTGTTTCAGATACTGCCGTGCCTCGGGGTAGCGATGGAGTTGCTGTTGATAGAAGACGGCAACTTGCTCGGGCACCGCCGCAGGATCGGCTGGAGCGGCCTCGTGCTGTTGGTTAGCGGCCTATGTCAAGGGCATTGGGAGGACATTGGTCTCCCCGAACGCGGTCATGTTGTGCGAGGCGAAATGGCCGATCCGGAAGCTATGCGGACACGGCGTTCGAGGAGATCGGTCCGCTGGCGGCGGTCACAAGCTTCACATCTCTTCGAACGGGACTTCTGGCCCGAAATAATCCAAGCGGAGTGCAGAACCGTACTGAGACGTTTCCTTACCTAGCGTTGCGTCGTCTATCTAGGTTTAACAAAAGCGCTTGCCGCAAGTCTTTCAACGAGATATAGAAAGCAGTCTGAGCTTCGCGAGAACGTGCAAAGATGACGAGCCTTTGGCAGGACTTTCGTTTCGGCGTGCGGATGCTGCGAAAGAGTTCTGCCTTCGCCATCATTGCCATTCTTACGCTTGCTTTGGGAATTGGCGCAGCCACTACGATTTACAGCGTGGTCGACAGTGTTCTGCTCAACCCCCTCCCTTATAAGAACGCCAACGGATTGGCAACGCCCTCGGTTCTCTTGGCCGACCAAGACACCATCCCGCGGTTCCCTGTCCCAGTTTTCCTGGATTTCAAGGAACAAAACCACACATTCGAAGACGTCATCGGCCTTGCCTACACAGGTGTTCACTACAGGAATACCGGAGCGACGGAACAATTCCTAGGCGGCTGGGTGACGCCAAATACGTTTGAATTTCTTGGCATTGAACCTCTCCTGGGCCGCCAGATCACAAGAGAAGATGGGAAAGCTGGCTCTCCCCCTGTCTTCGCTATCAGCTACACATTGTGGACCAAGCTCTTCCATCGAGACCCAAACGTGCTCTGGGCTACGCTGAATCTCAATGGCGCGCCGAGAACTCTTGTGGCCATCATGCCTCCCCGATTCCGCTTTGGCAGCTGCGAAGTGTGGATGCCGCTGGAATTGCACAGATCCACCTTCATTACTGGATTTGGAGTTCAGCCTAACGAAGTTTGGACGATCGGCCGCCTCAAACCTGGTGTCAGCCTCCAAGCTGCCTCGGCAGATCTTGGAATCGTCGCAAAGCAGTCTGAAAAAACCTATCCCGCATGGTTTCGCGTCGACTACAAGTTAGTGGTCAATTCCTTGAAGGACGAATCCGTGGGCCGCTTCAAATTGACGTTGTTTGCCTTGATAGGCGCCGTGTCGATGTTGCTTTTGATTGCTTGCAGTAATGTCGCGAATCTGCTCCTCACTCGAGCAACAGTGCGCGAAAAGGAAATTCTGATCCGTGCTTCGATGGGCGCAACGCGGAGCCGCCTGATCCGGCAATTGTTGGTCGAGAGTTGTCTATTAGCGGCCGCGAGCTGTATTGCTGGATGTCTATTTGCCTTTTTCGGATTGAAAGGAGTAGCAGCCGCGATTCCGCCGGATAGCATCCCCTCCGAAGTGGCAATCGCGATCAGGCCAGCGACATTGCTGTTTGCCATAATCGTCTCCGCTTTGACCAGCTTACTCTGCGGTCTTGCACCAGCGTTCCACGCTGCGCGCCGCGAATTGCATACTGGCCTTACGGGAAGCGGAAAAGGCACAGGCGGAAGCTTCCGGCACGGAAAGTTACGTTCCAGCCTGGTAGTCGCGGAAGTCGCCCTATCAATCGTGCTGTTGATAGGTACGGGGCTCATGGTACGCAGTCTCCACGCCCTCGAACAAGTGAATATTGGTTTTGACCCCGCACATGTTGTCTACTCAGAACTTTCCTTGCCCGAGGAGCGATACGACAACGCTGACCAAAAGAGAGTGTTCTTTAGAAAAGTGCTGGATCGCTTGGCCATCTTGCCAGGCGTCATCGCCGCTACTGAGGCTAGCTCGTTTCCGCCCTACTCATTCGGGTGGACCGAAGTGCTCATTCCCGGAAAAACGCATTCCGAGCCCTGGGGCACTACCTTTGACTTGTGTAGTGAGGGTTATTTTCAGACTCTAAGTCGAACCTTGCTGCGCGGCAGGCTGCTTTCGCGAAGCGACGTGGAGTCAGCTCGACATGTAACCGTCATCAATCAAACGCTCGCCCGCCGTTACTTCGCGAACGAAAATCCCGTCGGTCAGAGGATTAAGTTCACCACGTTCGAGGAATGGGCGGCGGATTGGCCTCGTGACGCCTACTTTGAAATTATCGGGGTGATCGCGGACGCCAAGAATAATGGCCTGCAAGATGCGCCAAAGCCCGAGGTCTATTTGCCTTATACCATCACGAGTACGGGTCCGCGCGGCATCATGGTGAGCACCGCGGGAAACTCAAGCCTAATCTTGGCAAGCCTTCGACGGGAGATTACGGAAATGGACTCCGATGTGGCCATCTCTGACGACGGAACCATTGAGAGTTTTCTCGGACGCTGGTATTACGCCGGGCCGCAGTTCACTCTCATCATTCTCACAGCGTTCGGCGGTATCGGACTGCTCTTGGTTTTGATTGGCGTCTTTAGCGTCATGGCATACACGGTTTCACTGCAAACGCACGAGATCGGCATCCGAATGGCTTTAGGCGCCCAACAGAACGATGTTCTGCGCATGGTGCTCAAGAAGGGTCTGGGCCTGATGGCAACAGGAACGATTGCTGGATTGGCTGCTGCCCTGGCTTTGACGCGTTTAATGACCAGCCAAATCTGGGGTGTCTCAGCCACGGACCCTTGGACCTTTTCCGCCGTCGCAGCTCTCATTCTCGTTGTTGGCCTCACAGCATGCCTGTTTCCAGCCCGCAAAGCCACGCAAGTGGACCCGCTGGTCTCCCTGCACTACGAGTAACTCAGTTTCGACGAACACTTGAGAAGGAAATAGCTACCTGTGTAGGGCTTAAACAGAGTTCGGGGCGAGTCGTCGGCAACTCTTACCTTGGGATTACTTCAGGCTTGCCCGTAACCCGCTCGCAATCTGGAAGTCGGTGTGCAGAATCGCTAAACATGACGACTGACCGCGGAATTCTGGAGTTCTGACGCGCCGCCGAGATTTCCTATCGAGCCCGCCGCTCACTCTGCTCGCAAGGATGTCATCGGATCAGCGCCGGTTGCACGGCGCGCGGAAGGAAGGCTGGCGAGCGTGGCCGTGCCAACTGCCATGGCCCCCACACCGATAAGGGTAAGCGGGTCCCTAGCGCTCACTCCATACAACAAGCTGTCGAGCACGCCCGCGAACGCCAGGGCGCACCCCAGCCCGATCGCCACGCCAACCACCGTCAGCAACACACCTTGTTTCATCACCATCTTTATTAAATTCCATGAACTCGCGCCCAGATCGCATCCCAAACTCGTGCATCCTCTGGCTCACCGAATAGGAAATCACTCCATAGATGCCAATCGCCGCCAGCAACAACGCCAGCGCAGCAAACAGCCCAATCAGAAATAGTGCGAAGCGCGGCGTGGAGAATTGTTCCTCCGCAATTCGGTCCAGCAATCGTACATGCGCCACGGCGAGGCTAGGATCGAGGTCGCGCACGTTAGTTCGCAGCGCTTCTGTCAGCAACAGTGGGGCAGAATTAGCGCGTAATACAATCGTCATGTTCGCGAACTGAAATGGCTGCTGCAAAACCGGCCACCAAAATGCCGGCTCGGCTCCTTTGCTTTCCGGCGTATCTTTGACGTCTCCCACAACTCCCACCACTCGGAACCAGTCCGACTCCTTCGGTTTGTCGTCAAAGGTGATGCGCTTCCCCACTGCATCTTCTCCGGGCCAGTAACGCCGTGCCATCACATCATTGATGAGCAACACTCGCGGCGTATCCTTTGTATCCCGCTCGTTGAAAAATCTTCCGTGCACCAACGGGATGCCTACGGCTCGAAAGTAATCCGGCGACGCCGTGTGATACCGCGCATGAAATTCTTCATGCGGCGGCGGAGTCTTTCCTTCAATGGTGAATCCTCCCATATTCTCGTCGTACCCCGTCCACGGAAGATCGGTTCCCGCACCCACAGCATGGACTCCCGGCAGCGTACTCAGGTTGGTCAGCAGCCTTTGATAGAAACTTGCAATGTTATCCGTCGTCTTATAATTCGCATTTGGGAGAGCGATCTCAGCCGTCAAAACATGCTCGGGCTGAAATCCGGGATCAAGTCGCAGCAAATTCACAAAACTGCGCAGTATCACTCCCGCGCCCACAAGCAGCAGGCAGGCCAATGCTACTTCGCCCACAACAAGCACGGCGCGCAACCGCGTCTGCCGTCCGCTCCCGGTCGAGCCTCTTCCTCCTTCGTGTAGGCCTTGCTGCGGATCGGTCCGTGAAGCCTGCACGGCAGGAATTAATCCAAAAAATAATCCTGTTGCAACGGCCACTAACGCCGTGAATGCGAATACAAACCCGTTCACATGAATTGCGTCCGTTCTTGGAAACCCCGGAGGCAAAAAGGACACCAGCACGCGCACGCCAACCATCGCAAACAGCGCACCCAAAGCTCCACCAAAGAGCGCAATCAGCAGGCTCTCCGCTAACATCTGCCGCACCAGCCGCCCGCGCCCCGCTCCGAGTGCAGCGCGTACGGCGATTTCTTTCTGGCGCGCAGCCCCCCGCGCCAAGAGAAGATTCGCCGCGTTAACACACGCAATCACCAATACCAATCCAACCGCTCCCAACAGGACCAGCAGCATTTTGTGAACGGGGCCGACAATCTCCTGAAAGAGTGGAACCATATAAATGGTCCAACCCTTGTCACCTTCATGTTGCGAAGCCAACTCGGTCATGATCCCGTTGAAGTCTGCCGCCCCTTGCTCGGCCGTCACACCAGGCTTCAATCGCCCAATTCCCTCGACATAATGCGATCCGCGATTGTTTGGATTTCCGTCAAACGTAAACGGCGTCCACGCATCCACCGTGTCACCATAAGCCACAGAGTTGTACGAATTTCCTGGATGATCCACTCCAGCGGGCATCACGCCCACCACGGTACACGGTTGCGAATCCAGTAGTACCTTGCGGCCTAGAATATCCGCCGCTGCGCCAAACTGATTCCGCCAGACTCGATTACTCAAGATCACTACGTTTCCGTTTCCCGGCCGCTCTTCCGAAAAATCAAATTCGCGCCCGCGCGCTGGCTGCACACCAAGCACGCGGAAATAGCCGGAGCTAATCCGAAACGCTGACAGCTTCACGGGATCGCTACCCATGCCGGAGAGCTGCACATCGGCATGCGTGTACATCGCAAAATTCTCGAATGAGCGGTTTCGCGCTCGAAAATCCAGAAAATCCCATGGATTCACGGGGAACTTCGGATACGATTTGCTGCGGTAGAAGACTCGCGCAATCCGCTCCGCCTGCGGATAAGGCAGCGGCTTCAGCAGAACCCCATCGATCACGCTAAAAATTGCGCTGTTAGCCCCAATGCTCAATGCCAGCGTCAGAACAATCACCACTGTAAATGCTGGACTCTTGCCGAGCATGCGCACCGCGTACCGCAAGTCCTGCAGAAAGTTTTCGAGATATCGTGTTTGGCGCATATCCCGGCACTTCTCCTCGATTTGGCTCACTCCCCCCAACATTCGCGAGGCAGCTTCCCGTGCTTCGCGCGCGTTCATACCAGCCGCGATGTTTTCTTCGGTCTGGCGCTCAATGTGATAGCGCAACTCTTTATCGAGCTCCGTCTCCACCCGCTGCCGCTCCGCCAGCGAGCGAAACCTCATTCGAAGCACGTCCCACCAGCGCCCGGTCTTCATGTCACACCTCCTACGCGGCGTTGATCACCAGCACCACGGCGCTCGACAATCGTTGCCATTGTTCCAGCTCCTTATCGAGCTGCGCTCGCCCTGCTTTCGTGAGGCTGTAAAACTTCGCTTCTCGCCCGCTTTCGCTTTCACGCCACGCGCCGCGTACCCAACCCTGCTGTTCGAGCCGGTGCAGCGCCGGATACAGAGCTCCCTGCGTCACCTGCAGCACCTCTTTGCTCACTTGCTGAATCCGTTTTGCGATGGCCCATCCGTGCATCGGCCCAAGTGCGATGGTCTTGAGAATCAGCAGATCAAGAGTTCCCTGAATTAGGTCGGATGGTTTGCTCATAGAGAACGCATCATACCTAAATCAATTACAGGTGAACACCTAAATTATCGACAATAAGATCAGCACGACAGAAGACCAGAGGTGGCATGCCGGCAACATACCTATGGCGCGGACGGCCGAGCAGGAAAATGCGCACCATCGCCGGCGAAAGACGCCGCCGTGCAGGCAACTCCCGGATGGTCGGCATAACCGGCCAATCTCTTCCATAAACCGTTGCACACAGCTCAAGGATTCGGCTCGATGCCGATGCGATCGTTGACCGCTGATCGAATCCGCTGTTTGCAGCCAAGGTAGCGTTCGGTCGTTTGGACTGAAACGTGCCCCAAAAGAAATTGGATCTGCTCTAACTCGCCTCCCGATGCGTGGCAGAGCCGAGCACAGGTCCGCCGCTCATGCCGTGATCGGCATGAGAGGAGCTGGACTATGCCGCCTGGAAAATTATGCCGAGTCGCCCTTCGAACCCATTGTGGTTCGCGGGGTTTCCTCTCCGACGACTCGGCATAGTTTTGACACGCTTACAGACTCTTCAGGAACTTCAAGACGGGGTCTTCTGGATGGTAACGTCCCGTTTTCGTTCCATTCCAAGAGTGCGATCGACGACGTATCGACGCCACCCTGAAGATACTGAGCGCCGTCGGCACTCAATCGGCCGCCGCGCGCGTTCGGGAACACGATATCTTCCCGACCGCGCGGTGGCTCTCGGAGCCAACCACGCAAAACGTCAACCAACAGATCCTCGTCATTCCTGAGCGCCAGCCGATGAGAGCGGTAGCGTAGAACGACCGTTCGATTGAATGCCAAACGCGGCTCCGAACAGTACCAATCAACGAACTCGTCGATCGCGTGACGATATCCCCTTTGGGCGTCAGCGGAGGTGAGACTGTTCAACACTGCGGCCTTCGCGTGTTCGAGATCGGGCAGGCACAGGATGGATTTGGTACTGCCGCGCCTTCTTCTGGAACTTGGCTTCTGCTTCATGACCAGTGGCCTCCATGCCACCGATCAATGATCAGAGGGGTGCCGGACGATAGGATCAGAGTTGCCCGGGCACGATGCTGCGAACACTCTCTCCTTGACAAACTAGGAGAGCGCCACTATCTTCTCCTAGACGCGCAAGGGGAGGTCATGCAAAAACAGATCGATCTGCTGCAAGGCACTCTGGACATGCTGATCCTCAAAGCCGTCTCGCTCGGCCCGCTGCACGGCTACGGTATTCTTCTCCGCATCCAGCAGATCTCGAAAGATCGCCTGGAAATTCAACAAGGCTCCCTGTACCCAGCGCTGTACCGGCTGGAGCACCAGGGATGGATCGCCAGCGCATGGGGCGAGTCAGAAAACAAGCGCAAGGCCAAATATTACCGGCTCACCGAGGCTGGGAAACGCAGATTTCAAACCGAAGCCGAGAAGTGGAATCGCATGACGGACGTGATCGCTGGAATCCTCGGGACGAAGCCGGAGGAAGTATGACTCTGTGGAGCCGCCTTCATTCTTGGATACGCGGAACTCTCGGACGCTCTCGGATGGAGAGCGAAATGGATTTCGAACTGCGGTTCCACATCGAGGCGTACGCGGAGGACTTAGTCCGCACCGGCGTCCCTCGCCAAGAAGCGATGCGTCGTGCACGACTGGAATTTGGTGGAATCGACCGGGCCAAGGAGGAGTGCCGCGAAGCCCGTGGTGCCAACATCATGGAAACGCTGCTCCAGGATCTGCGGTACGGCGCGCGCATGCTGCGCAAAAATCCCGGGTTCACCGCCGTTGGGGTTCTCACGCTTGCTCTCGGCATCGGCGCAAACACCGCCGTCTTCAGTCTTGTCGACGGCATTCTTCTAAGGCCACTCCCGTTCGCGATGCCGCAGAATCTCGTCAGCGTTACCGGCACCTACCCCAAGGGCGCATTCGTTGCCATGCGCGAGGAGATGCAATCGCTCGACGCCGCTGCCTACTTTGAGGGCCACGAATTCAACCTCACCGGCCGCGGTGAACCGCTCCGTCTCTCTGGCGTGCTCGTCTCAGCGGAATTCTTCTCGGTCTTGGGCGCACGCCCCGAGCTCGGGCACCCGTTTTATCCCGGTGATGACAAAGCCGGCCAGGACAATTACGTCATATTGAGCCACGTCCTCTGGCAGCAGCGCTTCGGCAGCGATCCCTCCATCATCGGCCGTTCCATCGAACTGGAAGGCGTCGGCCGCCAAGTCGTCGGCGTGATGCCCGCGGACTTCCACTTTCCCTCTACGAAAACGCAAGTGTGGATTCCTCTCCACCACGATCCTCGCGACACCATCGCTTATTGGGCCGGTGATTTCATGCCCATCATCGGCCGCCTGCGTTACGGTTCAACCATCAATCAGGCGCGCATCGAGATTCGCATGTTTCAGTCGCGCGTATTCAAGCTTTTCCCTTGGCCCATGCCCGCCGCTTGGAACGCCGATGTCAGTGTCGTTGAATTGCATTACGGCATGGTGGCGGACGTGCGCGGCCGTCTCTTCCTGCTTCTAGGAGCCGTCGGTTTGATTCTCCTAATCGCCTGCGTCAACGTCGCCAATCTCGCGCTCTCCCGCGCCGCCACGCGTGAAAAGGAAATCGCCGTGCGCAGCGCTATGGGCGCAGAGCGAGGCCGCGTGGTCCGCCAGCTTCTCACGGAAAGCGTTTTACTTGCTTTTCTCGGCGGGTTGCTTGGAATTCTTCTCGCCGTAGAAGGCCTGCAGCTACTCAAAGCCGCGCTTCCTGCAGACACGCCGCGCCTCGCCGATGTGCATGTCGACTGGCGCGTTCTCGCGTTCACCGCCAGTCTCGCCGTCCTGACGGGTCTTCTCTTCGGCCTTGCTCCCGCTCTTCATTCATCGCGCGCCGCTCTCACCGAATCGCTCAATTCCGCCGGCCGCGGCGCGGCCGTATCCATCTCTCAACGCTTGCGCAGCGGTTTGGCGATCGCCGAAGTTGCCTTCGCCGTGCTTCTCGTCATCGCCGCCGGTTTGCTCATTCGCAGTTTCTTGGCGCTTTCCCGCATCGATCCCGGCTTTCGCGCCGAGCGCCTCCTCACTGCGCGCGTCACTCCCAGCCAGGAATTCTGCAGCGATTCCTCGCGTTGCATTTCCTTCTACCGCGAACTTCTCGATCGCATGCGGGCCGTTCCCGGCATCAAGTCCGGCGCTTTCGTCAACACGCTTCCTCTTGGCGGACGTGTCGCCAAGCGCTCCCTCGAAATCGAAAATGAAGTCATCTCTCCCGGCCTCTCCATGCCGCTTTTTTGGATGGATGTCGTCACGCCCGATTACCTCAGCCTCATGAGGATTCCCGTCCTTGCCGGCCGCGGTTTTACCTCCGCGGACGATTCCGGGAATCCTCCCGTCGCCATCGTGACCGCCTCCACCGCCCGCCGCTTTTGGCCGGGTCAAAGCGCCATTGGTTCGCACGTGCGTCTGAGCGGCGACAAAGAGTGGCATACCGTCGTGGCCATCGTCTCCGACGTGCGTGCCTATGACTTGCAAAAGAATGTTCCCGATTGGATCAACGGCACGATCTACTTCCCGTACACCACAAAAGCCACCCTCGAAGGTGGACGCGTCCCTTCTGAGATGATCGCTGTCGTTCAATCGAGCCTTGAAGAATCGCAAGTGCAGGATGTTCTGCGCCGCACCATCGCCAGTCTCAACCCTGAAGTCCCCGCTAGTGAAGTCAAGCCGATGCGCGCCATTGTTTCTGAATCCGTCTCCACGCCCGCGTCCACTACCTTTCTCTTTGTCGCCTTTGCCGCGCTTGCGCTCGCTCTGGGCCTCATCGGCATCTACGGCGTTCTCTCCTTTCTCGTTTCCAGGCGCACTCGCGAAATCGGCATTCGTCTCGCCCTCGGCGCGCAGCGTCGCGATGTTCTCTGGCTCGTCATGAAGGAAGGCGCGAGATTCTCGCTGATCGGAATCGCTCTCGGCCTGGCTTCCGCCCTCGCCATCACACGCCTTCTCGCCAGTGAACTCTACGGTATACGTCCCGCCGACCCCCTCACCTTCGTCGCCACCGCTATCCTTATGACAGCCGTCACGCTCCTGGCCTGCTACATTCCCACTCGCCGCGCCATGCGCGTCGATCCACTCATCGCGTTGCGCCATGAATAGTGTCGAAACGGAAGGGCGAAGAGCAGTGTTTGGCCCCTTTGTGGAGATTGTCGAGACTGTCGCGACTTCTGCATTGGCCTCACGTCACATTCCGGGCGTATCGTTGGCAACTCTTACCTTGGAACCTTGGGATTACTTCAGGCTTGCCGTCATCCGCCAAGTGGGGAAATCCTTACAACATAGTTCTACACTTCGCGACTTGAATAGCAGTTCTACTGCTCCCGCAGCGCTTCTGTAGGCTCCAATCGCGCCGCGCGCCACGCCGGCCCCGCGCTCGCAAGCAGCGCCACCAGAAGAAGCACGCCGCAAGCCGTAGCCACTGTGAAAGGATCAAACGACCGAACTCCATAGAGCATGTCTGCAGCGACTCGCCCGAAAATTGCAAATCCGCCCAGCCCCACGACCAAACCAATCGCCGCCAAAATCAGCCCGCGCCGCACCACAAGCCCGAAAACATCTCCCTGTTGCGCCCCCAACGCCACGCGCAGCCCGATTTCAAACGTGCGCCTCGCCACCATTTCCGAAAGTGCCGCATACAAACCCACCGCCGCAAGCAATAGCGCCGACGCCGCGAAACATGTCAGCAGCCCCGTTTCAAAACGCGTCGACGCCGTCGACTCTGTGATGAGCTCGTCGATCGTAGCCACCGCAAAGATCGGCAAACTGCGATTGAGCCCCGCAACCACCGAACGCACGGAATTCATGTACCCCCGTGGCTCACCCGAAACCCGCAGGATCACGCCGTGAGGCCAAAACGGCGCCTGCTCGTAAACCACGAAAAATTCCGGCTTGGGCGCCTCGGTAAGATTCGTGGTCCGCATTCCCGCAACGACTCCGACAATTTCATACCAGGTCGGTGCCTGTCCGTACTCAACGAAGTCCGGCTGAATCGATTTGCCCACCGCATCTTCGGTCGGGAAAAACTCTCGCGCAAACTCCTGATTCACAACCACGACCCGCTTCGCATTCTGATCATCTCGTTGGTCAAACGTGCGCCCTCTCAACAAAGGAATTCGCAGCGTCTCGAAATAATGCGGCGCGACCGTGACTCGATTCGACACCGGCATGTCGCTCAAATCGATCGGTCTGCCCGCGATGCTGAATCGGCTCGTGTTGTCGTAACTGAAAGGAATCGGATAACCGCTGCTCACCGACTCCACGCCCGGAATCGCGGAGAGAAGCGAGTATAATTGTCGAAAAAAAAGCGCCGCTTTGTCCGGCGGATATTCCACCCCCGACATTCCCAATCGCAACGTCAGGACGTGATGCGGATCGAAGCCCGGCTGCACGCGCATCGTTTCGACGAAGCTGCGGATGAGCAAACCCGAGCCCGCCAGCAGCACCAGGCTGATCGCCGTCTCCGTAATCACCAGCATCCCGCGCAATCGATGTTCGTTGCGCCCGCCGCTGATTCCGCGCCCCGCCCGCCACAGCCCCGAAGAGTCCGAACGCGACGCGCTCCACGCCGGGAACACTCCGAACCCAACTCCCGTCAGCAATGACACGAGAAACGCAAACGCCAGCACGATTCCGTCGATCTGCACATGTGCGAGCCTCGGTATATCCGCCGGAGCAAGTCCCTGAAATGTCTTCAGTACGACAAACGCGAGCGCGATGCCGACGACCCCACCGCAGCAAGCCAGCACCGTGCTCTCGACTAAAACCTGCCGCACGATGTGCGAAGGCCTTGCCCCAAGCGCTACCCGAACGCCAAATTCATGACGTCGCGCAAATCCTCGCGCAAGCAAAAGTCCGGCAACGTTCGCACACGCAATCAGCAGCACCGCCGTCACCGCTGCAAAAAGCAAATACAGCGGCTGCCGATAATCGCCGCTGACGTACTCGAGCAACGGTTGAACCGCAACTCCAAACGCATTGCGATCCTCCGGATACTGCTCCGCAAGGCTTCGTTGAATCCCATTCAGTTCCGCTCGCGCCTGCGCCAGACCGACGCCGCGCCGGAGCCGGCCAATCACTTGAACCGTTCTGTCGTTGCGTTGCGATGCCGGACTGATCGTTTCCTTCTGCGGCATGCCGCTCGGACCGACGCCCGAGTAGCTTGCCCGCAAGAATGTTGCCCAGAAACCCGGCGGCTCACTCGCACCAGGAAAGCTGAATCCCGCCGGCATCACGCCGACGATGGTCGCGACTCGGTCACTCAGCGTAATGTGTCTGCCGATAATGTCGGGTGAAGAATGAAACTCGGCCACCCAGAACTGGTGGCTGAGAATAATCGGATGGCTTTCATCCTTTTCGTCGTCCAAAGTAAACGAACGCCCCAGTATCGGCGCCACGCCGAGCACCCGAAAAAAATCCGCCGAGACGAACTCCGCCTCGATTTGCCGCGGTGGTTCGCTTCCAGACGGGGTGAACCTTCTCGTCGTCCCGTATGCGTACGAAGCGACCGCCTCGAGCGTTTGGCTCTGTTGCCGCCAATCAAAAAAATCCGGAAACGAAACATCATCCAGAATTCCACGCAGCAACACTCCGCTCACCACGCTGAATATCGCCGTCGTAGCCCCGATACCCAGCGCCAGCGTAAGCACCACAATCAAGCTGAACCGGAAATTTGTCCTCAATTGCCGAAGCGCAAAAGCAATATCCCGATACATTCAAGGGACTCCTTGCCACACCATTCTAATGGTCACACCGCCGACTGAAGCGGCCCCACCCACGGCCACAATAGATGACGCTCAAGTCCGGGATTGGTCGCGACCCAATAAGTTACCTTCTTGCGGATCACGCCTTACCTGCTATCTCGATACACAAAAAGTATAGTCTCCTGGCCAACGGCGTTTGCTCAAGCAGACTGCCCAAACGTCAGCGATGAGGGACTGACTCTCCAACCCTTAGCTCGGAGAGAAGATCAGACAGCTTACCAGGCCGCATCCAGCTTTGCCGATCCAGCCAACTTTTTTCAACTCCGGAAGGAATGTATTTGTTGAAGTGCAGAACCCAAATCTTGGATTGGCGATCCTCACCAAGGATTGGCCTTTCCGCAAACAGAGTGTAATTGTTGCCTTCCAAACGAAACTCAGCTCTGCCAAAAAGCACTTCACATGCAGTAGCCCCCTCGAAAGGCTCAAGCGCAAAAATGAACAAATCCTCCGGTGCTGCGAACAAGGCTATCGCTGGGTTTCCGCGAACGCCGCGGTACGTGGCAGCACCTTGTTTTAGATTCACCAGAACCCGATCGTCGCGCAAAAGAGCAGGAGCCATTAGACTAATTTCACCCATTTGTGGCCACAATGAATGCGGCGCCATGGGCTTCGATGGGTTGCCTGCTTCATCAGAGACTGCTCCCACAAGCGAGAGCATACCTCCACCGTCGATGGGAAGGCTCAAGCTCTCCATGGGAACGTAGGTGTACTCGCGTGACCGAGCGGATTGGAGTTCTTTCTCAGAAGTCTCGCGGTCCACTCTCCCCGGATACGACTTAGCTCTCACCCTCACCAGTGCCACGCCGCCGCGAATCTCTTCGACCTCGATGCTGGCCGCGATGGTCACATTGTCGTTGGGGAAGTGTACGAGTTGGCGCGACCCTGGGTGAGCCGTATCCGTGCTCATCCCGCGTACGTCGCCCTCGCCAGTGACAACGTATTGGAACGAGGGACTCACACTGGGGCTACGAGCGCCGCCCGCAAACACTGCAACTACTGCTGCAGAGAACCCGGCGACAACGATCCTCTTCATGCGCGTAGACTAACACCACCGACTGGGGCCGTCTACTTGGACCTGATAGTCGGGAAACGTCCAAGTTCAACTTGCGAGGTCCGCCGGGCTGTTTATCCAAAACACTGGAAGGGCGACTGTCCCACTGATGCGGTTCCTGCGAAGCCTTTGATAGGAATTAGGAATTATGTGGCGTCGGGGGATGAGGTTTTGCCGAGCGGATGCATACGAACGGTCCTCGACGCCACATAATGCCCGACCCCACATAAGACTAATGGGGAGCTATTTCCCAAACGCCGTTCGTGGACCGTAAGGTCGGCGAGCCATTTGTCCCGGATGCCGACTTACACGTCCGCTTCGCTTGCGCGTCGGATTCTTGTTCATGAGAGGGACGCTTAATAAAGGCCA
>WNGO01001704.1_pt1 | contig 14974 bp, 12 predicted proteins | sample 5400511 | NCBI WGS metagenome assembly WNGO01 (sample SAMN13153380, study PRJNA577476) | soil metagenome | isolation source: 20 cm soil or saprolite under Garry oak tree replicate 2 | place: USA:California | collected 2016-06-15 | reverse complement strand
ACTTCAAATCGGCTGAACGCTATCCACTGGGCAAAGGCTCTCCACTCGATTCCACCGTGGCCGCCATCAATTCCTCATTAAATCTCGAGAACATCGAAAACACATTCCAAATCAACGCGACAAAGACCGATAAAGGTTATGAGCTGGCGTTGTTACCGCGCACTGCTTCGATGAAGCGCGTGTTTCAAAAGCTTGATTTGCACATCAACGAAAACCTGCGGGTCGAACGCACCGATATGCTGCTGCCGAACGGCGATCGAATCGTGACGATGTACTCCAACCAAACACGCGCGCCGGTCCCTGCTTCCACTTTCGAATTTAAGCCGCCAGCCGGCACCGAGGTAAGCACGCCGCTGGGACAGTGATGAACAATGTCGAAGCACCCGCCTCCGCTGGACTACGGCGCGGCAGGCGAATGTCGAATACCGAAGGAATAATTAAACGCCACGGCGTCTGACACAGACGCCCTACAAAGTCGTATTTCGACATTCGTCATTGGGATTTCGACATTCTCAAGGTTCGTCTTTTTCTCGACGACATGGCCGCTCAAGTCTTATAAGAATGGTGTCATGCGGCGCGTTTGCTTCGCAGTTCTTGTTGCCATTCCGACAACACTTTGGGCAGAGCCCTCGCCCTCACCGAACCATATCATCTCTCGTATTCCGCGGCAGGCTGTTCAATCGACTGCGATTGCAAAAGTTGGCTACAGCAAGCGGCAGCACATTCTCGAAATCGAGTTCGTGAATGGTGCTATCTATCGATATCTCGGTACCACGACTTGATGTTGGCCGATTCAAAAGCTCGCTTTTATGACGCGAACATCAGGCGGCACTACCACTCCGTTATGATTCGGCCGCGGCACAAGAATGACGTCCACAACTAAATCCCAAAAGTTCCGCGACTGTTGAAACCGCGTCGGCATTTCAGGCTCAGAGAACTGAGCGAAAAATTCCGTCTCACCCCAACCGAAAGACGAGTAGCCTTATTTGTTCTCGCGGCGTTCCTGCTCGGATTGGTGACGAAATGTTATCGCGACGGTCATCCCTCCCCTGCCCCGGCCCAATCTAATCCTGGCAGGAGCCGGGCGTCGGCTTCGCCTTGGGCTAAGGCTGACCATCAACGGAGACTGAACGCCAGCGAAGCAACAAGGCGAATGCAAAGATCCGCAGAAAAACATAACTTGCCAGATTCAGGGCCTGAACAAGAGTATTAGCAAAAGTAACAAGACGGAAACTCACTCCCCCCGCATCGTGTTTGCGAAAGCCATTGTTCCCACAGATCGTCCCGGTGTGACCGATCACGTTGACGCCTTCACGAAGCAAATTTGTGAAGTCATCGTAGGCAAGAATCAGGCGGTAAAACTGGCGGTCGCCTGTTTGCTCGCGCGCGGTCATCTTTTGATCGAGGACATCCCAGGCGTCGGCAAGACAACTCTTTCTCAGGCCTTGGCACGCTCGCTGGCGCTCGCCTTTCAACGCATCCAATTTACAAGTGACCTGCTGCCGGCAGATATTCTTGGGAATTCCATCTTCGATCGAAGCGATCAACGCTTCGTGTTTCATCGGGGCCCACTCTTTTCGCAGGTGGTGTTGATCGACGAGGTCAATCGCGCAACTGCCAAAACGCAAAGCGCATTATTGGAAGCAATGGAAGAACAGCGCGTTTCCATCGACGGCGTAACCTATGACTTGCCCGAGCCGTTCTTTGTGATCGCGACACAGAATCCGCAACACGCCATCGGTACTTTCCCGCTGCCCGAATCTCAGCTTGATCGGTTTCTGATGCGGATCGAGCTGGGCGTGCCCGACCGCGCCAGCGAACGCGCCATGCTGCTCGGCATGGATCGCCGCGACATGCTTAAGGAATTGAAGCCGGTAATTAGCCCACAGACATTGATCGAGATTCAAGATAATGTGCGAAAGGTGCACGCGTCGCAGGCGCTGCTCGATTATCTGCAGGATTTGCTTGACGCGTCACGACAACGTCACGGCACCGGCTTATCACCGCGCGCAGGTCTGGCTCTACTGCACGCATCGCAGGCCTGGGCGCTGATACAAGGACGCGACATGGTGCTTCCCGAAGACATACAAGCCGTGGGGATTGCAGTCATGGCGCATCGACTGGGACACGATATCGAACAACCGGGTCAAAGTGGACGCACTTTTGCTGATAATCTGCTTCACAGTGTCCCGGTCCCGTGAAAGCGAGAAGGCTTCCGCTCGTTTATCCGACTGTTAGTTTTGCAGGGCTCATTTTTGTGCTGGGGGCGATGTGGTACGCGGCGTCGAGTCAAAACAGCGCGGCAATCTACCTGCTTCTGTTCGGACTGACGGCGGTCTTCTTGGTTTCAATCCCGCACACGCTTCTCAATCTGGCAGGCGTGACAATAACACTCGAATCCGTACATCCAGCGTTTGCAGGTCAAGAGGTCTCGCTGCCGGTCGAGATCGCGAACAGCTCCCGCAAAACGCGCCATGGAATTGAGTTGGCGCTCTTAGATTCAAGCAGGAAGCGCAAACGCATCGACTACATTCGAGCCAATAAAGCAGCCCGGGTGACGCTGCGATTTCCAGCGAAGCAGCGCGGCGAACATAAGGTGGGAACGTTATGCCTGACCAGTGTTTATCCGCTCGGTTTCATTTGCCATCTGAAGAAATTTACGCCTTCTCAAAGCTACATTGTTTATCCTAAACCCGGGGGAGATGTTCAGCTTCCCGCAAGTTTCGTGCGACGGCCGGACAACCAGCCAGTGACGGATTTTGGAGAAGGCGATGATTTTTCGGGAGTGCGCGACTACGTGCCCGGCGAGTCCCAGCGTCACATCGATTGGAAAGCTGTGGCTCGCGGCCAGCCGCTCATGACGAAACAATTTACAGCTGAAGCGGAGGGCGTGGTGTATCTCGATTTTTTTGCTCTCCACTTTGCCGATACGGAAGAAAGGTTGTCGCAGCTCGCACTTTGGGTAATCGAAGCTGAGCGCGCACAGCGTCCTTACACTCTTCGTCTTCCAGGCGCTGAAATTCCGCCGGCTGTTGGGCAATCGCATTTTCACCAGTGCCTGCGCGCACTCAGTCTATTTCAGTTAAAAGAGCATGAGTAAGAGTAAGACTAACAGGGATAGGAGTATTCCACGGGTGCCATTGCTTTGGCTCGCGGCCGCGTTGCTCTTCACGTTGCCTCCAATGTTCGACTCTCTCGCGACTTGGGTCCCCTGCCTCTTTCTCATCGCACTCGCAATGAAATTCTGGATGGAGCCAAAAGGGTACCGGCTGCGCTCTGCAATTTTTAAACTGATGCTCGCGGCGGCGGCACTGTTCGCCATCTTTGCCAGCTATGGTTCCCTGAACGGCATTGAGCCGGCTATATCTCTCCTTGTCGTTCTCATGTCTCTAAAGGTTCTCGAAGCACATACCAGACGCGAGTTTCAAGTCATGGTGATGATCGGGTGGGTGCTTTGCCTTTGCGGATTTTTTCTTTCCCAAGACTTCGGAATGGCTCTTTGCCTCCTGGCTGCATTCGCATCGCTGCTTGTGGCATTGATCCAGTTTCATCGCGGATCATCACCTGGCGCTTTCTGGCCTCCACTGGGCTCGGCTTCAAAACTTCTTGCTCAGGCAGCGCCGCTCGTCGTCCTCTTGTTCCTCTTGTTTCCCCGAGTCAATCCCGGATTCCGGTTTGAACTTCGCGCGATCCGTTCGGCAAGCACCGGGTTTTCCGATCGACTCTCTCCGGGCAGTATCGCGGCGCTTGCAAATTCCTCGGACATTGCCTTTCGCGCGGAGTTTCCTGGCAATACCACGCGGCCAACCGGACCCATGTATTGGCGTGGGGCCGTCATGTGGCAATGCGACGGCATGGAATGGCGAGCCCCATACGCGCCCTCGTCAATGTCTCGCTCGTCCACGGAATCTATCAGCGGCAACTCGGTTCAGCAGCGTATCATGCTCGCGCCCCATGGTGCGCGCTGGATGTTTGCGCTTGATCGACCGTCTGACACTCCTCGCGGTGCAATGCTTGTACGGGGCGATTATCTCTGGAGCTTTCAACCGATTCGAAAAGCTCGCCGGTACGAGGTCGTTTCATCTCCCGAGTCCGCGCGAAAAGAATTGGGGCCGAAAGAACGTAGGGAAGCGCTCGAGCTTCCGCCATCGATTAGTCCGGCCGTGCGCGAGCTTGCAGAATCGTGGGCCGCAAAGAATTCGAATCCGCGCATGATCATAAACAGCGCGCTCCAGTTTTTCCGGACGGAAGGGTTTACCTATTCTTTGTCGCCCGGCGAATTCAGGAAGGACGATCTGGAACAATTTCTGTTTCATCGGCGCGTTGGCTTTTGCGGGCACTACGCCGCCAGCTTCGCTACTTTGATGCGATTGGCTGGAATTCCCGCGCGTGTCGTTGTCGGCTATCTGGGCGGTGAGTACAACGAGCTGGGCCATTTCGTTCTCGTGCGCCAGGCGGACGCACACGCGTGGTGCGAGGTCTGGCTTGCAGGCAACGGATGGATGCGAGTGGACCCCACCACGGCGGTTGCGCCCGGGCGGGCAGGCCTCGACCTGACCTCGTTTTTAGAGGGGCGTGTTGCTTCGGGGCAAATGGAAGCTCGTCAAAGCGCGTTCCTCACGCGGTTAGCACGTTCCCCACTATTCACCGACATTCGTTTTGCCTGGGAAACACTGAACTACCAGTGGGACACCCGGCTCCTTGCCTTCGACGCCGACGTCCAGGAAGTATTTCTGGACTCCATCGGACTCGCCAAGCGCGGCCCGTTCGTACTCATCATGGAAATCCTGATTGCAGCAGTGGCACTGCTCGTAATCTATTTCAGCTGGATGCAATTGCGTTCGCGCTCACGCGCGGACCGGGTAAAGGCGTTGTATGAACGTTTTTGTCGAAAGGCCGCCCGCCTTGGTGTGCGACGCGATCCATGGGAAGGCCCCTCGGATTTCTCAAACCGAGCGGCACTGTTATTGCCTGGCGAATCCGGGCGCATTCAGCAGATCTCGAATAGCTACATCGCGTTGCGCTATGCGCCCGAACCCGCCGCCATCGTTCTGGACAGGTTCGCGAAGGAAGTGAGTGCGTTTGCCGGCCGTTAATGGCTGGTTGGATAGTGAGTATGCGCCGATTGATGCAATACGCCCGGACATCGAGAGGGTAGATCCCGCGATGTCGAACTGGTTCAGACAGTCGTCTGAATTGGCAGCCTGAGCGTTTGGCTGCCTATACATATTTTTCAGGAACTGGATGCTCAGGACCTTCCTGCTGCCAGTAAATGCTCACGATCCACCAACGGGTGCCGTCGTTGAACAGCTGAATGCTGTTTATCCCACGCATGAACGGCTTGGCATCGCTTGGATCGTGACGCGATTCGTAAGTGCTCCACACGTGAGCAATTCGGCCAAACTGTTCGGTTCGCCGCGCGATCTCCGTTTCATAAAATCCAGCTTTTTCAAAGAGTGGTTCTGCCCGCGCAATGAATCCATTTACGTCCAAAATATTCGGCGCAAGATCGACGTCGTTTCTTCCGGGGACGCTCGCGGTCGGAATGAGACGTGCGCCTGGATAAAACAACGACCGTTCCCTGTCCCAATCGCGTTTTTTTCCCGCCGGTCCTGAGATCACATCGTAAGTCGCCTTGATAATCGCATCGATAGATTCCACGTCGCTTGCCTTTGGTTCGCTTTTCATATCAAACACACGCGAGCACTTTCATCGCCGCGTTGTGCCCGGGAATTCCGCTCACGGCGCCGCCCCGTAACGCGCTCGAGCCGCAGAAAAACACATTTTCGTGTTCAGTCTCGACACCCCAGCTACCGGCCTGCTCTTTGCGCTCAGCAAACGGAAACGTCGGCGCGTTCTGAAAGATGTTCCCATGATACATTCCCAATGCGTCCTCAATATCCACCGGGCTCTTGCTTTCGATACAGGCCCGGCCATCACCCGATACGGCAAAACAATCTTCAATCGGCTCTTCCAGCCACTGGTTTACGCTCGCAAGAAATTTCTTCTCCGCTTCGCGGCGCACGTTCTCATTGTCTCTGGCGAATAAACTCCACGGCGCATCGAGTCCGAACAACGTCATCGTATGAAATCCCTGCTCACGCAGATCTGGCGCGAGGATGCTGTTGTCAGTCAGCGTGTGACAATACATCTCGCACGGCATCTTCTGCGGTAGCCGGCCTCCAGAGGCTTGATCGTAGCTGACATTCATTTGTTCGTAGCCTTCGTCGCTATGAAACGTCCCGCAAAACGCTTCGGTCGCCTGGTATTTTTTCGCCTTCAGCTTTGGCAATCGGCGCAGGAGCATGTTTATCTTGAACACGGAACCTTCATCGGTGCGATCCGGTTGAAGTAATCGGCCGGTAAATTTTGCCAGCACGTTCCGCCCAAAGTTCACCAACAGAAATCGCGCATCCACGGTCTCGTGTTTACCATCCACGCGAAATTCGACGCTGCGTTGCTTCCCCGTCACGTTCAAGGCGTGAACATCGACATTCGTTAGTATTTCGGCGCCCGATTGACGCGCTGATCGCTCCAATTCGGACGACACCGCACCCATCCCACCGACCGGCACCTTCCATTCGCCTGTCTTGTTTCCGATGAGGTGATAAAGAAAACAACGGTTCTGCACAAGCGAGGGATCGTGCGGATACGTGAACACGCCAATCTTTGCATCAGTGAAGACAAGCCCGCGCACCAAGTCGTTCCGTAGATGACGCTCAATCGCGGTGCCCAGCGGTTCCTCAACCAGACTGCGCCACGCCTCTCGCGAGGTTTCATCAACATCAAATCGGCGCGCCATTTCCTGTTTGGCAACGAGCGGCTCCAACATCGAGTCCCAAATCTGCTCGGCAAAAACGCGCGGCAGATCATAAAACTTTTTCAGACGCTCGAACTCAGCGTCGTTTCCAGTCAGCTCCACGATCGATTTCCGGCTCACGTCCTGTTCAAGGTTGCTCAAGACAAGCGCGCCATGCTGACCATGGTTTACGTACGGCGTATATGACGCAATCGCGCGTCGGCGCAGCTCGAGATTCAGACCGAGGTCGCGAATGATTTTCTCTGGGAGCAAACTGACCAGATAAGCGTATCGCGACAGTCGTGCGTCATAGTCCGGAAATAATCTTTGCGAAGTAGTTGCCCCGCCGACGTAATCATTTTTTTCCAGCAGCAGCACACTCAACCCGGCGCGCCCGAGGTAACTTGCGGCAACAAGCCCATTGTGACCTGCACCGAGAATGACCACGTCATACCGCGATTTCATTTTGAGTTCGTCTCCGGTTTGATGCTTACATCAAAACATCGCCCATCAAACATCAAACATTTCTTAGTGCATGGCGTTTTTCAGACGCTCGTGTAAGGCTGGCCGGCCGCGACTGAATTGCTGTTGCGCGTTGCTCTCATTCTCGTCACGCTCGAAATGTGAAAGATTTGGCTGAGCCGGAACCTCTGTCTGCGACGAGCGTTTCTCCGGATCCGCATGCGCCGATCCCGAAGCAGATCCGCTACATCATCGGGAACGAAGGATGCGAGCGCTTCAGCTTTTACGGGATGCGGAACATTCTGACGGTTTTCCTCGTCTCATCTCTGCTTCTTTATTTGCCTGAGGCCGACCGCGCACGCGGCGCGAAGGACGTATTTCACACGTTCGTGATTGGCGTTTACTTTTTCCCGTTGCTGGGCGGCTGGCTGGCCGACCGCTTTTTCGGCAAATACAACACGATCTTCTGGCTGAGTCTCGTTTATTGCCTGGGTCAGGCGTGCCTGGCGATGTTTGTCACAAACCGCACCGGCTTCTACATCGGTCTCGGACTGATCGCGCTCGGCTCCGGCGGCATCAAACCGTGCGTGGCCGCATTTGTCGGCGACCAATTCGATCAGACGAACAAGCATCGAGCCAAGGTCGTATTCGACGCTTTCTATTGGATCATCAACTTCGGATCGTTCTTTGCTTCGCTTTTTATGCCGCTGTTTCTGCGACATCTCGGACCCGCGGTTGCATTCGGGGTTCCCGGTGTGCTGATGTTCATCTCTACCGCCATCCTGTGGGCCGGGCGCAAAAAGTACGTGATGATTCCGCCCGCGCCGCCAAACCCGCATTCATTCCTGCGGGTATCGCGCGACGCGATCGCGGCCAGCTGGCCCGGTCAGACGCTTGCTGCAATCGCGGTCGGAACCGCAATCGCATCTTTCGTGCTCGCGCCCAAGTTCGGGTTCGTCATTGCCGCATGTCTCGCGCTTGTGGCAATAATCGCGTTCGGCGGTCTTGGCGTTTGGATCCAACTCGATCGTGTTCACAATCGACACCCCGGGGAAGCGATCGAAGGCGTGCGTTCAGTTTTGCGCGTGCTGGTGTTGTTCGCGTTGGTCACGCCGTTCTGGTCGTTGTTCGATCAGAAAGCATCGACGTGGGTGTTGCAGGCAGGCGCGATGGCCAAACCGAGTTGGTTTCAGCCCGCTCAGATGCAGGCAGTGAACCCGGCTCTGGTAATGCTCCTCATTCCTTTCAACAACCTTGTCCTTTACCCCGCGCTCAGACGACTCGGATACGAACTCACCGCGCTCAGAAAAATGACTGCCGGCATCGCATTCGCCGGGCTCTCATGGATCGTGGTCGGCGCGATGCAACTTGTGCTCGATCACGGCAACGTTTTCACGATCACATGGCAGGTGTTGCCTTACGTGCTGCTCACGTTTGGCGAAATCCTTGTCGCTACGACCGGACTCGAATTCGCCTACAGCCAAGCCCCGCTCTCGATGAAGGGAGCCATCATGGCGTTTTGGAATTTGTCGGTAACAATCGGCAACCTTTGGGTGCTGGTAGCCAACTCCGCTGTGCAAAACTCCGCTGTCACGAAATTCATTGCGTCATCCGGCTTTGGTGTGACCGCCTTTCAAATGTTCTTCTTCGCCGCGTTCGCCTTTGCCGCAGCACTTGCCTTCGGCATCGTCGCCCGCACTTACCCGTTGGTCGATTACTATCACCGGCACAAATCGTAACCGCCAGCATCCCCTTAGCGCGGGCTACTCCAGGGCACCGTTTTGCTGAAAAACGGTGGCCGCGCCCAAGCTTGATTTCACTTTCTGCCAATATCGAGAACGACACGGAAGCGCGCCTTGCCGCTCATCATGCGCTCGTAAGCTTCGGCGGCTCGTTCGAGCGGAAAGACTTCGTTCATCGAATGCACGCCACTCAACGCGCTGAAGCTCAACGTGTCCTGCGAATCGATTGCGGTTCCGGAGTACCACCCCTCGACGGACCGCGAGCCAGTAATGAGCAGGATCGGATCGACGGATAACGGACCAGCTGCGCCAATCACCATGAGCACACCGTTCGGCGCGAGTCCTCCAAGCACTGCTGTCATCGCACCAGCGTGAGTTACGGTTGCAATCACAACTTTCGCGCCGCCAAGCTTGTTCAGTTCCGCCGCCGGATCCGACGCCTGGCTGTCGATGTAGTGATGTGCGCCGAGTTCTTTCGCGAACGCTTCCTTGTCTTTTCCCCGCGCTATGGCCACGGTTTTGAAACCCATTTTAGCTGCGTACTGCACGCCAAGATGACCGAGTCCACCAATTCCGAGCACCGCAACAACATCCCCGCCTCGCGCCCCGCTGTTTCGGAGCGCGTTGAAAGTCGTCACGCCCGCGCACATCAGTGGCGCGGAGTCGACGGCAGAGAGTTCATCCGGCACGAGCGCCAACGCCTGCGCCGGTGCAACCATGTATTCCGCGTAGCCGCCATCGAAAGAAATTCCGGTGGTGAGCAACGCCACAGTGCACGCAAAGAAATCGCCGCGCCTGCAATGATCGCAATAACCACAGTTGCCGCCGTGCCAACCGACGCCGACACGCTGGCCTTTTTTCCACGGCTTCACTCGTTCGCCGACAGCGTCGACAACTCCAATCACCTCGTGTCCCGGCACACGCGGATATTGAATACCGGGCCAGAGGCCGTCTTTAACCAGCGTGTCGCTATGACAAATACCGCACGCATCAACTTTGACCCGCACCCATTCCGCCTGCGGCTCGGGAATATCTCGTTCAACCAGTTCTAACGGTCCGCCAGCACGCGAGACCTGAACAGCACGCATTTTCTTAGCCATAAGTTTCCCATCGTTCTGCTCTCGCAAGAACGCAAGATTCTGTCGCGGCGTCTGTGACCGCCGTTTTCCTGGCGCAGATCGATTACGATCATGAGCATGAGCACGAACCTGAAGACCGTTTCCCTTTCCGATGGTGATCGCGTTCCGGCGCTGGGTCAGGGCACGTGGCGCATGGGCGAAAAGAAAAGCGCGCGCAGAGATGAGGTCGCCGCGTTGCGTTTGGGAATTGAGCTCGGCATGACGTTGATCGATACCGCAGAGATGTACGGCGAAGGAGGCGCAGAAGAAGTCGTCGCAGATGCGATCGAAGGTCAACGCGAACGCGCGTTCATCGTCACGAAAGTTTATCCGCACCATGCGTCGCGATCGGAGTTGCCCAAGGCCTGCGAACGCAGTCTCAAGCGCCTGCGCATTGACACAATCGATCTTTACCTCCTGCACTGGCGCGAAAGGACACCAGCACTCGAGGAGACGGTACAAGCTTTTGAGAAGCTCCGTTCCACGGGAAAAATCAAACGCTGGGGCGTGTCGAACTTCGATGTCGACGACATGGAAGAATTGCTCGCGATTGATAACGGCACCAACTGCGCCGCGAACCAGGTGCTCTACAACCTGGAGAACCGAGAAATCGAATTCGATCTTCTGCCGTTTCTTACATCAAACATCAAACCTCAAACATCATCCATTCCCGTGATGGCCTATTCACCAGTCGGTCATAACCGCGGCCTGCTGGAAAACAAATTGTTGAAGAAAATTGCTAAACGCCACGACGCGACGTCTGCGCAGATTGCGCTGGCCTGGGTGTTACGTCAGCCCGACGTGTTTGCAATTCCAAAAGCAAGCACCGAAAAGCATGTCCGCGACAACGCGCGCTCAATCAAGATTGAGTTGAACAAAGAAGATTTGGGCGAGCTCGATCGAGAATTTCCGCCACCCAAATCCAAAAAGCGGCTGCCGACATTGTAAACTCGACAGCGCATCCCGGAGCCAAGCCTGTTTGCTTTGTGTTCAGGCGATATGGCCAAGCACGACGAGCGCGAACGGCTGTGGCCCCTGCGGAATATTAGCGCCGACAACTTCAATCGCCCACTCGCCCGCTGCGGGCTGATCGATCTGCACCACTTCGACGTTATTTTTGTTATCAAGCTCTAGTGCGCCGCTGCCCGAGCGTTGGTTACCCGCATACACTCGGTTATCGGGCGCCCGAAGAATAAGGTTGAGGTTATTAACCAAGGCTGGGCCAGGATAGTCACTGTACGCCAGGACAATGCGAAGCGGCACGTTCCCACTTTGTACTTGGATGAGCGTGCGGTTGAGTTCGCCTGTTTGTAACCCTGGGCCGACCTCAATGAATTTCGCGGAAGCAGGTTGCGCTGGCGCGAGAATATTATCCAGATTCACGCGTCCATAACCCTGTTCGTTGTCCACGACGGCGCCCTTTTTCGCGTAGCCGGTTACCCTCGTGACGCCCGCTATCAGTGCGGCCTTCAGCAGTGCAGCAGTTGGTTTCTTGATATGCTTTTTTTTCCGCAGATACTCTCGTACCAAACCGACGGCGCCGGATGTGAGCGGTGTGGCCATGCTCGTGCCACCCATATAAAAATACATCCGCGATAACGGAAACGCAGCCCAGGCGGTGTTGTTCTGAGCGATCATCGTCGAGCGTGTCGAAAGGATAAATGTGCCAGGTGCAACGATGTCTGGCTTGAAGCGCCCATCTCGCGTCGGTCCGCGGCTGCTGAACGCTACGACCTGGTTCGGGTTGTTTGCCATTGGATCATTGTGAAAGGGAGCAACCGGATAATCGTCCGGCCACCACTCTCCGTATCGCTCATTAACAAAATCCGCGCGCAAGTTTTCACACGCGCCAACAGTGATGCAGTTCTTCGCCGTTCCTGGTGCGGTAACGCTCATTGGATTGATCTTGCCATCGCCATCCTTGTCGGTTCCGTCGTTCCCGGCAGCGACCACAACGCAGAAATCATTATGATCCCAAACGAAGGCGTCGAGCTGCCGGCATTGTGTATCGTAAGCGCCCGGGTCGCCCCCACCCCACGAATTGGAATGAATGCGCGCGCGCCTTGTATATGCTGCCTGGAAAAGCTCGGTGAGATCCTGAGGAATCCCCGCCAGAAGGTAACGACCATATCTCTGCCGGTTGTTGGGATCGATCCAGTCAAGCTCCTGTTCGATGGCTTGGAAAACCAAACGCGCTTTATACGAAAGTCCGCGCACCGGACTATTCACGCCGGGCACACCGTTAAGCGCCGCGCCGTTGCCAAGGACCGACCCACTCACGTGCGTTCCGTGGCCGCTATCGAAATCGGCCGCACCATCATCAGCGCCGGGATTATTGATGTAATCTGCATAGTCCGGTGTGATCGGATAACTCATGATCGACTTGATGCGTTTGCGAAAATCAATGTGCACACCAGCTTTCTCTCCGGAGTCGATCCCGGTATCAGCTATGGCAATGATTTCGCCCCTGCCGCTCAAACCAAGTCCGGGATGCGCCATGGTTGCGGCAGTCCCCATGATCCCGGCCGCGACGTCGTTGGTCGTGCGTTTGACCGCGCGTTCGCGAATCTTGCGCACACCATGAACAGCTGAGAGCGCGTCGACCTGTTTCTTACGTTTGGCACCGGCGGCGGAACTCTGGATCACTATCACTCGCGCCTCGGGATCTTTGTCCAATATCTTAAAGCCGATTCTCTTCACAGCGGGCAGCGCTGCTTTGAGGTCTGCAGGAGCGAAAAACTCTACCGTCAATGCGCCGGGCAAGACTCGTCGGCGCGGCAATTGCGCGGCAGAACTGCTCGAGCCTTCCTCTTCAGCACGAAGTGCCGAAGCAATGCGGTCGCGATGTGGCAGATGACCAGTCCATCGAACAAACGGCAGTGCCGAAACAGCCGCTACTTGCTTCGCATTGGCGCGAACAACATAGGTGAAACCGCCGTACGGTTCGCGCAGTTCGCAGCCGGTTTTCACGACGGCTTTGAGCCAGTTCTTTTTCACCGGCCCGATGAACTGTACCAGGTAATAATGCTGGCCACTTGAGAGCGGTTTGACGTCGCCCGGAGCGGCTTTGACTCGCCCTTTGCCCGCCGCACTAGCGCTGGGCTTGCTTGTGTCGATGACCCCGGTGCTGGTCTCAATTTGGTACTGTGCAGTGATGTCCTCAGTGAGATGAGTTCGGGCGATGGCCTTGGCCGTCTTTGCAGAAACGTCGACGAGCACAAACGCGGGATAGCGTTCGATCACGGAATAGTCTTGCGCAAGCGCGTCCTGTTCCGGTCCGCTGGTGAATATTTTCAAGATACGATTCATGATTGATCCTTTGGTGGTTTTGGTTGCTCACCTCATTGTGAGCTGACGCCTCATTCGATGTCGAGGCGATTCCATTGCATTACCGCGCACGAAATCCTGTAACCCGCTGCCGGGCTCTCAGCTCTCAACTAATAACTCTCAACTTATTTTCTGCCCCGAATCAGCCGCCGGTTTTCGCTTGCGCAACGTAACGTTTGATCGCGTCGATGTCAGCTCCAACAACGGTACCAATCAGACTCCCCGCGCGATCATAAACGTTAGCCTGCGGAATCGAGTGGACGTTGAATTGTCGTGCCACCGCGGTTTTCCAGTTGACGATGTCAATCTTGCGCAGCGCAATCTCGGGATCAGTCCTGACCATTTCTTCCAGGCTTGATGAGAGCTGTCTGCATGGCCCGCACCAGTCCGCATAAAAGTCGACGACGGTTACGCTGCCGAGCGCGAGATGTTTGTTGATGTCCACCTGCGCGCCGTGCGAAATCACTTCCACTGGCTGACCGCGACGAGCAGCGGCCGCGTTTGTCCGATTGACTGATTGTTGGGCGGAATAAGCAGCGGCTATCGCGGCGTTGTAATGAAAACGTTCCTGGACCTCTTTCGGCAGCTCAACGAAATAAAGTTTCGAAATTCCCGACTTGGTTCTGAGCACGATGCCATCGGGTTCGATCCGGCTAACCGTGACATTTTTGTATTCTTTCCCCTGAATCGTTTTGAAGTCCTCAGCGAGAGCGGCTGACGCGACGCAGACGATCAATACAAACACCTTTGAACACCGAACCATTGGCAGTGTTACTAGCGATTTGAGCGACTGAGAGCAAGCCTCGACTCATGGGGTTGGATTCGGTCGAGACATCAGTCATTCGCCGGTTTCCGGCAGCGACTTCAAAACGCTTGCGCCTTCCAGAGCTGTGCATGAGCATTCGTCTCGCGATGGAATTCACTGGTGGATGCCTTTGCGGCGGGACACGATACGTATTGAAGAGTCGGCCAGTTGCTTTGGTCGATTGTCATTGCATCGATTGCCGGCGAAGCGCTGGCGCGCCTTACATCATGTGGGGATCAGTGCCCCGCGAAGATCTGCAACTGACGAAAGGCGAAGCGCGCAAGATCGAGTACGCGGATCGGATTCGCTCGTTTGCCGCGTGTTGCGGAACTCACTTGTTCTTCGAGGACAACAAAGATTCAGATACAGTGGACGTGACGATCGCGTCGCTCGATGACCCCGCTCCATTTGCGCCGCAGAAAACGATCTTCCTCGAGGATAAATTGCCCTGGGTTATGGTCGACGAATCGCTTCCGGCGTTCCAAAAGAGCCCGAAAACTTCCGGCACGTGAGAGATAATTCGACTCTCATCTTTCTTGGTTTGTTAGCTTTTTTCGGTCCGGTCAGCTGCGGACATGCCGCGTCTGAACAGAAGGTTTCGTACGGGACGCGCGTGAAATACCGGCTTGGACAAAAAATCGAATTTCCGGATTTCACAATTCAGTACCTGGGAGAACACCGGAAAATCCTGCCGGTCTATCCAAGAGGATTTCTCTATTAC
>WNGO01001508.1_pt1 | contig 14987 bp, 13 predicted proteins | sample 5400511 | NCBI WGS metagenome assembly WNGO01 (sample SAMN13153380, study PRJNA577476) | soil metagenome | isolation source: 20 cm soil or saprolite under Garry oak tree replicate 2 | place: USA:California | collected 2016-06-15 | reverse complement strand
TTTAAAGGACCTTAGGAGTGCCTATGTTTCTAAAAATTGTTGCGGTCGGCGCGATTGGGCTATTTTTCGTTTGACTGATCGCCGTGCTCCAGGCCTGGAGCAAAAGCGCGTTGGTGGATCGAGCGGTCGGAGTTGCCTTTCTGGCATTATTTGGAGTCGCTGCGGGTTGGGGACTGAGAACTTTAGGGGTATGGCGGTGAATACGATGGTCAAAGCGAAAAAGCAGAGCGGCGCGGTTTCTCAAAACGCGTTCGCCGGACAAGCAGAGCAGCCGACCCAGAAGGCGGTCCAGACGGCATTGGGAAACAGTTGCGTTGAATGGAACCAGCTCGTCTCCGAACTGAAACAGGAACTAAAACTCGATGGCGAAGAGTGGAATTCCTCAGGATTGAAATACGGCTGGTCATTTCGCCTGCAACTGAAGAAGCGCAATATCGTGTATCTCGGGCCACGGGCCGGAGCGTTTGTGGCGGCCTTTGTCCTGGGTGACAAGGCCGTTGCGGTTGCCCGGAAAAGCAAACTTCCCACGCATGTGCTCAAGATGATTGCTGAAGCAAAACGCTATGGCGAGGGAACGCCTGTACGCATCGAGGTGAGTAAGCCCGAGGATCTAGAGCCGGTGAAGATACTGGCGAAGATCAAGGTCGAGAACTAGGAAAAACTATTCCAGTCCCAACTCTTTCGCTAGTGCCTTCCACTTGTTGTCGACCAAAGCTTTCGTTTTTGCGTCCATCACAATCTCATCGGGCCATCGGCGAGTGAAGCCTTCGCTCGCCCACTTGCGCGTGGCGTCGATACCCATCTTCGAGCCGAAGTCTGGCAGTCGGCTGGCGTGGTCGAGAGAGTCGACGGGACCCATCGTGAATTGAATGTCTCGCTCCGGATCGATGTGATTGAGGACCTTGAGCGTGACATCAGGCAAGTCCTGCACGTCCACATCTTCGTCAACGACGATGATGCATTTCGTGAACATCGCCTGGCCAAGCGACCAGATGGCGTTCATCACTTTGCGCGCCTGACCGGGATAGGACTTCTTGATCGACACGATCATCAGGTTGTGGAACACTCCTTCGACTGGCATGTTGATGTCGACCAGTTCCGGAATGGTGAGTTTCATCAACGGCAGGAAGATGCGTTCGACGGCTTTGCCCATGTACGCGTCTTCCTGTGGCGGTTTGCCGACGATGGTTGCAGCATAGATGGGGTCTTTGCGATGCGTGATGCATGTAACTTGGAAGACGGGGTAAAGGTCTTCGAGCGAGTAGAAGCCAGTGTGGTCGCCGAATGGGCCCTCGCTGCGGAGTTCGTCGAGATTGATGTAGCCCTCGAGGACGATCTCGCTGGTCGCGGGGACGTCGAGATTGACAGTCTCGCATTTGACCAGATCGACCGGGGCTCCGCGAAGGAAACCGGCGACGAGATATTCCTCGATCTCGGGCGGGGCGGGAACAATTGAGGCGAACGTAACCACAGGATCGGTACCGATGGCGACTGCGACTTCCATTTTGCCGGAGGGACGGTCGCCCTCCGCCAGAACACTGCCGCCTGAACTTCTCGCCATGATGTCGACAGCCGCTCTCGATGCGTCTGTGCCCGGGGCGGCCGGGCTTCGCCCTGGCTGGACAGCCGAGGGGGCTTTCGCTACGTGGTCCGACATTGCGACGCGCATTCGTTCGCGGGCATGTTCGGCGGCGTTTTTTTGGCGCTGCCAATGCATGCCCGTGGTGCGCTCGTCGTAAACCTGCATGCGGTACATGCCAAGATTGCGCTTGCCAGACTTTGGATCGCACGTGGTAACGCAGGGAAGGGTAATGAAGCGTCCGCCATCTTTCGGCCAGCACTGAAGGATGGGGAAGTCGAGGAGCGAAAAGTTATCGCGCTTAATGACTTCTTTGCAGGGACCTGTAGGCACCGTGCGCGGAAAAAACTTTCCTGCCTCGGTCAGCAGCGGGAGCATTTTCAGCTTGTCGAGGAATCCCTGGGGAGACTTCATATCCATGAACATGCGGATGCGGGCCGCGATCTCATCGTAGGATTTCACGCCCACCGACATTTTCATGCGTGTATCCGAGCCGAACTGGTTGATGAGCAGTTGAGAGCCGGGGTGTCCTTTGACATTTTGGAACAGAAGAGCAGGCCCGCCGGCGTTGCCTTTGGCGTCGCGGCTTTTCGAGACGCGGTCGGTAATTTCCGAGATCTCCAGGATGGGATCGGCTTCGGTCTGGATGCGCTTCAGTTCGCCGGCGCGGTCCAGCGCCGCGATCCACTGGCGTAAGTCGTCAAAAGGCAAGGGATTCCTCTCAGGGTGACGGTCGATTATAAGGGATTGGCTGTGGATGATAACTTCTTTGCCACGGATTTGAGCGGATCAACGCGGATAAAACGGATCTTGGCTCTCTTGCGGTTTCTCGGCGCCGACAGATTCCATAGATCCTTTCGCGAGACAAAAAGCGTCTCAGGATGACAATGCTTTGGAGACGCTATTTCCGCTGCTCCAGCTTCACGCTGGCCGTGACCGGTTGGCCGTCGCGGAGCACTTTCACGTCGACCACATCCCCGACTTTGCTGCGTCGAAGGGCGTCAGTGAAGTCGTACAGATTCTTGATCGGCTTGTCGCCGAACTGCACCAGGATGTCTCCTGCTTTCAGACCTGCTTTGGCCGCCGGTGAGTTCGGCCGCACGTCGGAGAATTTCACTCCGTTTTCCACCTGCCCGAAATCGGGGACCGAACCGAAATATGGGCCGTATCCGCCGCCGCTTCCGCCGAGCGGTTTCTCTTCGGCCACGACCTGGAACGCAGGCGGCTGGTCAGTGTTTGCCAATTGCACAGCGACGCTCTCGACCATGTCGAGGAGGCGTGCCGCCGAGGCGCCATTTATCTTGTCCCAGGTGTCAGAAGGTTTGTGATAGTCCGAATGCAGGCCTGAAAAGAAGAACAGTACCGGAATCTTTTTGGTGACGAAAGAAGTATGATCGCTGGAGGAGTAGCCTCCCGCGGAATATTCAATCTTGAACGGCGCTTCCTTCTGGGCGTGATCGAGGACGTCCTTAAACGTTGATCCGGTGCCGACGCCGCCGATGTAAACCCTGTCGTCTTTGATGCGGCCGATCATGTCCATGTTGATCATGGCGACTGCTTTTGCGAGTGGTCGAGTCGGCTCCTTCACCCACTCAGCGGAGCCGAGCAACCCGAGTTCTTCGCCGGCAAAATCCATAAACAGGATGCTGCGCTTCAGCTTCCCACGCTCAGGAGCAAGCAGGCGTGCCAACTCCAAAACTCCTGCAGTGCCGCTGGCGTTGTCATCGGCTCCGGGATGAATTTGCCCGATCTGCGCCGGCGCGAGTGAGTCGAAATTGCCGCGGCCGAGGTGGTCGTAGTGTGCGCCAATGATGACGTATTCGTCGGTTTGCCCCGGCAACCAGGCGAGCACGTTGTTCACGGTCGCCCTCATGGTTTCAATGTCGATGTTCAACGAAACATGGAGCGTCTCCGGGAAATCGAAGGAGGCTGGCTTGGTGCTGGAGTTAATCTGCTCCTGTATATCTTTCAGTGACTTTCCGGCGGATTGAAACCATCCGTCGGCAACTGCATTTTTCACCTGCACCATCACGATGCCGACATTTTCTGGCCCACTCACACTGCCGAAGCGAGTCAACACATCCTCTTCGCCATCGCCCAACTTCCCGGTAATGACGACCAGACCTTTCGCGCCATGATTCCGCGCGTTGATCGCCTTGGTGATGAGCTGCGAATGCTGCGTCAGTCCATGATGGGCACTCTTTTCGCCGAATCCAGAAGGTTCGTACCGAAGGACGACGACTATTTTGTCTTTAACGTCTAGGCCTGCGTAATCGTCATAGTGGAACTCCTCGGCGGTTGCGCCGTATCCGGCGAACACAACAGGGGCGGACACCTGCCCAGACGCGGAGAAGCTGAAGGGAACGAAGTCTTGTTCGATCGTGAGCTCTTGTTTTTTGCCGGCTGTTTGCACTACGCAGCGGTTGTCGGACTTCAGTTTCGCACCGGTGACGACGCTGAACGGTTGTTCGTATCCCTTCACCCCTGCGGGTTCAATGTGGAGCTCTTGGTATCGCTTCTCGATGAGATGCTCGGCGCGAATCAGACCTTTCGTCCCGGCGCCGCGGCCTTCCATTTCCGGAGAAGCCAGCGCTTTGATATCAGCGACGTATCGGTTGGGGTCGGCCTGTGGCGTGGACGACGCCGCCAGCATGGCTGCGGCAACGGCGAGGACTGCGAACCGCCGATAGGCACGAGTCAACATTTTGGAATTCCCCGGAACCCAAAAATCGTATGGCTGCGGGAAAGGCGTGTCAACCTTCATGGGCAGCTTCTCCGGCTCTTAAGCCGTCGCTTCAAGCACGATCCGCTCAACGCTGTTCCAGGCTTTACTGCTCGGATCGATCAGATCAAGATGAGTGGCGGTCGGAATTTCTAGCAAGTGCACGTCTTCCTCTTCCTTACCACTTCGTCTCTGTTTCAGCGCGACGTAGTCACGGCTGAATGATGGTGGAACGTCGTCGTCAGAAGTCCCGTGAATCAGCCACTGGCGCGCCTTTGCGATTGAGAGTTGCATAGGGTCTGCTTCGCGATAGTGATCGGGCACTTCAGCCGGTGTGCCGCGAAGGAATTCGACCACTGCGTCATGACTAAGATGAAGTTGATAGGCGCGTTGCAGGTCTACCACTCCAGCGAGGGAAATTACCGCTCTCAGGTGGGGTTCGTGGGCGGCCAGACAGAGCGCTAACTGGCCTCCTGCCGAGTGTCCCATGACCACCACCCTTTGGGCGTCAACGTTCTGCTTCGGCGCGTTTTGGATCAGAAACTGATATGCGGAGCGGATATCGGCGAAGGTGCCCGGCCACGCGCCGCCTTCATTTCCGACGCGTCGATATTCGAGGTTCGCGGTAGCCATCCCCTTCGCGGTGAGAGCGGCGCAAAGATGTCCTGCATGATCGAGACTGTATTTGGCTCGCCAGAATCCGCCATGGACATTGATGATGAGCGGGTGGGGCGAGGCCTTGGTTACGGGCAGCCGAAGGTCGACGAACTGATTTGGGTCTGACCCGTATGGGAGCCGGAGGTCGGCTGGAGGCGGTTGCCGGGAGAGGATGTCTTCAGACATGAAAACTTCACCACAGGGGGCACAGAGTACCACAGAGGTTGGCCCCAAGTTGCCCCATGATCCACGTTGACGAAATCTATTCGTACCGCAACGCTTCGATGGGGTCGAGATTCGCGGCACGCAGCGCGGGCACCATGCCGCTGACTACCCCCACCACCGCTAGAATACTGGTCGCAACCAGAAGAATCATCGGTGAGACGATAAGCCGAATATCGGCTGCTTCCGCGTGCTTGGCCATCGCGCTGTAGAAGGTGATGCGTCCGGCCAGAATCGAAACGGCGTAAGAGAGAAGAATCCCAAGAAATCCGCCGACCGCGGTAATGACCATTGCCTCAGCCAGAAATTGAACAAGAATATGCTGCCGCCGCGCGCCTAATGCTTTTTCCACGCCAATCTCGCGAGTCCTCTGCGTCACCGAGACCAGCATGATGTTCATCAACCCCACGCCGCCAATCCCAAGGGTTACGGTTCCAATGAATGCGAGCAGAACCTTCAGGGCCAGCGTGATGATACCGAATTGCGAAAGCTGCTTCTGAGCGTCGAAGACAAACACGGCGCGATGGTCATCGGGCCTGAAGCCGTGAGCGGTTGCTAGCGTTTCACGGATGGTGCGATCCATCTTGTCGTGATCCAGTCCGATGGAGTCCAGCCAGATTCCGTCGAGGTAATGATTGTCCTTGAGCACATCCATCGAGCTGTAGGGGATGTACACGACGCGGTTGTTGTCGTTGTCGCCTTCCTGCATGCGCGGGGCGCCGATGCCAATGACTTCGAAGGTCACGCCGTCAATGCGGATCCGCTCCCCGATGGCGGGCATGCCCGAAAAAAGTTTGTCGCGCGCTTCCGAGGCAATAACCGCGACCAATCCATGCTGCATGCTGTCGGCGTCGTCAAGGAAGCGGCCTTCGCCGATATCCAGATTCCAGATCTTCTGGATTGAGGGATCAAGGCCCATCACTGGAAACGTGAATGAGCGGTTGTTGTTCTGGACCGTCGAATCCTTCTGCGACATGCGAACTACATGCCGGCAGAGCGGGAGATTGTTGCGCAGCAGTTCAATGTCGTCGTTGGTGAAGCGGACCTGCACGCCTGCCTTGTTGCCGCCAGCCTGTTGCGAAGTGCGACCGGGAAACACGCCAACGGCGGTGGCCCCGAAGCTCTGGAAGATGACCTCGATTGCCTTGCCGAATCCGTTGCCATAAGAGAGGAGCAACACAACGGTTGCGATCCCCCAAGCCATTCCGGCCATGGTCAGCAAAGTGCGTCGGAGGTCGTGGCGCATGGCGGAATAGGCTTGTTTGAGGAGATCGCGATGCATAGTTATTCCTTGCGCAGCGCCTCTACTGGTTCGAGCAGCGCGGCGCGGCGGGCTGGATACAGTCCAGCAGCTACCCCTGCCACTCCGAGCGAAACCATAGCCAATGCGGCAGTCGAGGCGACCAATTTGGGCGGATCAAAACCATCTCCAAGGCTAACCCTCGACAGTGCCGCCATCAGCGCCGCTGCACCGGCAATGCCGAAGCCGCCACTGAGCATGGTCAAAAAAGCGCCTTCCACGAAAAACTGGAACATGATGTTGCTATTCGTGGCCCCGACAGCCTTGCGCAGGCCGATCTCCCGCGTGCGGTCGGCCACCGCGACCAGCATGATGTTGATGATCCCGATAGCTCCAAGTGCAAGAGTCACCAGGCCCACGCTGCCCAGGAACATGTTCATGGCGTCGAAGATTTTTCCGATCTGGTCGACTGTCTTTACAGTGTCCCATTCGTCGAACGAATCCGGATTGCGGGGATCGAAGCCATGGTTCCGGGCGATGATCTTGTGTACTTCCTGTTTCGCCGTTTCGTGCAAAGCCCGCGATCTGGGCTGGTAGTTGATCTGCGAGATGACATTGGTATCAATCCCGGCATTCAGCGGCGGGAAATATTGGTGCATGGTACTGAACGGGATGTAGTTCTTGAGGTTCTGCGTGTTGTTGTCGCCATGCCCGATGCGCTGCAGGGTTCCGATAACTTCAAAGCGCGTGCCATTGAGCAGAATCGTGCTTCCGATCGAGGGCCGTCCGGAGAACAACGTTCGCCGCGTTTCGTCTCCCAGGACGATGACGCGCCGGGTCTGCTGTTCATCCATCTCGTTGAGCCAACGCCCGTCATTGATGGGGACGTAGCGGATGCGGCTGAAGTCGGGGCGCACTCCATTGATCTGGCCGCCCGCCTGAAAGTAGTCGCTGACGGCACGAATGTCGCCGCGAGAAATGACCGGAGTCGCACCTCCGACGCTTGGACATTCCAGAAGAACATCTTCGTAATCCCGAATGGTCAAATAATATTGGCGCAATGCTGTGAAGCTGCCCTGGACCACCGGGGCGCGTCCCGACCAGATAAACAGGACATTCTCGCCAATAGAGTCGAACTGTTTCCGGTTGCCGGAACGGAATCCTTCGCCCAATCCAACCAGCAGGAGCAGGGAACCCACGCCCCATGCAATGCCAAACATGGTAAGGAATGAACGCAGTTTGTGCGCCCAAAGAGTCTGCAGGGTCTGGCCGAAGATGTCGAAGATAACGCGCACGCTACATTATAGAGGCTTGTCGCGAGGCAGCACTCCAATCGTCAGGCGGACGCGAGCACGCGGAGAAAATCCTTCGAACCCCGGCCAACCGCCGGTTTGCCGCCGGCAGAAGCCGAAAGCCCCAAGATGGGCTGCAAATTTTCGTTCCGAACGCCGCGCCAGTCGGTTATTCTCTACCCGATGACGACTCTGGCCTTGACCGAATTGCTGGGCGCCCTAGTGTATGACCCGTCGGGCGCGGCCGGACGCGTGCGCGAGGTGGCAATTGCTCCCCAGGAAGACCGGACGCGGGTTTCAACGCTCATCATCAGAACCAAGACCGGCAATCGTATGCTACCTTTTACGGCGGTTTCCGCGATTGAGGGGGGAGTGCGAGCCACGACGGCCGCCGGGGAGTGGTCAGCGGCCAACGGAACCGAGGGACTCTTCCTGCTCGAGCGAGACCTGCTCGACCAGCAGGTCATCGACGTAAACGGGAGGAAAGTCGTCCGTGTCAATGACGTTGACCTTGAATTTGATTCGCAAAAAGACCCCAAACATCCCGTTCTGCGAGTACAGTCGGTCGACGTGGGGGCCCGTGGCGCGGTCCGTCGCCTGTTGCGTGGAGTTGCGCCCCGAATCGCTCTGCATGCTCTGTTAGGGAAGATTCCGGCTCGTAGCATTCCGTGGGACTTTGTCGATCTGATCGAAACCGATCCAGCGCGACGCGTCAAACTCAAGATTTCGCATGAAGGTTTGGCCAAACTGCATCCCGCCGACATCGCGGATATCGTCGAGGAACTGGCTCCCGACGAGCGCCAAGCTGTGTTCCAAACCTTGGACGAAGAGACCGCCGCAGAGGCGCTCGAAGAAGTCGAGCCCAGGGTGCAGAAGGCGATCGTCGAATCGCTCGATTCGGGGAAAGCTGCCGGCATCGTGGAAGAAATGGATCCGGATGCGGCCGCCGACCTGCTGGCCGACCTGCCAGAAGACCAAACCGAGCAGATCCTGATCCAGATGGAGCCAGAAGCTCAGCAGGACGTCGTCGAACTGCTGGAGCACAAGGAAGAAACCGCTGCTGGACGCATGACAACGGAGTTCCTGGCGCTTCCGATTAATGCGACCGTGCAGAACGCGATCGATTCGTTGCGGGAATTCGAAGGGGGCGTCGAAGTCATCAGCACCATCTACCTGGTCGATTCCAACGGTACCCTGGTTGCCGCGGTCCCCCTTGCGAGGATCGTCCTGGCGCAGTCGTCAGACCCCATGCTTTCGCTGGCGCAGGAACCACTCGTGTTGGCCTATCAAGAAGCCACGGAAATGGACGTAGCGGAATTGTTTGACAAGTACAATCTGCAGACGCTTCCGGTTGTCGATAAACATAACAAGCTCACGGGCGCGATTACCTCCGACGACGTGATCAGCATGCTGCGGGCAAAGCTGTAGAGCCATCTTGGGCTTTGGGTATTGGAACTCTGAGATCCACATCGAGATTTTCTAGAGAGTATCTTCCAAACCCCGGGTCCAAGACCCAAGTCCCAAGTCCACCGCAACTCAAGATGCAACACCCGAAAGCGCTTTTTGTTTGGCCAGATTCCCTCAATGCGTTTATCCTGTCCCGTCGCTTGCATCTAAATCGCTCCACCTCTATGTCTTCGAAAAGTGTGCATGAAGTTCCTGAAGCGTTGGAAGATCCGGATCCTGTTGTTCTTTGCCGTAGTCGGGCCGGGATTCATTACTGCAAACGTCGACAATGATGCCGGCGGCATCCTTACCTATTCGTCCGCCGGGGCGCAATTCGGACATCTTCTGCTGTGGACCATGATTCCGATTACGATCGCCCTGATCGTGGTGCAGGAGATGTGCGCGCGCATGGGCGCGGTCACCGGCAAGGGACTCAGCGATCTGATTCGCGAAGAGTTCGGGCTCCGTATCACGTTTCTGATGATGCTCGGCATCCTGGTCATCAATTTTGGAAATGTGGTTAGCGAATTTATTGGAATCGCTACCAGCCTGGAACTGTTCGGATTGCCCCGGATTTATACCGTTCCTATTTGCGCAGTAATTGTCTGGCTCATCGTGGTGAAGGGGCAATACAAGAGTGTGGAAAAGGTTTTCCTGGCAGCTTCTTTCTTTTATGTGACCTATATCTTCGCTGGAGTTCTCGCTCATCCTTTTTGGAAGGACGCGGTCATCGCCACGGTTAGACCTCCGGAAATCCGCGCTTTTCGCGACCAGGCATACCTGTTCATGGTGATCGGCGTAGTCGGAACTACCATTGCCCCATGGATGCAGTTCTATCTGCAGGCCTCCATTGTCGAAAAAGGAGTCACCCGGAGGCAGTACAAGGCGTCGATGCTGGATGTCGTCACGGGCTGTATTTTTACGGACGTTGTAGCGTGGTTCATTATCGTAGCCTGCGCAGCCACCTTGTGGGTCCATGGTTTCCGTGAGATCCGCTACGCCGCCGATGCCGCCGCAGCGCTGAAGCCTCTCGCTGGCCAGTACGCCTATATTCTCTTCGCCGTAGGTCTGTTCAATGCATCTCTGTTTGCAGCATCGATTTTGCCGTTATCCACTGCCTATACAGTATGTGAAGGGTTAGGATTCGAATCCGGGGTCGGCTTGAAGTTCGGAGAAGCCCCAGTCTTTTACTGGCTCTATACGCTGCTCATCGTTGCCGGCGGAGCTTTGGTACTGGTGATTCCCTCAGACCAGCTAGTGAAGATCGTCATCTGGTCCCAGGTGCTTAACGGAGTTGTACTGCCATTCGTGCTGATCTTCATGCTCATTTTGATCAACAAGAAAGAGTTGATGGGAGAATACACAAACACGCGGTTGTTCAATATTGTTGCTTGGGCGACGACGATCATCGTAGTCGCGCTCTCGCTGGCATGGATGTTTGCATCGGCTAAAGGGGCGGGTGGCTAACGTTAAAGCAGTTTCCCGGCGGCGAGGTCCTTGACTAGGGTGAGATCGGCTTCGAGAAAGTCGAACATGGGCAGATCCTTCGGTTCGGCCCATTGAATGTCTTTGAAGATGCGGTTCTCGAGCTCACCATTGTAATCGTGAACGATAAAGAAGCGCAGTTCCACCTTGCCGCCGTTCGGATATTCATGTTGAATGCGCGCCAGTTCGTCTCCAATGGTTGCCTGAATTCCCAATTCTTCATCGAGTTCGCGGCGCAGCGCATCGCGTGGCTGCTCGCCTTCTTCGATTTTTCCGCCAGGGAACTCCCATTTCAATGGCATCGTCTGATGCCTTGTTCGCTGGCACACTAGCAGCTTGCCGTCCCGCATGATAAGGGCCGCCACCACACGTTTCATGACTCAGCAGCTCTCATGCTCTGGCTGCTTCCAGTTTCTTTCCCACGAGAGTGGCGCAGTGCTGCACGAATTCCTGATGTTCAGCCGTGAAGGCGGCGGGGAAGTGGCTGTCGATATCGAGTTCGCCGACGACTTTCCCGTGGGCAAAAACTGGAACGACGATTTCTGACTTGGTTTCAAGCGAGCAGGCGAGATAGCGAGGATCTTTAGCGACGTCGTCCACCACAACCGTCTGCCCGCTGGAAGCGGCTGCGCCGCAGATGCCCTGGTTGAGAGGGATCCGCGTGTGCGGTGTCATTGCGCCTTCAAAGGCGCCGAGTACCAGAACCGGTGGCTGCGCACCCGGCTCCAGCAAATAGAATCCGACCCAGTTGTACTTGAGCATCCGGTCATGCAGCAGCTTTACCATGGCCCGCATCAGATCATGGGCAGTGGGCAAAGATTCTGCCAACGCAGAGATTTCCGAGCGTACTTCTTCCAGTCGAGTGCTCACGGGATTCATCCATCTTAACCTAGCATGTCGGATTTTCAGCGTAAGGACCGGGAACACCGGTAATCTGCCGGATTCCTTTCGTGCGTGGGAACACATCCGGATGAATCGCCCAAGCCAAGGCGTCGAGGCCCTGCAGCAGGGTGGGCGCAGGGGTATTCAGAAACTCGTCACGAATGCAGAAGACGCGGCCTGAGAGCGCGGCTGAAGTTCGTTCCCATTCGCGATCGGCGACGATTTTTTCCAACGGAACCCGATCCCCTGCTCCGCACCAAGCGGCTATGATGACGTCGGGATTGAGGGCGATGATCTCATCATTTGAGTGCTGACAAGCGGGTGTTCCCGCGAACTCTCCTCCTGCAGCATCGATAAGTTCGGCCGCCCACGGTTGCGACGCGATCACCGGCTTTCCCCACTCTTCACAGAAAACTCTTGGGCGCTTTGCCGCCGCGGTTCGCGCTCGAACTGATTCGATGTGGTGTTGCATGGCTTGAACGACTTTTTCTCCACGGTCGGGATCTCCGACAACGCCGGCAATCGTGGCGATGTCGGTATAGATATCAGCTAACGTTTTCGGAGCGAGTCCGAGGAATCGCGCACCCGATTTCAAAATTTCAGCCAGCGCCTTCTCCTGGAAGGGAACTGCCGCGATCACCAGGTCGGGACGCACGCTGGTGATCTGTTTCGAATCTGCGGTCCAAGAGTCCGGAAGAATCGCGCGTGACCCGTTGGCGACGGCGGGTACAACGTCGGCGCAGTAGCGCGTACACGCGATGACGCGCGGCAATTGTCCAATTGCGTCGAGAATCACAGTCGCGCTCGGCTGCAGGCAGGCAATTCGCTGCGGAGTATGGTCCAGCGGCACAAATCCATCTTAAACGTGACGACAGCATGCGTGCACGTGAGCCGCTTTAAGTTAGGCGCCAACCGTCGAGGGGGCGAGTACATCTAAACGAAGCTCTTAAATGCGGCACGCCGAGAGAATTCCTTGAACTCCAAATTTCTCCATATCGTTGCGCTAGCGCTCTATCTTGCACTGCTGAGTCCGTTTGCGGTTTGGGCTCAAACTTCTGAGACCTCTGCGCAATCCATGACGCCGACTCAGACCGTTAACGTCCTGAACCATATCATCTTCATGGCGCAGGAGAACCGCGGCCTTGATCATTACTTCGGAGCCCTGCGGCAGTACTGGCGCAACAACAATTTTTCCGACATTTCCTTCGACGGTCTGCCCGAGTTCAATCCAACTTCGGGCGCTGCACCCCTGTATCATCCGCCGCGGACCAATCCGGGATGCGACCCCGCGTACCCTCCACCCAATGATTGCATCGAAGACAACAAGAGCCCACGCGTCGCTTCGTATCACCTGATCACGCAGTGCATCGAGAATCCCAGCCCATCGTGGAACGAGGGGCACGTGGATTGGAACCTTCACAATCCCTTGTCTGCCAGCCCGGCCCTGAACGGCTACGTCTACACCGGTGCCCATGATGCCCGCAACAACAACCCGCCGTTCTACGACACCGACGGTATTCGCGTGATGGGCTACTACGACGACAGCGACCTGAATTACTACTACTACATGGCATCGCAGTTCTCGACATCCGATCGCTGGTTTGCACCGGTAATGACGCGTACTTCCTCCAACCGCGACTATTTGGTTGCCGCGACCTCGCGGGGATATGTCTATCCGATTGGAACCGACAGCAAAGACCAGAAGTTGCTCACTGCGAAGCCGATTTTCCAGGTTCTGCAGAGTGCCGGGATCAGTTGGAAGATTTACGTGAACCCCGAGAACACCCCATGTGCCTCAAATCCGACTGCACAGTGCTTGCTGGGATACAGTTACATCCAGAACTTCCAATGGGGACATACCATTCCTCAGAATTACCCCAACAAGCTGGTTCCGATCTCACAGTACTTTACTGACGTGAAGAACGGGACCCTGCCGCAGGTGGCGATGATCGAGCCTGCATCGCCCGCGGGGTTGGACGAACACGGATCCGATTCAGATCCCTACCCGATCAACATTCAGTTGGGCGCGAAGTATGTTGCATCGCTGGTCAACGCCCTCATGAAGAGCGTTTCGTGGAAGGACTCGGCATTCATTCTTACCTACGATGAAGGCGGCGGCCTCTATGATCACGTGCCTGCGAAGCCGGCCACGAGTCCGGACGGGATCAAGCCGGTGGACTTACTGCCGAACGACATCTGCACGGGCGCAACAGGACCAACCTGCGATTTCACTTACACGGGATATCGAGTACCGCTGATTGTGATTTCGCCCTATGCCAAGAAGCATTACGTGAACCACCAAATCGCGGATTTTACGGCGATCTTGAAGCTGATCGAGACTCGGTTCAATCTGCCGGCTCTAACCATGCGCGACGCCGCACAGATCAACATGACGCAGTTCTTCAACTTCAATGCTCCGCCCTGGATGACGCCGCCCACACCTCCTGTGCAAAGCACCAGCGGGCCGTGCTATCTGAACCAGTTGCCTTGAGGCTTGCTCTGGGGAGTCTTCGCAGCAATCGAATCCGGGTGAAGTCGAAGTTCAAGTCTTTACCGCAGAGATCGCTGAGAAAAGCCGCGGAGAACGCAGAGATGAACACAAGTCTGAGTAGGTGGTCACCCATGCTCTATTTGTGCGAGCGCGGCTGTGAGCGCATCGAGTGCCAACTGTGCGGCATGGCTCGATGCCGGGGGCAGTCCGCCAACGGCGCGTACTAGATCTTCTCTGGCGAGCCGGCCGGCTTCCTCGGCAGTTTTGCCCATCACGATTTCCGTCAGCGCCGACCCGCAGGCCATCGACGGGACGCATCCCTTGGCCTTGAATCTTATCTCGGCGATCCGGTCCGCATCGAACTTCACGCTGAGTCGGATCACGTCTCCGCACACAGGATTCTCAATCTCCACAGTTGCGTCTGCGTCGGACAGATCTCCCGCGTTGCGCGGGTTCTGAAAGTGATCGAGGAGTTGCGAGGAATACATCGCTTACCGCCGGCTGGTTCCGTCGGGGAAATAGATCGTCCATCCATGCTCTTGCGCAGTGGCCTCAAGATCAGGATTCGGATTCACGGCGAAAGCATGCGTGGCCATCGCGAGCATATCGACATCCCAGCGCGAATTGCCGAACGCCGCGTGAATCTCCTTACCCACGACCTCGCGCAAGGCCTTCGGTTTACCCGGCCCAGACGGGACGCGTACCAGTTTATCGGTCACGATCCCATGATCGAGTTCCGCCTTCGCCGCCAGAATTCTGTTTTCGGGGATATCGAATTCCTTCATGCCGGCGCGGATGAGCCACTCGTTCGACGACGACACCGCCCAAATCTCGCAGCCTTGCCCGTGGAGTTGCTGAACCAATTGTTTCATCTCGGAGAACATGCGCCCGGGGAAATGCGAGGTCATGAACTCCGTTGCGGTTTCCATCATTGCCGAGTCCGAAAGTCCCTTGTGCATGGTGACCATCTC
>WNGO01003602.1_pt1 | contig 14994 bp, 17 predicted proteins | sample 5400511 | NCBI WGS metagenome assembly WNGO01 (sample SAMN13153380, study PRJNA577476) | soil metagenome | isolation source: 20 cm soil or saprolite under Garry oak tree replicate 2 | place: USA:California | collected 2016-06-15 | reverse complement strand
CCAAAAGCGACATCGAGTATGCCCTTTACAGCGCGGAGAACGCGGCGGAGAGCAACACGACTGAAGTCGCCATCTATTCGCTGCGAAAAAAACTCGGCAGTGAATTCATCAAATCCATTCGCGGCGTCGGCTATATGATGGAGGCATGAAAAACGGCACGCTCACTCGCAAGCTGTTTTTACGCATTGCGCCCACCATTTTAGTCACGATAGCGGTTATCGGGCTCTTTGCTTACCGGAGCGCGAAACGCGAAATCAACTACGTCTATGATGCCCAACTTATCAATGACGCCAGCGTGCTATGGGCTCTGGTGGAAGACGAGTTCCGTGAAGCCGGTTCAGACAAAACCAAAAAACTCCCAAGCGTCGATCTAGACTTCAATAATCAGCATGCCGCGAGCAAAGAGGCGGACGAGTATGCCGAGGCACGAATGTTTCGGATATGGGTATCAGGCAAGATCATGATGTTTTCCGATACCGCCTTGCCTGAAACCATCGCTCAGCAGAGCGGCGGTTTTTCGGAGATGGAATATAACCATGAGAAATGGAGAATCTACACACAAGGGGTGCCTAATAGCGCTGTAACCATTGAAGTCGGAGAAAAGAAGGCGCTGCGAAATAAACTAGTAGCGAATATTTTGCTGCAATTGTCCTTTTCCCTGCTGATCTTGGTTCCGGCCGTAGGATTGCTGATCTGGCTGGGAATCAAAAACGGCCTGGGAACGATTCGAACTCTTGTTCGGGCGATACGTAGCCGTTCACCGGATGATCTCTCTAGCATTCCAGTCGAAGATTTGCCCCGTGATCTTTCACCTCTAGGGAAATCCATCAATCAGCTATTGGCTAAACTGGAACACTCTTTAACGGCGGAAAGGCGCTTTTCCGATCACGCTGCTCATCAGCTTCGGACACCCTTAGCGGGGCTTAAATTGCAGTTGCAAATGTTGGCCAAAGAAGATGACGAGAGCGAGCGAATGGCTCTCATCGGCGATTTGACACGAAGCACTAACAGGGCAACACATTTGGTTGAGCAACTGCTGCGGGCCGCACGGGTCAGCCATCAGCCCGTGAACATGAAAGCGCTTCCGCTTTATCACATTGCCGCCTCTGTTATTGCGGAAATGGCCAAGGTCGCAGCGGAAAAGCAGCTGGATATTTCTTTAGAAGGCCAAGAGGAAGCTAATGTGCGCGCGGATGAACTGTTGATGAAGCTGATGATCAGCAATCTGTTAGACAACGCCATCAAGTACACCCCGGTTTCAGGAAAAATCAGGATCAGCTTGCTGCCGCGAGACGGCATGTGGTGTCTCACCATTAGCGACACCGGACCGGGGATTTCCGAAAGCGAACGTGAAGCAGTGTTCCACCGCTTTTACCGCGCAGCTAACCCGGTCACCGACGGCGCTGGCCTAGGGCTTGCCATCGTCGGCGAGATTATCGATCGTCTGTCGGCGACAATAGCCCTCAAAACGCCTGACAACGGGCAAGGGTTGCGCGTCGAAGTTTTACTGCCCAAAGCCTAATCCTTCAATTTCAGTTTCGCATCATCGTCGCATAATTTTCCACTCATCGACGGATGATAGGTTCATTCATCGTGTGACGTTTGCCGTGTCATTATGCCGTTTGACCACACGTCTACGCCGCGCGTTCGATAGGAATGATTTTCGATGTGGATAACCATCCGATGGCGTACGTTTTGCTCAAGCCTTGGCTGAAAAGATCAGCGCACGTGTTCGTACTGAGAAAAAATGACTGCGAACCGGAGGAGGGTTATCAGCGAGGAGTGACTCATGCAGGTATTTTGCGATTTTGACGGAACGATCTCAGTTCAAGACGCCACCGATTTTATCTTGACCCGCTTCGCCGATTCCGAGTGGCAGGACATTGAAGAACAATGGAAGCAAGGCGCCGTCGGTTCGGCTGAGTGCATGCAGCGCCAAATTGCGTTGATCCGCGCGACCCGGCAGCAACTAGACGCGGCGCTAGACGAAATTGAGATTGATCCATCGTTTCCGGCGTTCGCTGGCTACTGTCGCTCCCAGGGAATTCCTCTCACTATACTCAGCGACGGGGTCGATTACTTCATCCATCGAATTCTGGCTCGCCACCGCCTTCCACCGTTGCCCATTATCGCAAACCAGCTCACGATCCGCGGACAAAACGGCAATACACGGTATCACCTCGCTTTGCCTTTTAGCCAAGCGGCCTGTGAATCAGGCGCCGGTATGTGCAAATGCCGCTGTGTTGGTTCTCCCTCTCCGACGCGGCTGTATATCGGCGACGGCCGCTCCGATTTCTGCGTCGCTAACAAACCCGAGCTCGTTTTCGCCAAAGGAAATCTCGCGCAATACTGTGAACGACATGGCATCGCCTTCGTTCGATATCGGCGGTTTGCCGACGTCACGCGAGCATTGAAAACGAGAGTGCCCACTCCTCTACGTTGTCCTCCAGAAATGCCAACTCGCGCCTTGGCTTAAATCTGAAAGAAAGAACATTTATGAAAAGCAATCTTGCCGTCCAACAAAGCCAAGTCTCCGGATCCGTGCAGGCTTCTGAAACCCAGTTACGCGCGTTGGAGAAAGAGTATTGTTCCTACGGCGACACCGTGCACTACATGGAGCAGCCGAAGTTTTTCACCGCTTGTGAAGGTTCGTATCTCTACGATGCCAAGGGCACGCCGTTCCTGGATCTGCAAATGTGGTACTCGGCCGTCAGTTTCGGTTACCGCAACCCGCGCTTGAACGCCGCCGCTCATCGCCAGCTGGATACGCTGCCGCAAGTTGCTTCACAATATCTGCACCGTGAAAAAGTGGAGCTCGCCGCGCGCATCGCGCAAGACGCCGAACGCAAGTTCGGCTTGAAGGGCCGCGTCCACTTCAACGTCGGCGGGTCGCAGGCGATCGAGGACTCGCTCAAATTGGTGCGCAACTATACGGGTGGCAAGAGCCTGATGTTCGCCTTTGAAGGCGGCTATCATGGCCGGACGTTAGGCGCGTCGGCGATTACTTCCAGTTATCGTTACCGAAGACGCTACGGGCATTTCGGCGATCGCGCGCAGTTCATCGAGTATCCCTATCACTTCCGCGGCCCCAAGGGCATGAGCAAGGAGCAGTACGGCCACCAATGTGTGCAAAAATTCGCCCGTCTGTTTGAGAGCGAATACAACGGCGTCTGGGACCCGAAAACCAACAGGTGCGAGTACGCGGCGTTTTACGTTGAACCGATTCAGGGCACGGGCGGCTATGTGATTCCGCCTAAAAACTTTTTCATCGAGCTCAAAAAAGTGCTCGATCAGCACGGCATCCTGCTGGTGGTGGATGAAATTCAGATGGGTATCTATCGTACCGGCAAGCTGTGGAGCATTGAGCACTTCGGCGTAAAGCCGGATGTGCTGGTGTTCGGCAAGGCTCTCACCAATGGGCTCAATCCGCTTTCCGGCGTCTGGGCCCGTGAGGAGTTAATCAACCCCGATATATTTCCGCCAGGATCCACCCACTCCACCTTCGCCAGCAATCCATTGGGCACGGCCGTTGCCCTCGAAACCCTGAAGATGCTGGAAGAAGAGGATTTTGAAACCAGCGTCATGGCGAAAGGCGCCTATTTCCTCGAGGGACTGAAAGAGCTGCAGAAGCGCCATAGAATCATCGGCGACGTGGACGGGCTTGGCCTCGCGCTGCGCGCTGAGATCTGTAAACAAGACCGCTACACCCCCGACAAGGCGATGATGGACTGGATCGCGGAGCAAGGCATGAAGGGTGATCTAAAAATGGCAGGCAAAAAATATGGCCTCGTGCTCGATGTCGGCGGGTATCACAAAAACGTCATCACTCTTGCGCCGAGCTTGTTGATCACGAAAGACGAAATGGATCTGGCGCTTAACCTGCTCGACCAACTCTTCACACGGGCAAAAAAGCGATAGGTCAGTTCATGCGACTCACTCTGCTCCACGTCGATGATGCGCTTGAATCGCAGCCGGATTTTATCTGCGCCTGCAAGAACGCGGATGCCGAACTGATATGGGTTACGCAAGAAGCAAGCGCCATACGCCTATGGGGAAAACCACAAAAGCTCGAGGATTTTCGTGAAGCGCTCGTAAAACAATTAACCAGCGACCCAGCAGAGCCGCGTCTTACCTTCATGGGTTCGGGGGATTTCCATCATATTACTGCGTTGCTGGTGGCGTTCGCACTCGAAAATCAAACCGCTCCCATTACCCTCATCCATTTTGATAATCACCCAGACTGGGTGAAGTTTGAAAATGGCATGCACTGCGGTTCATGGATCAACCGCGCGCTCGAATTTCGGAAAATAGGGAAAATCATCACGCTCGGCGTATGCAGTCATGATCTCAAGCGCCCCGAATGGAAAGGCGCTAACCTGACGATGCTTTCGCAAGGGCTCCTCGAACTTTATCCCTACGATCATGGGCCCAGCCGCGTCAGACGGGATTACGGCTCCGGCGCGAGCTTTGAGCAAAAAAGCGGCGCTCTCCATTGGAAAACCATACGCCACATGGGCGAGCAGAATTTTATCGAGTATCTGCTTTCGCGCATCAAAACCCACTCTGTTTACCTGACGATTGATAAGGATGTGCTTGCCAGGGAAGATGCCGTTACCAACTGGGACCAGGGCTCTATGCGCATGCCTTACCTGCTCTCCCTGGTCAAAGAAATCGGTAAGCGCCACGCCGTGATCGGGGCCGATGTGACGGGAGATTACTCCACACCTCGCTATTCCGGCAGTCTGTGGACACGCCTTTCTAAACATGCCGAAATTTTGATCGATCAGCCGCGCGGCAAGCCCGATCAGGCTCATGCGGTAAACATCAACAGCGCCGCCAATCATGCGCTGCTGGAAGTGCTGTCGGAAGTCATGGCATGAGCACGGGCCTAACAACATCGATGGCGTGGCTGATCGGCTTTTGCGTGATCGCAGAGGCGGCGCGGGAAGTGTGCTTCAAGCAGGCCGCGAATCATACCGCTTTGCTCAAGGCCATGATGAAGCCGATGACCTGGCTGGGAGTTGTTTTCTGGGGCATAGAGCTGGTGGCCTGGACGCTGGTGCTGGAGCATGTGCCCTTAAGCATTGCGTTCCCATTGATGGCCCTGACCTACATCACCATCGTGCTGGCAGGGGCTTGGATATTGAAAGAACCGATAAACATTCGCCACGCCGCCGGAGCGTGCCTCATTACGGCGGGCGTGGCGTGCGTAGGAGCGACAGGACTATGAATACCGAGCCAACGGTATCGCGTATATTTGCGCATAGCCGGATAGACACCATCCCCGTGCTGGCAGCGGTGGCACATCTGGCGTTCGATATTTATTTGATCGTCGGTTTTGCAAGCCGGCCTATTTGGATTTCCGCCTTGCTCGGCTGCATCTATGCTGTTTCGATCTCGTGGAACATCAACGGAATTTCACACAACTTCATCCACACCCCTTATTTCAATCCGCGCTGGATGAATTACGCCTTCAGCCTGTTGGAATCCATCGCCATCGGTTTTTCCCAGACCTATTACCACTGGATTCATATGCGCCATCATACCGGCAACAGCGACCGGCAGAACGAGCACGGCGATACCATCGATTGGCTTTCCATTTACCGCCACGGCAAGAACGGTAAGCCGGAGAGCGTGTGGGGCTATACGTTCCTCAGTTTTTTCCGCGACGATATGGGCGATGTGCACAAAGCGATTGCCAAGCAACGGCCCTTCGAGGCGCAGTGGGGAAAATTCGAGCTTTGGCTTTTCATCGCGTTTGTGGCAGCCGCGTTGGTCTATGATTGGCATGCGGCGCTGTTCTTTGTGCCGTTTTACTATTTCGGCAACTGCCTATCGTCGCTGAACGGCTACTACGAGCATCTGAATGCCAACCCCGATGTGCCGATGGCCTGGGGCGTGAGCAGCTATAACAAATTCTACAACTGGCTTTGGTTCAGCAACGGCTATCACGCCGAGCATCATTACCGCCCGCGCTTGCACTGGACAAAATACCGCCAGTTCCATGAACAAATAAAAGCGCAACAAAAAACAGTCAGGGTGCATACCATCAGCACCTGCCACGCGCTGGGCTTTCTCGCGAAAGAGAATCAGGGAATGGCAGGCGCATGAAGGATTACAGTTTTTATTGGGAGGGAACCAGCGGCAAGGGCGTGCTGCTTGTGCACGGGCTTACGGGCGGGCCGGCGGAGATGAAGTTCATTGGCAAACAGCTACACAAGCGTGGCTTTACCGTTTATGCGCCGACACTTCCCGGACATTGTCAGGATGAAAGGTCATTGCTTCGCACAAAGTTTGAGGATTGGCTGGGCGGCCTGCGGGAATCCCTGCTTCTTTTCAGAAAGAAAGTAAAAGAAGTCCACGCCGCGGGTATTTGCGTGGGCGGGGGGCTGGCGCTTTATCTGGCCCATAGTGAACCAACGCTGCTGAAAAAGGTGGTTATCTATTCCGCGACCTTGAATTACGACGGTTGGAACGTTCCATTCTATTATCCCTGGGCACCTTACGGCATTCCTCTTCTTGTAAAGCTGCCGTTCGTGAAACGGCTTGGATTCAGCGAAACAGCGCCCTACGGCATAAAATCAGAACGTGTGCGCACGGCGATCATGGGCAATGGATTGGCAATCGAAGGCGCGTTAACCAGTTTTCCAATGGGCGCGCTCTACGAAAATTACCGCTTAAATAAGGCGCTGGAAAAAGCCCTGCCATTGATCCGGACGCCAACATTGTTGATTCACGCAAAAGAAGATGATGTGAGCCATCCCCGTAATGCTGATCGCATTCAGAGACGCCATGGTGGACGTTGCGAACTCGTGTTGCTCGACGACAGTTATCACATGCTTCATATCGACCAGGAGCGTCACAAGGTCGCTGCGTTGACCGCTGAATTTTTTGAGAGGAACAATGCGTGAGTTTCGCGTCATAGACACGCTGCACGAAATCGATAAGCAGCACTGGGATGTTTGCTTTCCCGGCGAGGTGGAAAACTATGATTATCTGCTGGCGATTGAAGAGTCGACCCTTGCGGGTTTTTCATTCCGCTATTTGACCGCGTGGAACGACAACACCCTGCAGGCGGCTGCCCCTATGTTCCTTACTCATTACAGCTTGGACACCACTTTGCAGGGATTTGGTAGAACGCTCACGAGCCGCATCAAAAATGCATTTCCGAAGCTGTTAACGCTTAAACTCGCTTGTATCGGTTCGCCGTGTACGGAGTGCGGCGTGATCGGTTTTCATCCGCAACTGGACGAGCAAGAAAAGCGCACTCTGATCGCTGAGATGCTCATCTGCTTTGAGACGTACGCGCAATCACAATCGTGCCACTTGCTCGGCATTAAAGATATTCCTGAGCCGTTTCAACGGCGCTTCGGCGATCGATTTCAAAATGTAAAATTCAGCACCGTGCCGGGAATGCCGACCGCGTCGTTGGATATCGATTTTACTTCCATCGATGAGTATCTAAGCCGGCTCTCTTCCAGCACACGCAAAGACATGCGCCGCAAGCTGCGCTCGTTGGATCGTCTGCGAGTTGAATATAGAACCAATATCAACGATGTCTTGGCGGAAATAATGACTCTCTATCATGACACGAGAAATCGCAGTGAATGGCAGTTTGAAGAACTGACGCCGGGCTATTTCCAAGGCGTTCTTGCCCGTATGCCGGAGCGCTCTTTCTGCACCTTGTACTACGCCGGCGATCAGTTGCTGGCAGCCAACTTATTGATTCATGATGAGCGCACGCTGATCGACAAGTTTTTCTGCATGAACGGCAAACTTGGGCGCGAGTATCATCTTTATTTCCTCAGCTGGTTTACCAACATCCGCTATTGCTTAGAGCACGGCTTTACACGCTATCAAAGCGGACAGGCATACTATGAAAACAAGCTGCGTCTCGGCAGCCGGCTAACGCGCAACACCATCTATTTCAAGCATCGCAATGTGCTAGCGCAAGGGTTGCTCCGGTTTGCCGCGCCGTTGCTCAGCGCGGATGAGACATTGAAAAGGTCCGCGTAAAAAAATGGCCTTCTACTCCCTATGGATTGGGTTACCTCTACTGTCCGCCTTGTTTCAGGCAAGCACTAAAATGCTGGCCGCTGAAATGCAGCACACGCCGTTCAGCTGGAGTTGGCTCGTGCAAGCCACGCATTCGCATTGGGCCGTAGTAGTCCTGATGAGCGAGCTGTTGAGTTTTGTTCTTTGGCTGAATGTTTTGACCAATGTGCCCTTGAGCAAGGCATTCCCGATTACCGCCGTCGCTTATATTGCGATAGAGCTAATGAGCTGGACGATATTCAAAGAACCGGTCCTGCCGTTGCAGATTATCGGCAGCGCACTGATTCTTGCGGGTGTCTGGCTTATAAGCATTGCATCCGAAGAAATTGAGAGCCGTATATAAGGCTGAACAGTTTCTGAGCTGATCCTGTGACAACGACACGAATGTATGAAATCCTCCAAGGTAATCATTGGCAACAGGCACGAATATTGCCTCACGACTGACTATTCGCGGGTGCAAGGCACAGAGCCTCATTGCCGTCAATTTTGGTTCAAGTACTTTACTTTAGTCCGGAGGAACGCCAATGTTTGAAGGACTTTTTCAACCTCTTCACCTAATCGTTATTTTTCTAATTGCGCTGGTTGTCTTTGGCCCAAAAAAACTACCGGATCTCGGCAAGGGCCTCGGCGAAGCGATCCGCGGATTCAAGAAAGCACTCGACGGGGACGAATTGAACGACAAACAATCGGAACATCATGAGACGGAGAAAAAAAAGATAGAGTGACGATTTCTGTTTCAAGCACAATCGGTCGATAGACGTTGTGCTCGTCCTCCCAGTTTCAGTGACCAGACCTCGACGATCGGCCCCGGCCCGATCGTCTTCATCCTTGGCAACGTGGTGCGCCGATTCAAGAACGTCGGCGATACGAAATTTCCTGCCGCGCACTGACCTGCATGCGGGCAACCCCTATCTGCGCAGTTCCGTCGTTAGTTCGAAGATCGGCAGCGACGGACGGGCGGGAGCGTCTGGAGAGCATCTTAATCACGACTGACGCATATAGTCCCCAAAGGGGCGCTCGGCCGTTCCCCAGCGGTCGGCGTTCTGGAACGGGATCATCCAACTTGGGTACTCGGGCGGAAGCGCGCTAACCTCGTCGAGTTGCGTGATTTCGTCTTCGCTAAGCTTCAACTCCACGGCGGCAAGGTTGTCCTGAAGCTGGTCGAGCCGCTTGGCTCCAAGGATCACCGATGTAACAACTGGCCTTGTCAGCAGCCATGCCAATGAAATACGCGCTGGGCTGCAATGATGAGCTTTCGCGATTGGAACCATCGTCTCGAGGATCTTCCAGGTGCGCTCTTTGTCCACGATGGGAAAGTCGAACTCGGAGCGGCGAGAGCCTTCCGGCTTCTGATTCTGCCGGCTGAACTTACCGGAGAGCAGGCCACCGGCGAGCGGGCTCCAAACGAGGAGGCCGATCTTTTCGGCTTCCAGAAGAGGAACGAGTTCGCGCTCGAGGTCGCGACCGGCGATGGAGTAGTAGGCTTGGAGCGTATCGAAGCGGGCGAGATTCTTGAACTCGGAGATGCCCAGGGCCTTGGCGATCTTCCAGGCCTGCCAGTTCGAGACGCCGATGTAGCGGACCTTGCCTTGGGTGACGAGAGTGTCGAGAGCGCGAAGAGTCTCTTCGATCGGGGTGACGGGGTCGTTCGCATGGATCTGGTAGAGATCGATGTGGTCTGTTTGGAGGCGGCGGAGGCTCGCTTCAACGGCATCCATAATGTGTCCACGAGAGGCGCCAACGTCATTGCGTCCTTGCGGGCGATGTTGAGATTCTTGAACGACTGCCCAAGAGTCGTCTCACTTTCACCTTCCGAGTAGACGTCTGCTGTATCGAAGAAATTGATGCCGCCGTCGATCGAGGCCTTGACCAGTTCGTCGGCTCCCTTTTGGTCGACCGCCCCGATGACCCTGTAGACGCCCTCGCCGCCACTAAAGGTCATGGTGCCTAGCGAAAGACGCGAAACGAGGACGCCGGTATTACCTAGAGTTGTATATTGCATAATCATCCTTTCTCGAACGAGCCGTTCGATTGCTTGAGTGTTGCCACACCGATCATGATGCGCTATTTGACGCCACCCGCTAAAGAGGCTGCGATAGGCGTCATTGATCTCCTACATGGCGATCAGTTCGAAGATGCGATGTCCCGCGGCACCAGCAGGTCGCCGAGGCCGATCCGACGAAGCAGTTCGGCGCGGACACGGTCCGAAACTGCATTGACTACCTCTGCGCCGTCTTGCGTCGGGTCGATGTGCACGCGGAAAGGTCGCTTGCCAAAGGGAGTATCGACAACCTTGACGATCGCGTCTGCGACCGCAGAGACATCCGCATCCGGCGGCACGATGGAGGTGAAACCCTTGAGCACCTGGTCCGCGAAACCCGCATAGGGACCAGCTTCGTATTCAGCGGCCCGTGCCTTGTCCGCAGGCGACCCGGCATGGGCGAAGTGATTCGTGCCACCGGTGAAGGCGCCCGGAACAATGATCGAGGTCTCGATACCCCAGCGCGTTAATTCACGCGCGTAGACTACGGCCAAGGCATCCATTCCGGCCTTCGCCGCAAAGTACGGCGCCAGATAAGGTGGGGTGCCGCCCGCTGAACTACTGCTCGATACCCAGATGACGAGACCTTTCTTCTGCTTGCGTAATTGAGGTAGCGCCGCGCGGTTCACGCGCTGGGTGCTCAGCACATTGACGTCGTATAACTCGGCGAGTTGTTCGGGTGTGAACGCTTCGGCCGGACCAAAGACCATGTGGCCGGCGTTGTGAATAAGCACGTCGAGGCGCCCATCCTTTGAAATGATCTCCTGGATAGCCGCGTCGCAGGATTTCTGCGATGAAACATCCAGTTCGATTGCGCGCAAATCCACGCCGTGCTCGGCCGCGTACTGTTCCACTTCTTTGACCTGCGGCGCATTGCGGCCGGCGGTTTCGCGCATGCTGGCGTAGACGGTGTGACCGGCACTGGCCAGAGCACGCGCAGCTAGGGCGCCGAAACCGCTCGATGCGCCGGTGATGACAATGATGTTCTTCATGATCGGTTCTCTCCGTGTGGATGAATTTGCCGTGGGGCAGAAGTGAAAGTACTGCTCAGGCAAAGCCGCCATTGGCGCGCAGAACTTGGCCGTTAACCCACCCACCGTCGGGACCGGCGAGGAAGGACACGACGTTCGCGATATCCTCCGGCTGGCCCAGCCGTTCGAGCGGCGCTAGTTTGATGAATTGTTCGATCTGCGCCTGAGTCTTGTCTTTGAGAAACAGTTCAGTCGCGACCGGGCCAGGCGCCACGGCGTTTACGGTGACCTTGCGGCCGCGCAATTCGTTGTTGAGCACGTGCACAAGTCCCTCAACGCCCGCCTTGGACGCGATGTACGGACCGTAGGTTGGAAACGACTTGGCCAGAACGCTGCTCGATAGAGCAATGATGCGACCACCTTCAACTACATGCTGTGCCGCCTGTCGGAGCACGAGGAAGGCACCGCGCAGATTGGTGGCAATCACCTTGTCAAACACCTCCATGTCGCCATCAGCGATTCGCCCAAGCGGCATGATCCCGGCGCTGTTCACCACCACATCGATCCTGTTGAAAGCGTCCAGCGTCTTTTTGAAGAGACGTTCCACCTCGGTGGCGTTCGCAACATCGGCCTGCACGGCGATGGCTTGCCCACTGGTCGACTTGATTTCATTGACGACTCCTTCGGCTTTGGCGCCGTTGCCCGCATAGTTCACGACGACGGCGAAGCCGTCGCGCGCCAGCCGTAAAGCCACGGCGCGTCCGATGCCGCCCGAGGCCCCCGTGATGATGCCCGTCTTGGTCGAGGAATTGGTCATTCGCGATCTCCTTTGATTCGTTTGCGTGGTAAGTGAGGTGGTGATGGTCGCTCCATGCGAACGAGATTCATTCAGCGTTTCGAATTGAACGAGGAGTCGGAGCAACGCATGTGCCAGAAGAGACCAATGTTGGGAACGTCTAAAAATGTGAGATGGCTTCGAACAGATTGTGACGACAATTCCGCGACGACTTATCGACACGTGTCGTTATGTCGACTTTACCTAGGACGAGCCATGCTCAGTTTTTTTTATCCGTGCTTGAAGAGTTGGCGCATCATCGCGATACAGAAATCATCACGCTATTTTAAAATATGAACGAGGCAGGTTCTTTACCGTTTCGTTGACAGGCGCGCGGGTTGAACGCTCGGCGTGAGGACATCGCGCAGTAAAGAATTCATAGATGACCGTCCCTGAAGAAAATTCGATGCGAGTGCCAAGATTCGCGCGCAAATTAGGCGAGCCGTCTACACGACTTTCAAGATTGATAAGATTGTTATACTAGGCCCTGCGTCTCCCTGCCAGCGGTAAACAGCAAAAGTAAAGAAGCGACTCTAATCCCTAATCCACTATTTACTTAGGAAGCTTTGCTGCAAGGACATCGACCTTCTCGATGACGGGCGGTTTCGCAAGAAGCTCTGGGGCTTTTGCCATTAGTGCTGCCGCGACTTGTCCGGAGAGGTGAGCTTGCCGTCCCGCTTCGTCCGGAAAGACGTCGAAGATCCCGAAGCTTGTCGGCCCAAGCCGAATTCCGAACCAAGCGATCGTAGCCGGCTCGTCCTGGACGATCGGCAGGCCGCCGCGTAGAAAGCTCTCTACGTCCGCCTCTTTTCCGGGTTTTGCTTCCAGCCGAACGAACAATGCTAGTTTGACCATAGCTTACCTCCTGTCATAAACGCATTTTTTACATAGCGCAGACACACACAAGCCCTAAAAGCCTAACGATGCCCATCAACCGCGGGCGGAGCCCGTAGGCTGCAGGGGTGAGGCCTCGCGATTTTCTGCATCCGCAGTGGGTGTTGCTCGATGGGAGCAGTGCGAATGAGGATGATGGCTCTCATTCGCCGTTCACTATTTCCCCTACGCCAGGGAACCAAAGCAACCGATGTGCCGGAACAGTTCAATGTCGGGAACGTCTAAAAACGTCGTATCAGGAGAGTCTCAGATGTTGCAGCTTGGCTTCGCACGAGTTGTGACGACGATTTCTCGACGACTTATCGACAGGCGTCGGAATGTCGACTGACACCTGCCGGTAACTCGTCACGTTGCTATCGTCACATCCGCCAATTTGAAAAGGATACGCCCTACAACGTTGCGATTATCGATGCCTTCTGAAATCGCTGGGGTTGGCACAAGCCTTGTAACTGTTGTCGTGCAATCAGAGAGAAAGGTGGTGAAAGCCATGAAAATCGCAACGTCTTTTTTGGCGGCTGTTCTTCTAGCGGGTAGTGTAGGAGCGAGTAACTCTTTCGCAGCCGAGGACGGTGTTGTCTCCGATACGACGCTCTCTTCCGATAGTTACTGTCATCTGAGGTTCCCTGCAATAGATCCGGATACCCTATCTTCGGATCATCCGGCTCTCGACCAGGGCGGTGAGATGATCGACTTCTATGGATCCTGTGATGAGGATCCGCTGGGAATGGATCAAATCCTCCACCAGAAACAGGAAGCGCAGTATCGATGGAGGTATGAGTACGAACACTAGAGCCCTTTTGAGCGGCTTAATGCAATGAGGAGGAGCAACTCTCCTCAGCGCCGCTACTCCTAGCGTCAAATACACGTGTGCCGGACGAGGAGTGACCCTGTTGCATGGCTTCAATAAGGACATCTTTATCATTCTTTCAGTTCGCTTCGCGCTCGGAGAACTTTCGGCCAAGGGGGGAGAGGGAAAAGGGAGCGGTACTTGCGAGAATGCTTATGAGTGACTGGCAAGTTATTTTTCTACAAAGTAAAGCCAACGGTGGCGCGTATGATGGAGAGAGGTTTCCCGGCCAAAAGTGGGACTGGCCGCGGTCGACGTGGTTCCAAAACCGTCTACGTTATCTACGCAAGTCACAGCAGCCGGTAGTTCTCAGAAAAACCACAACGGGACTTGAGCTAGCTTGACCGGACCGATGCGAATGCAAATGGGAACGTCAATAAACGGCCGGCTGTTGAGGAGGTAGCCAATGAAGTGCCAGCGATGCTGCTGGAGCGAAGATGCCACGTACCGCGTACGTAGTGATATAATCGACATGAAAGTATGTGCGGCGTGTGCCGACGAAGCCCGGGGACTAGGAATCACCGTTGAACTTCTTAACGCTGGAGCAGGGAAGGGCGATGCGGGGAAAAGAGAGTTGGAACTCCGAGATTACCGGTCGGAACTCTCGCCTTATTGCCGGTAACGACGGCGATAAACTTCTCTCCTATAGAACCACATCAGGAAATGCAGATGAAAAGAAATGGCGACACGTGGCATCGATGTCGAGTAAGTCATAGAGCAGGCCGACGGAGTGAACGCCATCTAACGTAAGGAGGGCTTCAATGAGTTTTTCCCTCGTGCAGTTGCTTCTTGCGGAGAGGGACATACCTGCTGAAGTCCGGCGGGCGATTGTTGAATATCGGCTCCGGGATGCTGCGGAACTACTCATGAAGGAATATGGACTTAGCTGTGTCGACGTCGGTTATCTCTTCGACATTTCCGCTTGCTAGAAAGAAAAGACAAATAAATGTAGCGCGATTCGTAAGAAGGCATTGGTCACCGGCTCATCTGCGGGAGATGCGAATACAACGCCGGGGTGAGATGCCGGCCGTCAGAGCAGAGGTTTCGCGCAAATTAGTTGAAGACTGTGGGATCACCGTAGCAGAGATCGCGCGGCAGGTTGGCGTATCCACATCTGCCATTTCAAAGAGCCTGGGACGCAGTTATTCCAGCTAGTCAACGACATCTCCCTATTCTCGACCCAGCGCTCCGACCAGCGCAACGTTTGCTGCCAACTGGAGTGAAGGGCTGCCGCAGAAGCGAGCGTTCACTCATGAGGCCGCTCGGCGCAGCCGCTCGAGGAGCCGAAACTGAGTATTGAACGGGACCTCCGCCTGCGTCAGGTCCCACATCACGCCTTCGACACCCAGCG